>ERZ1026946.631-NODE-631-length-11085-cov-4.377607_pt1 | contig 11085 bp, 8 predicted proteins | sample MGYA00519460_ERZ1026946 | MGnify/ENA primary metagenome ERZ1026946 (study PRJEB26926, sample SAMN06164620) | human gut metagenome | biome: ENVO:00009003; feature: ENVO:2100002; material: ENVO:00002003 | host: Homo sapiens | place: USA | collected 2012 ...
TACCTAAATCGGCTTGTTCCGCTTTGACTCTTTCCATCATCTTCTGCGGATGCATGGAACCGCAGTCACGGTTAATATTCAAACCGTCCGGTTCACAGGCCATGGCAATCACCTCAGCGCCGAAATCTTTATAAACCTGCGGCATGATTTTTGAAAAGACACCATTTGCACAGTCTAAAATAACCTTCAAACCTTTTAACGGCTGGCTGCCTTTTGCCGTGGACTTGGCAATTTTAATATATTCGTCAACCGCCTGATGATTATCGCTGACGGCACCTATTTTATCTTCGTCAAAATTAAATTCTCCGGCAATAACTTTTGCTTCCAGCTCGGCCGTCACCTCATCGGAGAATTTCTCGCCGTCGGCAGCCACCAGCTTAATGCCGTTATCTTTATAAGGATTATGAGAAGCTGTAATCATCACGGCCATATCAACGCCCAGTTTTGGGGTCACGGTCGTCACTGCCGGTGTCGGTAAAACACCCAAACGGACAACATCAACGCCTTTGGCCGTAAAGCCGGCTGTCAAAGCCGCTTCCAGCATATCTCCGGACAAACGCGTATCTTTACCGATAGCCACTTTGCGCTTATTAGTACAAACCGTCTCTGCACAAGCCATTGCCAGCTTCATGGCAAAATCGGCAGTCATCGGAAAAACATTCGCCACGCCGCGAACACCGTCTGTTCCAAAATATTTATTTCCCATATCTTCCTCTCAATAGTTTTTTACACAATGGGTTAAGTATAAATTGATTACTGCCAAGCTCAAGGATTTTTCAAATTCTGACCACACAAAAAATCTTTCAGTATATTTCTTAACTTTCTGTTAATAAATTGAGCGTTTTGTTTGTCAAATGCCCGGCAATAAGATTTAATCATTTCAGACGTTAACGTGTTGGGATAAATCTATGAGAAATATGTATAAGAGCATTTTTGCCGCTCTCATTACCTTGTTATATGCCGGAAACGCTCAGGCGCAGACCAGCAGCTATGACTTCCGCATAATCTACAGTTTCATGAAAAATAAAGATGTGGCCGGTCTTAAAAACGCCATAACCAACGGTGTCTGGATTGATTCTCCGGACTCAAACGGCATAAACTCCTTATGCCATGCAATCTATCAGCAAGACTACAACGGTTATGACCTGCTCCGCAATCTCAATGCCGATCCCAATCCCCCTTGTCTCAGAAGAATGAGCCCGCGTTATCGCAATGCTTTTTTTGATAACAAGCCCGGTTATGACCGTTATGCCTTTTTAAATCCCACCAAAAAAGAAGCTTTCTTCACGCCTAAAGCCCAGACAATCGGAACCACGGCACTCTTTGCCGGTCTGGCTGTCGGTGCCATGACCATCAGCTCCGGCGGTGGCGGAAGCAGTGGTGAAGGCGGTGGCGGCGAAAGCGGCGGAACCGTCATTGATGTTCCGGCAACCAGCGATATTTACTTATCTGCCCACCCGGCAAACGGAAATCCTGATGATTATCTGACAACAGCAGTCACGGGCAGTGGTTTTCTGCAGCAAATCGGCGCCCAATATGCCTATGCCCGCGGTTATGACGGCCGCAAAGTTTACCGGACTTTCAGGGAATATCGCCCGGACGAAAACTCACCGCAAATCATCAGCCCGTCTTTTGAAATCAGCGATGAAGTTATCAACGTTGCCGTTTATGATAACGGCGTTTATGCGCAAAACCCTAAACTTGAACCGAATATCGTCAAAAAACAGGACGGCAGCACTTTCGGCTTTAACTTTGACTATGGTCCCTGCACCAGTGCCAACAATACCAAATGTTATTCTTTCGACGCCGCTAACGGCAAACTGATGTTTCAGGATGGTATAGGGGCAACGCCGGAGGAAGTCGGTTCTTTCACACAGGAAGCGTGGAATAAATATCTCAGCCTCTATGCCGCAGATTATGTCTGGAATGGCACGGACAGCACGCCGCATCAACTTAACGGCAGCGGCAGCACTGCTCCTGATGAAGTCAGCAGCCACGGCACCCATGTTGCCGGAATTATCGGTGCCCGTCCCGAACCGGAAGCTGAAAACGGCAAAAACACACAAGGTGTTGTAACCAATGTCGGTCTGGTTCCTGTTATCTTTAATCCTTTCGGCAATGTAAACACCAATATAGAATTATTAAACAATGCACTTCTTGCCAACGAAGGACAAATGAATTCGCTCAATCAGAATATTGATATCGTCAATATGAGCTTTGGCCCCGAATCAAGCGCTGCGTTAAACGCCGCCAATATCGGCAGTTATTTTACCGAACACGGCGCCTTAGATACCTTTTTCCAAAACAACCGCATTTTAGTCGTTGCCGCCGGCAACGAAAGCCAAGATGAAGCAAACGTAATTTCCGGTATTCCGACGGTCGACGGGTTAAAAGACTTTGCCGAAAATTTATTTGTAACCGTTGTTGCCGTTGATAAAGACAATAATATCACGGATTATTCCAACAAATGCGGCTCTGCTGCCAACTGGTGCATTGCAGCCCCCGGCGGCACGGAAACCGACCCGATTATATCAACCGTCGGCCCGAACTCTATCGGCGGCATGGCCGGAACATCTATGGCAGCCCCGAGCGTCACCGGAAGCCTGGCTCTGATTATGAGCGCTTTTCCAAACCTCAAACCGCAGGAAGCTGTTCAGATTCTGTTTGAAACAGCAACAGACCTTGGAGATACCGGTGTTGATGCAATTTATGGCCACGGCCTTGTCAATCTGGAAAAAGCCAGCCAGCCGCTGGGTATTTTGGAAATTCCTTCGGAAGATACCGTCAGCGGTGCCAGAATTGCTTTAAGCAACTCTCATATTAACGTTCCGTACAACATGGCCAATGTCATTGACAAGCTGCCGGAACAGCTTATCTTCCTTGACAAATATTCCCGTCCCTTCCCTCTGGCGACCAAATCTTTGTTCACCACGACCGATCATAGGGATAAACTCAAAAATGACATGAAACACTTTGTCAACCGCAGCAAGTCGACCAAAGTTGCCGTCAATTCTAATCTGACGATGACTTTCTCCGACCGTATCAGCGACCCTGTTGACAATATGCAGTTCGGCTCTTTTGAATTTGATTACATGGTTGATAAAGATACTTCTGTCGGCCTGTTCTTCAGCGAGAATACCGCTTATAAAAACGGCGACTATTTCTCTAAAGTTTTGAGCAACCCGTTCCTTAATATCAATGACGCATTCGGTATTAAAAGCGGTTATGAATTCAATGACGCTTTGAGTTTTGATGTGGCGGTTTATACCGGTAAGAACGGTTTCTTTAATGATGATGAACGCTTAAGACTGCAAAACGACAACGAATTCAGCGCCATTGATTATGTCTTCAACTTCTCTCCGGCAGATTACATCACCTTCGGATTTAAAGGCGGTTTTCTGCAGGAAGACGGTTCTATCCTCGGTATGCAGGGTAGCGGCGCTTTTGCAACAGACAGCACCCTCACCGCTTATACCGGTTTGGAAATTGACCTGGCCCCGACAGACAATCTGTCAATTAAAGCCGCTTATTATCAGGGTACTTCCAAAACCCACGGCGCCCGTTCTGATACGCTGATGTCTCTGTCTGATATCAAGAGCGAAAGCATTTCTCTTGATGTCGGCTACAAACTCAACGATGAAGACAAACTGGGCCTGCAAATAGCTCAGCCATTGGCAATCAGCAGAGGTAATATGCTGTTTGACTTGCCGGTCGGCCGCGATCCGACGGAAGACATTGTTTATCGTGAGAAATATAATCTCGCGATGAAACCGGAAGCCAGAGAACTGGATTTAGGCTTCTACTTCACGCATGAAACCAAAGAAGATAAATGGTTCAGAGCGGAATTCGGAACCAGAATCAATCCTGATAACCGCGATGTTGATCCTGATTATCGAATAATGTTGGGCTTCGGCGCCCCGCTCAATTAAGAAAAAAGCCTCTCAAATTGAGAGGCTTTTTTCTATGGAATAAATTTATAACGGCATTATCCATTTGACATTATCATGGCTTGCCAGAACCTTAAATAATTTCCGGAAAAAACGGCGGTCAAAACGGCTGATACAGCGATGATGATTATTAAAACCGATAACCTTCTGTCCCTGCTTTATCAACCCGATAATATCAGTCAAAATATCCCGTGCGCTTCTCATTTTGTAAGTCTGCCAATTCATAAAATCAATATCGACATCATAAGGATTCGTATTACTGTCCGCATTTCTTTTTGACACCAGCCGAAAACCGTTATCCAACAATTTTTGTTCCAAGACGGCATTGATAGAATTATAAGGCGGCACAAAAACCGGCCGCAGCAAACGGCCGAATATTTTTTCAAACTCTGCCTGATAAGCCAAAATATCCGCCAAAGCTTTTTCATTATCGCAGCTATCCGGAAATTCGCACTTATGACCGTCAGCATTATTATATTCATGTTTCAGGCCGTGTAGAGTAACCGGCATCTCAAAACGTTTCAGCATATCGGCCTGCTTGGCGCCGTTTTCCGGAAACTTATCGGGAATAATGGCAAACACGCCGGAAATATGATATTCTTGCAGCAAAGACAAAGTATTTTTCAACCGGCTGTCAAACTTAAAATTTGATTTGCAGAATTTTGGCTTGGAAGCGCGAACATCATCATCACGCCACCAAAAACTGATTTGACCGGCCTCAGAGAGAACCCGGTCAAATTCATTCCATATGCTGTTTTTAATACCAAACATCAACAATCTCAACTGACCTGTGAATCCGCTTCAAACTCAAAACCGCGCAGCAATTCCTCGATTGCCATGGCTTTTTTGCCCTGACGCTGGATTTTCGTAACCAGCAGCATACCCTCGCCGCAGGCTATCAATAAGCCGCTGTCATTAGGAATAATCACGCCTGGAGCATAACCGGAAGCCACATCAAAAGCTTCAGATTCCCAGATTTTGAAACGCTCGCCGTTATATTCAAAATAAGTCCCGGGGAAAGGATTAAAAGCCCGGATTTTACGCTCGATAACCGCCGCCGGCAAAGAAAAATCCAAATGGCTTTCTTCTTTTTCAATCTTGGCAGCATAGCAGGTGCCTTCGTCATTTTGCGGCTCAGGCTTAATTTTATCAAGATTCCGCAAAGTTTCCATAATCAAATCAGCACCGATTTGCGACAAAGCGTCATGCAAATCGCCGCCGGTCATTGTTTCGGTAATTTCAACCTCGCCTTTCATCAGCATAGCACCGGTATCAAGCCCCGCATCCATTTGCATAATCGTCACGCCGGACTTTTCATCCCCGGCTTCAATCACTCTTTGAATCGGAGCAGCCCCGCGCCAACGCGGCAATAAGGAAGCATGGGTATTGATACAGCCCCTCGGGAAAGCATCCAGCACCGGCTGCGGCAAAATCAGGCCATAGGCCGCCACAACGGCAACATCGGCATTCAAAGCCTTAAAATTGGCCTGCTCTTCTTCATTACGCAGTGTTTTTGGCGTTCTGACCTCAATTCCCAGCTCTTCTGCTTTCAGATGAACCGGTGTTTTGCTTTCTTTCTGGCCGCGGCCGGCTTCTTTCGGCGCCCTTGTATAAACGCAGACCACCTCATGCTCTTTGACCAGATTCTCCAAAACCGGAACAGCAAAATCCGGCGTTCCCATAAAGACTACTTTCATTCAAAACCTCACTTAAATTATTTTTTAGTCATATTAACTTCTGCCGGAGAATAATCAAGCAAAATTAAAAGCTTTATTTTTTGTCCAAATTACTGTATATTAGAAATAATAACAGGAATAAGATATGGTTAAAATCTTAAAAACAAATTCCGGTTACTTTGTCGCATTTAAAGACGATGTAACCCTCACCCCCGATGAAATCCGCAGCTATAAGGCGGAAACTTATGATGATGCCAATATTGCCGGCTATTATGAATTTATAGAAAGCTATCCCAAAGCAGATAACAATCTCACCAGACGCCTGCACAAAGAACTGCAGATATACAAACCGCAGGCACAAGCTTTCAGCAATGAGCTTGCCGACAATACGAAACATAAGCAGCATATTCAGGAAGCCGCCAAAAAAAGCGGCCGTATTCCCCTGTTTGTTGATTACACAATTAAAACGGATAATCTGCCGTCAGGCATTCAAAACAGCAACATTGCCATTCTCCGGCAGGAAGAATTTTATTTCCCGAAATATGACGCAAAACAAAAACGATATATCTGCCAAACTGACAAAGGCATAGAAATCGACCTGAACAAACAGCGCGCCGCCTTTAATTTTAAGAAAAACCAAATTATCATCAATGACAAAGTTTTCTTTTTTACGGCACAAGACCAACAAACAATCAGAAATATCCAAGCCTTAAGAGGAAGACCCGATATCAAAGAAGAAATCGCCAAGCTTTCGCCGCAGCAGACTGCGCTTTATACTTTTTACAGCGATATCAAAAAATCTTACCTTGATGACAAACAAAAGCGCTATTCAATCACCCATGAGTGCAAACATGCTCTGACAAGAAGCAAAATCAACCAACGCAAAAGTAAGGATAATTATACAGAGCTCTCTCCGACCAACATTTACCTCTTTGGCGAAGATGATGAAAAAGCCGCCCACCTGCAGGAAACCTATAAAGGAATTGCCAACTATTACAAAAACGGCGAAGATTTAAGCTTTTTCCCCAAAAAATGCCAATGGCTGGTTGATAAATTGCAACCTCTCTCCAAAGAACAGCGCCTTGAACTGCTTTGTAATGAAGATTTTATCGTCAATGGCAATATTGAAAATTGGAACCGAATTTACGCGCCCGCTTATAATAAAAGTGACGACCAGTTTGCCCGGCAAGCAATTGACCATGGTTATGATGCGCCGGCACTGCGGATTGAACAGAATAATGAAGAATATCTTGAGCGCCGCTCAATTGCTTATACTATTGATGTCTATGACCCCAGAACCGGAAACAGCCAAAGAAAAGACCTGTCCCGTTTTATCAAAAATCCGTCAGTCGTTCCCGCTCATAATCAAAAACTGATTGATATGGCTGAGTTAAACATCAAGGCCCGGCAAAGAGATCTTCAAAAAGAAGGAATTACCCCCGATTTAATCAACTCTCTGCTGAACGGAACTTATCAGGAACCTTTTAAGACAAACACTCACACTTTTGATTTGATGAAACAACAGCTGCTCAAACAAGGCATTACGCTTAAAAGCAAGAATATCAAAGGCGAAGAAATAGAACTTAAAGCCAGAAAGCAACAAATCGGCCAACACCGCAACTGCATTACTTTGACCGTTAATAAGAAAAATCAGCCGATGTTCAGCTTCGTTCTTGATGAAGACAGCAAAGAATATAAATGTTATAACTACCGGACAAATAAAAAGTACGGCAACCAAAAAACATCGCAATATCCCGAATTGCCGCCGGAAGTGAAGAAACTGATAAAAGGCTATCTGAACGAGGTTTCAAACGAAGTTGGAAAACAAGCCGCTTTCCGCTGCAACGGAAACAACGGAAATGTTAAATAAATACAAAAAAGCCGCTGGCAGCCTTAACGCCACCGCGGCTTTAAAAACAATAAAATAAATTGGCATCTATTCTTCAGAATGCTTTTCTTCACGCATTTTTTGCAGCTTTTTCAACAACATTTGTCTTTTCAAGCGGCTGAGGCGGTCAATGTATAAAATACCGTCCAAATGATCCAGTTCATGCTGAACGACAATAGCTAAAAAGTCTTCAATCAATTCTTCATGCTCTTGGCCGTTATAATCAAGATAGCGCAATTTTACCGAAGCAAAACGCTCCACTTCGGCACGCTGTTCGGGAACGGACAAACAGCCCTCTTCACCACAGACTTTTTCTTCTGATTTCCAGATAATTTCCGGATTAACCAGATAATATGGCTCAATCTTTTCGTCTTCATGAGAAATGTCAATTACGACAATACGCTTGGAAACACCGACCTGCGGCGCAGCCAAGCCGACACCGACGGCAGAATACATCGTCTCGAGCATATCATCCATAAAACGACGCAGCTCATCGTCGACTTTTTCAACCTTCACGGCTTTTTTCTTCAAGATAGGATCCGGGTATTCATATACTTTTAAAACTGCCATTTATCTCTCTCTATTATCTTCTCTGCCATTTGAAGCTTTTTTTATAACAAAAGCACTCTTAAAAAATTTGAGAAATGAGATAGACAGAGTGATTTAAGGAGCGAGAAAAATTTTAGTGTACAAAGAAGTACATGAATTTTTCGAGCCGACGATAAATCGCTCTGGATGCTCATTTATCGAATTATTGACGGATTTCTTTAGAAATCTGATCCAACAACGCATTCACCATCTTCGGTTCGTTTTTGCTGAAAAAGGCATAGGCCAAATCAACATATTCTTGAATTAATACTTTAGCATCGATGTCTAACGTGTTGATTAATTCATAAGTTGCACAAAGCAGCAAAGCCCGCAACGTTCCGTCAAAACGTTCAAAAGACCAACCCTCTTTCAAAAAGTGTGAAAGAGATTTTTCCATATATTCTTTTTTCTCATGCACACCGCGTGTCAAGGTTGCAAAATAGTTAGTATCCATTTCCGAAACTTCAACCAGCTCTTCGCGCTCATTGCCTTCTTCTTCAATCACATAGCGGCCGACTTCGCCGTTGATGAAATCTTTGATAACCTCATCAACCGGCAGCTGACCGTATTCAATCATATAAGTTGCCTGAACGGCAGCCAGACGGGCACCGGATTTCATTTTAATTTTTTCAGAAACAAATTTAGCCATTCTTTTTTCCTTTCTTTGGCACAAGGCGTTCGGTTAACGCCGCTGCCTAATCTTCATCTTGATGTTTGGGCTGAGCAAACTTATCAATCGTATCAACAAAATCTTCAAAATCCTTCACTTCGCGAAAATCTTTATAAACCGAAGCAAAACGGATATAAGCAATATGATCGAGGGTCGAAAGCGCCTCCATCACATATTGGCCGATAACCGCTGACGGAATTTCCGCTTCACCGGAACTCTCCAAGCGCCGCTGGATAGAATTGACGATTTTTTCCACCCGCTCCGGATTAACCGGACGCTTGCGCACGGCAATCTGAATCGAACGCGCCAATTTATCCCGGTCAAACATGGTCTTTTCGCCATTCTTTTTGACCACAATCAACTCGCGAAGCTGCACTCTTTCAAAAGTCGTAAACCGCGATCCGCATTCCGGACACTCCCGGCGGCGGCGGATTGCCGTATTGTCATCTGTCGTGCGGGAATCTTTGACTTGCGTATCATCGCAGCCGCAGAAAGGACATTTCATTATTTGCCTCCCATACCTTTTTTAATCAAAGCTTCGGTCACTTTGTACAATTCTGAAGAATATCTGGCTCCTTTTATAAGGACAGTATCATTATTTTGCAACAAATTATTTAATAAAAACTCGTCAACGCCGTCTTTATTTTCAAAATAATGCTGTTCAATACTGTCCGGCAGCTGCGCCAGCATATCTTTCATTTCAGGACAAACACCGACAGCCACATCAACGCCGCTCTCAGCCACAACCTTGCCAATTTCAATATGTTTGGCCTGAGACATATTGCCAAGCTCGGCCATTTTTCCCAAAACCACGATTTTGCGGCCGGGTGTTTTCATCTTTGCCAGAGCTTCAATTCCGAGCTTCATCGCTTCGGGCTGACCGGAATAACTGTCATCTATCAACGTATAACTGCCTTGGGGAAGCTTCAGTTTCCACTGTTTGCCGCGGCCTTCCAAAGCACCGAAGTCTTTGAGATATGAAGCGGCCTTGGCCGTATCAAGTCCCAAAACCTCTGCCACAGTCAAAGCGCACCAGGCATTGTAAAGATGATGTTCGCCTTCCTGCGCCAGTTCAAATTCAACAGCCGGATGAGTATCACGACCGAATTTGACGATTTTGGCGCCATGTTCTTTTGCCCGCTGTTCCAAAACTTCCGGAAAATTGGTATCTTCATTGATAATAGCGGTACCGCCCGGCTGCAATCCTTCAAAAATCTCGGCTTTGGCCTCGGCAATGCCTCTAAAGTTCGGAAAAAACTCAATATGCATCGGATAAACATTGGTAATCAGCGCAATATCGGGCTTAACCCAGGAAACCAGCTGCGAAATTTCGCCTTTGGCACTCATTCCCATTTCAATTACTGCAAATTTGGCATTCATATCCATATTGCACAAAGTTCTCGGCACGCCGATACCGTTATTATAATTGCCGGACGTCGCATAGACAGGCGCAAATTTAGACAGGATAAACTTGATTTCTTCTTTGGTCGTGGTTTTGCCGGCGCTTCCGGTCAAACCGATAACCGTCCCCTTAAACTGTGAACGAACATAAGCTCCGAGCTTGCCGTATGCTTCCAAAGCATTGGGCACAACAATCTGACGGATAGCCGGCACCTCGGGAATCAATTTTTCCACAATGGCAATTGCAGCCCCTTTTGCGATAACATCGGCAACAAAATCATGACCGTCAAATTTTTCGCCTTTAATCGCAACAAACAAGTCACCGCTGCGGATGTCTCGGCTGTCGGAAGACACGTTTTCAATCTCGGCATCAATCACATTGGAGGGAGAGCCCAAAATCTCGGCAATTTTTTTAGAATTAATTTTAATCATCGCTTATCCTCTTGATATTCTTTTCTTCCACGCATTATACACAAAGCGAATAAAAATTCACCTCTTTTTTTGCAGCAATAAACGATTAATTTTATTGGCAATTTTCTTTATTTTGTCTATTGCGTATTTATAAAAGAGTGCTATAGTATCTGTTATCAAACGTATTAGTATGGATTAATCATTGTAAATATTAGCGAATATTTTCATAATTCAGAACTTACGTTTGTGTTTTAGATATCCCTATTTTCAAACTTAATTTCAATCAATTATGAAAAAAACTAGTGTTGCCACTAGTTTAAAATTGAAATCTTTGTTTCAAAATCATCATTCAATATTTCTAAATTCTTGATTTTTCAACATATCTATTTCTTCTTTATAAGGAGCTTTACCATCAATATAAGGTGTTTCTAAGATCTTAGGAACATCTTTTATTCTTTCATTATGAGCAATCCCATTTAAAATATCAAAACCAATCTCACCTAA
>ERZ1026946.644-NODE-644-length-10868-cov-6.907149_pt1 | contig 10868 bp, 9 predicted proteins | sample MGYA00519460_ERZ1026946 | MGnify/ENA primary metagenome ERZ1026946 (study PRJEB26926, sample SAMN06164620) | human gut metagenome | biome: ENVO:00009003; feature: ENVO:2100002; material: ENVO:00002003 | host: Homo sapiens | place: USA | collected 2012 ...
ATCACATATGTTTTGATGTGATTATAATTGTGTATTGAACCTTGCACGCATTGCGTGCAATCGTATGCGTTGCATACGAACGGGCGAACACGGTTCCCCCTAAAACATACATTGCAAAAATAATTGGAATTTTATACTTGGTCAAAATATGTATGTTGCTGTATGGTTGATTTGGTTTTGCAACCAAATCAAATGGCGAACACTGTTCGCCGCTACAAATGAATAAACAACATTCATCACATTAAAAAATTTAGCAAAACATACTATTTCTTGATGCGTGTGATCAATTTGAACAAACTTATTGTTTTTGCAACTCCGAGGACCCGAAGGTGAAAAAATCCCCAAAGCCATAAGCGACTTTGGGGTTGATAATAGCAAATATACAATTATCTCTTTGAGAACTGAGGAGCTCTACGAGCTGCTTTAAGACCGTATTGCGCGAGTTTTTGAGCTGTTTTCCCTTGATACTCCGGGCTTTTCCGGCTTTCTGCCTCTCAGTTATCCGGTGTGCGGACCATAAAAAACGGCCTTTTTTCATTCAGCAATAGCCTGATGAAACGCACCATTTACTACCCCAAACAGCTCCTCTGGTTTATTGTACTTCACTTTTGCATAGATGTCCATAGTTGTTTTGCTGTTTTCGTGTCCGGCAAGGTATTGGACGGTCTTTGGATCAACACCAGCATAGAGAAGATTGGTAATGTAAGTGTGCCGCAGCTGATGCGGGGTTACATCAAAGTCCAGCGTATATCTGATTTTGGGTTGATTTTTCTGGGTCATGCCCAGCGTTGGGGTAACCGTGTATTTGATGCTCTGCCCATTCACATACTTATAATAGTTCCGGGGCTTAGTGGAGCGGACAACGACATACTGCCACACTCTTTGAAACTGCGAAGCAGCCAGCGGCTCCCCTTTGCTGTCAGCAATCACATAATCTGATATGGAATTTTCTTTCGTTTCTCTCAGACAATCCACCAAACACTTCGGTATCGGAATATCCCTTTTTGCCGCCGGAGTCTTTAGCACCGTAGAAATCACGGGTCTGTTATGCTCTGTACGCCATGCCCGCCTCACCGATAGATAAGGTGTATCCTCGTCCAGAAATACACAATCCCATTGCAGTGCAAGAATTTCTTCCCGACGCAGACCGGAATACAAACCGAGCATAATAAACAAATATGGAGGAAGCCCCTTGACTGTATCCAGAAGCACGGCTACCTGCTGATCTGTCAATGCCTCCTTCTTTTTTGTCGGTTTTCCGCCTTTACCGGATATTCCCGCACAGGGATTGTGTTCAAGAATTTGGTTTCTCTCTGCCGCATAAAAAATGCACTTGAGTAGCATATTGACCTTATTGTATAAGCCTTCCGATTTCTTTGACAATGGAACAAGCGCCAGCCGAATATCGTCAGCGGTCACTTCTTCCATATACATCTCTCCCAGAGGTTTTATGATATAGTTTGTCATATCCCTCGTATAACCTCTGAGTGTAGACGCAGACACCTTTGCCGACTGCATCAGCAGCCACTTCTCGCCATACTCGGCTACTGTCGGGTGCTGCCGGTGAAAGATAATTTCTTCCACCTGCTTCCGGGCCTCTAACTGCTTCTCATACAATTCTTCACAAGTTGCGGCATACAAACTCAACTCTTTGCCATCTGCATCCGTAATCCTGGTTCTGTAATACTGGATTCCTTTCAATGTAATGGTCCCGTACTTCGGGATCTGTGTTTTCTTTTTTGCCATCTTTGATCGTCCTTTCTTGATAATGTGTAGTCTCCGTATCTACACTCTCTTTTTATCAGAAAGCCTCGATTTAATCAAAGATACGGCTGAGGTAAAACAAAGAGCGAGACATCCTTGCCTCGCTCCTGCTTCATTTCCTATTTGTTATTACTGTGCTGCATCCCAGCTTGCAAACGCACAGTTCATTGATCTGACCAGCTCATCTGGTCTGTTGTACTTAACCTTTGCATAAATGTCCATGGTAATCTTGCTGCTTTCATGGCCTGCCAGGTATTGAACCGTTTTGGGATCTACCGATGCATGAATGAGATTGGTAATGTAAGTATGCCGCAGCTGATGGGGTGTTACTTCAAAGTCCAGACTGTAAACCACTTTTCCGTTATGAGCGGCCTTTTCTCCCAAGACAGGTGTGACAGTATGCTTTACTCTTTTTCCATCTTCATACCGATAATAGCTCCGCTCCTTGACCGTCCTCGTAACAATATACTGCCAAAGTCGCTTAAACTGCGTGTAGGACAGCGGTTCGCCATCCCGGTTTGAAACCACATACTCCGAAGTCGAAGTTTCCTTTGCTGCTTTCAAACACTCAGCCAAGCAAACAGGAAGGGGGATATTTCTCTCCGCAGCCTTGGTTTTCAATTCATCCGAAATCACCGGTCTGTTATGTTCGGTATGCCATGCCCGTCTTACCGTCAGATATGGAGTATCTGTATCCAGATATACTGAATCCCATTGCAGAGCAAGAATTTCTTCCCGGCGTAGCCCTGCATATAAACCAATCATGACAAAGACATAAGGCGGCAAATCTCGGATAGCATCCAAAAGGCGCTCCACCTGTTCATCTGTCAAAGCCTGACGCTCCTCTTGTGGAACACCGCCACCTTTTGTTGTCAGATAAATCGTTGGGTTGTGGTCAATAATCCTGCTTTCCATCGCTGCGCGAAAGATAGATTTGTAAAGGATTACCACAGATTTATAAACCGATGCAGATTTTTTGGAAACCGGGACAAGGGCAAGCTGAATATCATCCAGGCTAACCTCACCCATCCGTTTATCTCCCAATTCCGCTATAATATGCCGCCTAACCTTTGAGGTGTAATCCGTCAAAGTAGTAGCTCGTACATGAACCGACTGCATCAGCAGCCACTTTTCACAATACTCTGCAACTGTGGGCGTTTTCCGATGAAAAGTGGCATTCTCAATCTGTTCCAACGCAAGCGTTTCTTTGTTGTATAGTTCTTCAGGTGTTTTTGCGTAGATAGCTACGAGCTTACCATTCGCGTCTTTGATTCTGGTCCTATAATATAGGACACCTCTTTTCATAACTGTTCCATATTGAGGAATTATTGTTTGCCGTTTGGCCAATTCCGTCACCTCCTAAGAATAGACTCCAGCGCTGTATCTATGTTTTATCAGACCATTATGATTTCGACAAGGATACGGACCGGCTCACACTCCAGCTCTGCGAGGTTTACGATAAGTTGCGTTCTTTTCTGCTGGCTTTGCTCTGTGGGTGCATTTTGCGATATACTCCTGAAGGCCAGCTGAAGTAAAGTACACACAGCCATTCTGCACATATTGCACATAAGAAATAAGACCATTGTTACGGGCCGCGTCCAGCGTTGCAATGCTGATACCTAAAATTTCTGCTGCTTCTTTTCGTGTAATAAGTTTTTCCATAAAGCATATTTCCTCCAATCTGTCAAGTTTGTCATCGTGTTTGTTCAAAGCCACATGAATACGCTGGCAGCCGAAACTGCCAGCGCATGGTATCTGATTTTGAACAGGAAGCTGCAAACGCTTCCTATTTATATAACTCAGCTTTCATCACATTTGCCACGCCCCCTGACGATGGGAACACAACAGGTCTCCGCTGGCGCGGCTGTCATAACTCCGCAGCATCGTTCGTATCGTGTGCCGCAGGGTTCCCCCCAAGTCTTTGGCGGGCCGTGAGGAAGTATCTTTAAGCCCCCATGCAGTCATCGCGCCGAATCTGCCACAATCCGTTTTATGAAATCGTAGATCGCTCCGAAGCAGTTCTTTCATCACCTCCCTGACTGCTCCATCTTCGCGGCGTTTCATATTCGCTCGTACATGGGTTATGTACCTGTTGTGCTGTCTATTCGATTGTCAATGTACTGATGAAGGAGGAAAACTTGTCCTTCTTATTAACACTGACAAAAAAGGCAAAAAACAGGCGCATCAAATGAAATTTTATCAAAAATATTTTACAAGCTGCTTTAATCCACGGCGGATACTGTCTCGGACACGGCTTGGGTCTACACCTTCTACTTCGGCAATTTCATTTACCGTCATTCCCAGATAGTATCGGGCATAAATTCGCTTTGCCTGTTTCTCCGGCAGCTTCATCACAGCGGCATAGACCTGCTCCTGAAACTGTTTTTCCTCCAGAAGCATCTCCGGTGTTTGCGGCTTCAATAGCACCGCATTTTCAATGCCATTCTCGCAATCCAGAGAATACTGTGCTTTATAACGATACATCTTTCGCTCATACGCAGCCTCCGCACGTTCAGCTGCTCGAATAGTCTCCATTACTTCCTCTGTCACATCTACAAAAAAGTCTGTTGTATAAACATCAGGATAAAGTTCCCGAAGGTTAATTTTCTTCATTATGTACCTCCATTTCGATTCACGGGTGATTGACGGGTGAATCGAATGGAGGCGGAGACCGACACCGGCAGACAACCGGGTCATCTCCGAAAAAATGGCAACAAAAAACGCCAACTTCCCATAACGGGAAATCGGCGCAACAAAAATACCTACTATTCTGCTGATTTAGATGGAACGATAATACTGATAGATAGTCATACTCCCCCGGAGGAGGGGCAAGACTTTTTTTAGCTGGTGTAACTCATGGCTATTGTGAATGACAAAAATTGACACGGCGGCATCCTCCTATGTGCCGCCGTACCAGATTACAGGGTGTAGGGTCGTCGTTCATTTTAGATAGACGAAAGGAAACGGCGGCTCTGATTTTTTCAAAGCCACCGTTGCAAAGTGCATAACAATATAGTCGCTGTACGATGGCTTTTTTTCTTTTGCCATCGTGCGGCAACTTTTTCACTTTTCTTTTATCTTAACAGGCAATCCTCACAGAAATGTCACGGACATACTCCATTTCGACAAAATAACAAGCTGAAATCTCACCAATCTGTGAGATTTCAAATTTTTTGAGGAAAGCCGAGAGGAAATGCCTCCTCCCGGCTTTCAATAGGTTTATGATTATCTATTGTAGCAATCTCTGTCGTTACTCCGAAGTCCTCAGCCGCTCCACCACAGTTCCCTTGTTAAAGAAGTGGAGAACGATCAGCGGAATAACCGCAGCCAGCAGCAGATAAAGCACACCAATGACCAGAACCGGAACCAATGTAATATTCAGAGTAAAGAACCACATGGAAGGGCCATTCAATGCGCTCTTTAGCACTGTGACTGCCAGGATCGCTGCGACTGCTCCGCCGATAATGTCCGCACCTATGGCATAATAGATGCCCTCATAGACCATCAGGCGGCGAAGCTGCTTGCCGGTCATACCGATGCTCTGCATGGTAGCAAACTCATGGCGGCGGGTGATGATGTTGGTAATAATCATGTTGGCAAAGTTAATCAGTCCTGCAAAGGCCATGATGCAACCAATCAGACCGCCGATAACCAGGATCATGCTGCGGACCGAATCAAGCTGCTCTTTCAACAGCTTGGTGGAAGTATAGGCAACCGAAGTATTTTCACTCACATAGCTGCTCAAAAATTCTTCCATCTGCGGCTGCAAGGCTTCATCCACATTGAATCCATAGGTCAGCAGCGTGGGAGCGTCATAGATTTCCTTAAATACAGTGTCCGGCAGATACACAAAAGGAGCATCAGCGGCGATGTGCGCCTGGGCGGTGGTGCCTGTCGGCGTTTCGGTTTCCGTTCCCACGAGGATCGCTTTTGCAAGGATAGTGCTGGTTTTGACCAGTTCCCCATCCTTGTAGAAGGAAATGCTCTCTCCAACCTGTAACTGATCGGTCAGCGGAGTGTTCTTTGGTTCCTCCGTCAGTTTGTCGATGGGGCAGCCAATAATGACATATTCTCCGGTAGCCATTTTCTGCGTTAAGGTTTCAGTATCCTTCTCGCCTTCAAAAATACGCATATCCGCCCAGAAATTCTCGGAGGCACCCATCACATTACCAAAATAGCGCCTTTCGGTATCAGAACTTGTGTACAGGCTGTATCCCTGATAGCTTTGATTTACGACGCCTTCTTCCTCATGAAACAGCTCTATGCCGCTTAAATCTTCAAACCCATAGTCAACCAATACATTTCTATCGTCTTTTGTATTTCGGTAGAGATAGCGTTCATCCTCAACTCCGGGCTGTCCGGCAATCAGATCCACCGCCTGCTGTGAGAGCGTATCTTCATGGTGCTGAACGCTTTCCATTACATTAAATGCGGCTGAGTTATAGACATTAAAATCTGTTCTGGTGACACGGTTTACCCACTTTTCTTCATCAAGGCTTTGCGTCACAATGATGATAGAGTTAAACAGGACGATGCACAGAAGCAGGGAAATAATGATGAACGCTGAACGCCGACGATTGCGGCCCAGGTTGGAAAAGGCCATACGGGACAGCTTTACCCCATTGGTTCGCTTGGCACTTCTCTTTTTATAGGCGTTCTGCTCGGTGTAGCGAATCGCCTCCAGAGGAGAAATCTTTGCCGCCTTTTTTGCAGGCTTCCTGGTGCTGATAAACACGGTCAGGATTGTAAAGAGAGCGGCGATAACAAAAATTAGCGGCGAGGTCGATACGGATGTACCCACCATAGAGTATTCAAGGTTAATGATCTCTGTCACGATAGGAAGCAGCACCCAACCGGCAAAGAAACCGGCGATCAGACCAATAGGCAGTCCGATCAGCGTGAGCCAGACCGCCTGACGGTTCACAATGCCCTTGATCTGCCGTGTGGAAGTGCCAATCGTCCGCAGCAGGCCGTATTGACGAACATCCTGCATCACAGAAATATCAAAGATATTGTAGATCAGCAGGTATCCGCACACGACAAACATCAGGATAAATACAACAGCAAACACGATGGACTCTGATGAAGTCAATCCCTGGGACATTTGATTTTCAGAGGCGAGAATGAAATTGCCTGCGCTCATATCCTCTGGATTGCCGCCAATGGAGTAAACAAAATCATTTAACTGCTGCTGAACATTTGCTTTATTCTTCAGCACAACATCGGAAAAAGTAACGCCGGACATTTCATGGTCTACCGCATAAGTGTTCTGGACCACATCGGGGTTTTCTTTTATAAACTGCTCTGAAACAGTCGCAACGCTCACAGAGTCATTGCTCGCTTCCCACCAGCCGGAAAGCACCATATCATAATGATAAGTTTTCCCCCGCAGTTCAAATTCCAGCGGAACCGCTGCGCCAATCTTTGGTTCTACACCCAGCGCCTTCAGCGCCAAATCCGTGGTGGCGATCTCATTCGCTTTCTCCGGTGCAGCTCCGTGAGTAGGCACACAGAAGGTCAGCTCCTGCTGCACACTGTCCGCATAATTAATCTCAATGGAATGGCTGGAAGTATTGCTTGCATAGCCAATGATGCGCCGGTGACCTGCCTGCTCCACAAAATCGCTGTTTACAAGCTGCTCGTACTGTTCCTCCGTCATATATCCTAAAGTGCCATCCGCCTTGCTGCCTTTCTGCATTTGCAGAGAGAGCTGGATGGAGGACGCCATATTGAACGCCAGGGAAGTGATAGAGGTAAATAGGAAAGCAGTCAGGATAATTGCCAGCAGTGCAGCCAGATTGCGTACCTTATTCTTTTTGAAATAGCGTTTGGATAGCTTGGTAATTACTTCGGAATTATTGTTGCCAAATAAAATGTCATTCATAGTCCCGCCCCCCTTTACTGCACGATCTTACCATCCTCGATCCGAATGATGCGGTCGGCAAGCTGGGCGATCTCACTGTTATGGGTAATCATCACGAGGGTCTGATGGAATTTCTGGCTTGTGGTTTTCAGAAGCCCCAGCACATCGGCGCTGGTCTTGCTGTCCAGATTGCCAGTCGGTTCATCAGCCAGGACGATTGCAGGCTTTGACACCAAAGCGCGGGCAATGGCTACGCGCTGCTGCTGGCCGCCGGAAAGGTTATTGGGCATATTGTTCAGCTTATCCTCCAGCCCCAGCATCTGAACGACTTCTTTCATAAACTTCTTGTCTACCTTGTTTCCGTCCAGCTCCACAGGCAGCACGATATTTTCGTAGACATTCAGCACCGGAACCAGATTGTAATTCTGGAAGATGAAGCCAATCTTTCTCCTACGGAAGATGGTAAGCTGCTCATCTTTCAATGTTGAGAGTTCACGTCCATCCACAATAACCTTGCCAGAGGTCGGCACATCCAACCCACCAATCATATTCAGCAGTGTAGATTTACCGCTGCCGGAGGTTCCTACGATGGCAACAAATTCGCCCTTTTCAATGGAGAGGGTCACACCATCCAAGGCTCTGGTAATGTTCGGTTTTGCGCCATAATATTTTTTCAGTTCAGTCGTTTGCAAAATGCTCATAAAGAACACCATCCTTTCTTTTTGATAAACCCATTGTAACGACCAAACCTCACAGAAATGTCACGAGCCACAAAAAATTTCCGCTAAATTCAGCCCCAAATGTCACGAATCTGTGACATTTCAATTTTCGGGGTGTGCTTACTCTACTTTCGGAGCAGGAAAACAGAAAAGGTTGAGCCTTTCCCGACCTCGGACGCCACCCTGATATAACCGCCCTGCAAAGTCACGATCTCGCGGGCCAGATACAGGCCAATCCCAATACCGTCCACATCATGCACCGCATCTTCCCGGTAAAACCGTTTGAAAATCGTCCCCTGGTGCTGCTCTGAAATGCCGATGCCAGTGTCGGCAATGTCGATCTTCACATACATTTCCCAGCCTTCCACCGACACACGAATCTGCCCGCCTGCCGGGGTGTACTTCACTGCGTTATCCAGAATGTTGAACAGGGCTTCGCTTGTCCATTTTCTATCATGGCGTGCATCCAAATGCTCCGGGCATTCCACCTGCACATCTATCTTTTTCTTTTCGGCATTGAGCAAAATCCCGCCTAGGGCAGCGGCAAGGGTATCGTAAATCGGCTGCTGTCTCTGCTCCAGCGAAATGACTCCCGTTTCCAGTCGGGAGGTTTTAATCATGGCTTGCATGAGGAAGTCCAGCTTATCAAGCTGGCTGGCCTGGGCTGTCAGAAATTCCTTTTGCTTCTGCGGAGGAACCTCATTTTCAAGCAGCGTGTTGTTGATCATTTTCAAGTTGGCAATCGGGGTCTTGACCTGATGAGAGATGTCAGAGATCAGCTCTTGCAGGTCAGTCCGTTCCTTTGCGATGCTGTTTTTATTTTCCTGCATGACCTCGTACAACCGCCCCAGCCGATAGTTGATTTTATAGAACAGGCTTTCTTCCTCAACCGTCTGCTTGGGCTGTATATCCCCGGAGAGCATATCATCCATCTGACCACAAAAGGCATCGGAGAACCGAACCAGCTTCCGGCGGATCAGGGCCACAAAGAAGATAACGCAGAGCAGTACAAAGAGACTGAACAGGAACACACACCGGACAGCGGTTATATTCTGGGTCAGCAGATAAACAGCGGCGCAGACTGCGCCAACCGCCAGCAGCAAAAGCGTTCCCCAAAGGACGCAGGCTTTGTTGATGGAGAGTTTTCGCATATTCATTTCGGTGCCCCTCCGATCCACATATAGCCCATGCCGTACACCGTCTTGATGTACTGGCGTCCATCCGTTTCAATTTTATTCCGCACCCGGCTGATGGCCGCAGTCAGGGCGTGTTCATCCACAAAGTTCCCATCGGCATCCCACAGCTTTTCAAGCAGCACCTGCCTGGTCAAAACATTCTGCGGATTTTTGGTCAGGATTTTCAACAGCCGGTATTCCAACGGAGTGAACACCAGCGCCTTACCGGACAGAGAAGCAGTCATCTCCGAGAAATTGATGGACAGCGCACCATCCTCATAGCAATCGCCTCCAGACTGTTTCGCCAGCCGCCCCAGCACCACGGACAGCTTTTTTTGAAAGACGCTCATAGGAAATGGCTTGGTCACATAGTCCTCTGCGCCCAACTCATATCCTTTGAGCATATCGCTCTCCATATCATTTGCGGTCAGGAAGATCACCGCCGTATCCGGCCGGCGCTCTTTTACCTCCCGGCAGAAATCAAAGCCATTCCCATCTGGCAGGTTTACATCCAGCACGATCAGGTCATAATCCTGCTTAGTCAGAAAGTTGCTAGCTGCTGATTTTGTCAATACAGAGTCCACGACATAGCCCGCAGTATACAGGTTATAGCACAAAGTATTATTCAAAAGCCGGTCATCCTCGACTACTAAAATTCGCAATTGTATCACACTCCTTCATTCTTAGTGTAGCATCCAAATGTCACAGAAATCTCACGAGAGGATTATTTTTTTGTATTTTTGAAACGACGGTCTGCCGGTTTCTCCGCATCCTTGGGAATCAGCCAAATGGTAGCCATCTTCACAGCACCGGGGATACGCCCACCGGTACACAAATAATTGGTCTGCCTTGAGGTAACACCCCATTTTTCCTACTTGTTTTTTCATAGAATATAAATTATGTGGATTTCTGTGATTCCTCAATTATAATTTCTTCGCTCAATCAACGCAAGGAAGTAATACTTGTAGCCTTGTTTTATATAAAACGAAGCGCCGGACAGAGCCAAGCGGCATATGTCCGGCGTTTCCTATATCACGGATTCAAATTTATATCCACTGCCCGGTACGGTGCGGATATAGCCACCCTTTGGTGTATCTGGCGTCAACTTGCGCCGGATTTGACCGATGACGCTGGCAACAGCGGTACCGCAGTGTTCACCGTCTCTATCCCATACGGCCTCATAAATCTGGCTGGCTGAGAATACCCAGCCAGGATGACGAGCCAGATATGTAAGGACTGCAAATTCATGGTAAGTCAAAGCGATGAGGGTACCGTTGCAATATACGGTTTGTTCCTTTAGCCGAATTTCAAGACCAGGGAAGGAAAGTGCAGACTGAGGGAGGGATG
>ERZ1026946.646-NODE-646-length-10856-cov-5.285251_pt1 | contig 10856 bp, 10 predicted proteins | sample MGYA00519460_ERZ1026946 | MGnify/ENA primary metagenome ERZ1026946 (study PRJEB26926, sample SAMN06164620) | human gut metagenome | biome: ENVO:00009003; feature: ENVO:2100002; material: ENVO:00002003 | host: Homo sapiens | place: USA | collected 2012 ...
CTAGTCGTCGGCAGCGTCAGATGTGTATAAGAGACAGATATAATAGCGAGAATATTAAGCAGCTGAGATGCTTCGGCAAGCTCAGCATGACAAATTAAACCAAAAATGCCGCAGCAGACGTGAAATCTGTTCTGTAACGGCATTAACCGGCAAAGATTAAAGGAAAAGAAATGACACAAAAACCTGTGATGTTATTAATCCTCGACGGATGGGGATATCGCGACAAAATTACCTCTGACAACGCCATTGAACAAGGCCATACGCCGAATTGGCACAGCCTGCTGGAAAATTATCCGCACTGCTTTATCGAAACTTCGGGGCTGGCCGTCGGCTTGCCGGAAGGACAAATGGGCAACTCGGAAGTCGGCCATATGAATCTCGGTGCCGGACGTGTTGTTATGCAGGATCTTCCCCGTATCGACCAGGCTATCAAAGACGGTTCTTTTGCCAAGAATCCGGTTTTGAACGAGCTGATTGACATCTTGAAAAAGAACGGCAAAGCCTGCCATGTGATGGGTTTGATGTCACCGGGCGGCGTTCACTCGTCACAAGACCATATTGTGGCTGCCTGCCAGGTTTTGAACGACAACGGAATCACGACCTGGGTTCATGCTTTTCTGGACGGCCGCGATACACCGCCGCAGTCTGCCGTCAATTTCCTCAATGATTTTGAAAAATCTATTTCCGGCATGAAACATGTTAAAATTGCCACAATCGAAGGCCGTTTTTATGCAATGGACCGTGATAAACGCTGGGATCGCGTTGAGCTGGCTTACAATAATATGGCCTTTGCCGAGGGCAAACGTTATGCTACCGCCGATGAGGCCATTAAATCTTCTTATGCCGCAGGCGTGAACGATGAATTTGTCATTCCCTGCGTTATCGGAGATTATCAGGGCATGCAGGACGGCGATGCAGTTTTGATGATGAACTTCCGTGCCGACCGTGCCCGTGAAATTCTTTATGCCATTGCCGACAAAGAATTTGACGGTTTTGCCCGCAAGAAAACCATTCAGACTTCAATTAACGTCGGTTTAACCGAATATTCGGTCGACCACAACCGTTTTATGAAAACGATGTTCGGCCCCGAAGCCCTGAAAAACATTTTCGGCGAAGTTGTTGCCGACCACGGGCTGACCCAGCTGCGCATTGCCGAAACAGAGAAATATGCGCATGTCACTTTCTTCTTCAACGGCGGCGAAGAGCGCGAATTCAAAGGCGAAGAGCGTATTTTGATTCCGTCTCCGAAAGTTGCCACTTATGACCTCAAACCGGAAATGAGCGTTTATGAAGTGACCGAAAAGCTGGTCGATGCCATTGAAAACCAGCGTTTTGACGTCATTATCTGCAACTTTGCCAACGGTGACATGGTCGGACATACCGGTATTATGGAAGCGGCTTTGAAAGCCGTGGCTGCTGTTGACGACTGCCTCGGAAAAGTCACTAAAGCCATTAAAGACGTCGGCGGTGTTTTATTCGTTACCGCTGATCACGGCAATGCCGAAAAAATGGTCGATGACAAGACCGGAGCTCCTTATACGGCTCATACCGTAGGCAAAGTTCAGGGCGTTTTGGTCAACGACCAGGCACCGATTAAAGGACTGCATGACGGCAAGCTGGCTGATATTGCCCCGACATTGTTGGAGCTGCTTAATATCAAAAAGCCTGCTGAAATGAACGGCGAATCCTTAATCGAAAAATAGTGACCACTTTCCCTTTTCGGGGGACATTCTGACTTGAAAAAACTTAACGCCTTTTTCTACACCGTCTTAACCGTCTCGGTTTTTGCCCTGACGGCTGGGCCGGTGTCGGCCGTTAATGTTTCCAAGCAGGAGCTGGAAAGAATGGAAAAACAAGTGCAGCAGCAAAATATGGAGCATAAAAAGCTGCAGGCACAGGCCACTCAGATTAATATGGAACTCGGCGAAGTCAGCCGCGATATGGTTAAGACTGCCAAACAAATCCAAAATAACGAAGAAAAAATTTCCAATATGGAAAGCCAGCTCAAGCAATTACAGGCTGATCTTGATGCTGCCAATGAAGGTTTTCTCTCGCAAGATGAAAATCTGATTAAGACTCTTTCGGCTTTGCAAAATCTGGCTTTGAAACCGACAGAAGCTCTGTTTGTGCAGCCTTTGACGCCGGTTGAGACAATCCGCAGCGCCATTTTGCTGCGCGAGACAGTCCCATATCTGGAAGCAAATGCCAAAAAAATCCGCATTGAACTCGAAAATATCGAGAAAAAGAAAAATCTGGTTGAAAAACAGGTAGCCAAAATTACGGCACAGAAACAGATTTTGGAAAAAGAGCACGAGAATATGAAACTTCTGGTGCAGAAAAAGTCAAGAATCCGCAACAAGATTGAGATTCAGACGGTCAAGGCCAAGCAGAAGGTTGAAAAACTGGCATCTCAGGCCAATGATTTGCGCGACCTGCTTTCCAAACTTGAGAACGAAAAACGCCTCAAAGCCAAAAAGCAGGAAGAAGAACGCAAACGCCTTGCCAAACTGCGCGAAGAAGAGGAGCGTCGTTTGGCTGAAGAGAAAAAAGTTGAGCAAACTCAAACAGCTGACTTGATTAAATATTCTCCTGAGATTATAACGGAAATAGGCAAAGGATTTGTCAAAGCCAAAGGACGGCTGCCCATGCCGGCCAGAGGACCGATTATTACCACCTACGGAGAAGAAAAAATCAAGGGCGTGGTTTCAAAAGGCATTATTATTAAAACCCGCAATATGGCTCAGGTTACCTCACCTTTTGACGGCTCGGTTATTTTTGCCGGACCTTTCAGAGGCTACGGCAATCTGATTATTGTGGATCACGGCGAAGGGTATCTGACCCTGATGGCCGGATTGGAAGATATTGACTGTGAGCTCGGACAAATGCTTCTGGCCGGAGAACCGGTCGGGCAAATGCCGGACAATCGCGAAGCCAAGCTTTATGTTGAGCTGCGCCACAATAATCAGCCGATTGACCCGATGAAATGGTATACCAATTAAATGACACAGGATTAAAATTATGAACAAAAAATGGTCGATATTTACAGCGTCTCTCCTCTCAGCCCTCATCTTTCTGACACCGGCTTATGCCGCCAAAAACAAGGCTGACAAAGAAGAACCGGCAGACACTTATGAAATGCTGAACCTGTTTGGCGAAGTGATGGAAAGAGCCAAGGTTTCTTATGTGGAAGACGTGACTGACAAACAGTTGATTGAATCGGCCATTAACGGCATGCTGGTTTCTTTGGACCCGCATTCAAGCTACCTGGACGCACAGAGTTTCAAATATATGAACGAGCAGACCAAAGGTAAATTCGGCGGCCTCGGTATCGAAGTTACCATGGAAAACGGTGTTGTTAAAGTCGTTTCACCGATTGATGATACACCGGCAACCAAAGCCGGCCTGAAACCGGGCGATTATATCACGCATATCGACGGCGAACAGGTTGTCGGCATGAGCCTCAACGACGCGGTTGATAAAATGCGCGGTACTGTCGGCAGCAAAGTCAAACTGAGCATCCGCCGTTTGAATGTCAAACCTTTTGACGTGACCTTAAAACGTGAAGAAATCAAAATCCAATCTGTCAAATCTGCCATTAAGGGCGATGATGTGGCTTATATCCGCATTACCTCTTTTTCGGAAGATACCGATAAGATGATTGAGAAAGCTCTCAAAAAAGCCCAGAAAGAACTCAAAGGCAATCTCAAAGGCATTGTCATTGACGTCCGCAACAATCCCGGCGGTTTGTTAGACCAGGCGGTCAATGTTTCCGACCTGTTCCTTGACAAAGGCGAGATTGTCTCGACCCGTTCCAAAAATGCCGAAGATACGGTTAAATATAATGCTAAATCAGGCGATATTGCCAAAGGGCTGCCGATTGTCGTTCTGGTCAATGACGGTTCCGCCTCAGCTTCCGAAATTGTTGCCGGTGCTTTGCAAGACCACAAACGCGCCGTTATCTTAGGCGAAAAAACTTTCGGTAAAGGCTCGGTTCAGACCGTTATTCCTTTGGGAAAATACGGCGCAATGCGTTTGACAACAGCCCGTTATTATACGCCTTCCGGCCGTTCGATTCAGGCAACCGGTATTGTTCCCGATGTTGAAGTCAAACCGGCTAAAGTCGAAGAGATTGACAAAGGCGTTAATTTCAGCGAAGCCGAGTTCGGCAATGCTTTGAAAAACGATGCCGCCGAAGCCCAGAAAAAGAATCCGGACAAGACCAAAGACGACGAATTGCAAAAAGATTATCAGTTAATGCGCGCCGTTGATATGGTTAAGGCTCTGAGCATTTTCAAACAAGGCGAAACGACAAAATAACAACAGGAGAAGACGGTGTTAACCAACCGCCAGAAGAAAAAATATTTTATCATTTTGGTTTTGGCGACAATTTTAATTGTCGCCATAGCCGGATATTTCTCGGCGACAAAAAAGAGTGAGCCGGTATATCTGTCCAAAATCGACAGGATTATGTTTGATAAAGAGAATCAGTCTCCAAAGTTTATTCTGACACTCCCGGACAAAAAGCCTGAAAAGAAAACCGAACAGGCTAAAAAACAACCTGAAATCGAGAAAAAAGCCGAACCGCTGGTGACTATTGATGATTTTGTCAGCGCCGTGCCGCTGGTTTCAAAATTAGCAGAAATTAAAGATCAAAAACCACTTAAGACGATTGAGCTGAATGCGGATTTTGTGGAGCAGAACGACAGTTTGAAACTGCCGAAGACGGCTGAGAACGGCCGCAAGCCGTGGATTGAATACGGCCGGAATGTTGAAGTGGCACCAAATTTTTCAAAAGTTGCGATTATCCTAAAGAACATCGGCCTTGATGACGGTGTGACAGAGGCAGCTATCAGCGCCATGCCGTCAGAAATCTCACTATCTTTTTCTCCTTATACGGTTGACGCGGCCGCAAAAATCAAAAAAGCGCGCAGCCAGGGACACGAAACTTATGTCGATTTGCTGTTATCCAGCAAAGACGTGTTGAAATCCGACAACGGCCCTTTGGCAATGAGCCTTACCCTCAGTCCGGAAGAGAATATGCAGCGGCTGCGGAAGGTTTTGGCTGTCGAAGCGCCTATCGGCGGTATGGTTATCAATGACGGCGTTGCCGACAATGACACCCGCGACCAGCTGGCCGGCTTCTTAAAAGAGCTCAAAACACGCGGCTTGCTGATGATTGACACAACGGCAAATATGGAAATTAACAATATCGAAGAACCGGGATTGGCCCGCAAAAGAGCAGATATTGTTATTGAAGACGACTGTCTGACTCCGGAAAAAATTGCTGCCCGGCTGGAACATGCCGAGCATCTGGCTCGTGATAACGGTCAGGTAACGATTGTGGCGCTGCCGAAACCGGTCATTTTGACAGCCATCAGCGAATGGGTTAAAACTTTTTCCCAGCAGCTGAGCTATGAGCAGATGAAAGAACAACGCATTACAAGTTTTGACAAGCCTCTGGCTCTGGTTCCGGCGTCTAATCTGGTGGTTGAATAATGGAAGACTTATATCGCAAAAATGCCGCCGTGGTTGTTTGCAACCGGAAAGGAAAGGTTTTAATTTGCCAGCGCGTTGCCGATATTCCTCATAACTGGCAATTTCCGCAAGGGGGAATTGAAGACGGCGAAACGCCTTTAGAAGCAGCCTACAGAGAACTTTCCGAAGAAACAGGCCTGACCAAAGTTGATTTAATCGCTCAGTATCCGCAAGGGATTAAGTATCGTTTTACAGATGATATCATTGAAAAGTTCCGCAAGATGGGACGATCGAATATCGGGCAGGAACATTTTTGGACTTTATTCTTAAATCTGGGCTCAGATGATGACATCAATTTTAAAACCCACCCCGAAGAAATAGAATTTAAAGCTTATCGCTGGGTTGACCTTGAAGAAGCCGTCGAATCGGTGGTTCCGTTCAAAAAAGAATCCTATCAAAAAATGGCCGCTTATTTTAAACCGTTTATTGAGCAAATAAAAAAAGCAAAAACCAATTAAGGTTTTTGCTTTTTTCATAAAAGTATTACGGGGTTATTTTAACAGAGCCAGAATCTCGTTAACTTCTTCGGAAGACAATCCTCTGCTTTGAACCTGCAGATGTCTCAACGCCTTTACTGTTTGAAGCTTTTCAGTCAAAATATTGGCATGAACTTCACTAAAGCTGTAAGTCGTCAAAAGTTTTTTAATATTGCCCTCAATTGTGTGACGTAAAGAGGCAAATTCATCTTTATCATAAAATCCAATCAGATGAAAGATGACCGTGACTGCTTTCAGCTCATCAAGCCGAATTTTATTGAAGACTTTCTTCCATAAATGCGGATATCCCTTACCGGTAAAAAGAAGCAAATCGCAGATTTCCCCCTCAGGCGCATAACGAGCAATTTTTAAGAAAACGGAAATATCCATTTTTGCCCAAGCATTGCGGCAGCATTGGTAAACCGGCTTGGAAGCATTTTCCAAAAGAGCTGCTTTTTTTAGAAAAAGACGTCTTAACGGCGGAAGAATTTCTGTTGTGAAATTTTCTTTTTCCCTATAAAGGTGGGCAATTTGCGATAATTTCAGCAGCAAATCCCGCAGGATTTCTTTTTCATTCATCAAGGCCAATTGTTTTTCGATAATCTTTTCAATAACAGGAAGATTTTCGACCGTTTCTTTTGCCGCTTTTGGCAAACCATTATTCAAACTGCTCAAATGGCGGTTGTTATCCTTGTCGGCAAGCAAAGTAAATTTTGTGCTCAGAGCCAGATAAGTTTTGGTATCAATTCTATCTGTTGCATAAAGGTTATAAATATCGCCGGTCATTTCAGAAGAAATATCTTCCGACGAAGACAACCCGTCAACAAGAGAGATAAAAATTTGATAAGCCTTTGGGATGAGAGATTTCCTGTCGGGATATTCCGAATCAGCCAATGCATGAAACAGCCTTTTCAGGCAAAAACGTATCAAATAGATATTGACCGAATGCTGTTTTTTAGCGGCTAAAATCTCAATAAAGTCCAACAAGGCAGGATAAGGCTCTATATCATCAACGTAATACATTATATTGTATCCGTCGGATAGCCTCTGACTTTTCTCAAAAGCAATTTTAATCAGTTCACCATTTTGCGAATCATCAACCAAAAGAGAACTAATCAAGTTGCTTTCTGACTGTCCTGCCGGAAAATTCCTAAGCCATTGATAACAACGCTGTTTGATTTCATCCGTTACTTCGCTGCGGCAAAGTTCTATCACGCCATAAGCCGCAGAAAGCGGATAAACTTTCTCAGAGGAGATAATTTTAAAATACGTTTCCCAAATCTGAGATGTTTCACAATAAGTTAAAACGGTATCCGTTAATAAAGCGTAGAAATCATCGGGCTTGAGCCCTTTTTTGAAATCTAAGTCAATATCGTCAATTGACACCAAACCTTTTTTCAGCAGCTCTTCACAAAGTCTTTTTTGATAGGCTTTTCTGATCTCTGCATTGGAACTTAATGCATATTGCAATAACAATTCCTTGGTTAATTTTCCCATACTTTTTTAATTTAGAGGGTTATATAATAAGTTAATAGTCACTAATGTAATAAGAATCAGGGTTTTACTATATCTCTCTTTAGACAAAAATCAATAGTTTTAAAAATTGGCGATTGCGGCAAAAGCAAATTTGTGTTATTTTGCAGGAATTGAACTTAAGGATAAACAAGTGAGTGATAATCAGGACAGATTTGAAGAAGAGCGCCAAGAAGTCTTAAGGCTGGCCAAGCACGGAATAGAGACAAATATTCCGCTTAAGCCGGCGCAGAAAAAATATCTCAAAAATCTGCTGCTGTTCTCGCTGATGCGGGCTTCCAACAACCAGACCGTCACCAAGCCGAATTTTATTAATCTCGTAAAAAAACTTTTTAAAAAATATGTCGTCAAAATTGTGCATGGCAGCGTTAAAAAAATGCCGAATCACAATCCTTTGGAAGACGAGGATTTTTATGATGAAAATTTGGAAGTGGAAATCAATAATATTATCGCCAATGAGCAGCTTTTAGATTTGCAGCTCATTCAGCAGAGTCTGACGCCGCAGAATATTATCGGGCAAATCCGCCAGCTTTCGGACGGCCTCCAGACCCAGCAAGTGATAAAAAGGATTATGACCCTGCGCGAAATCAATTCCAACCACCGCGAAACGCCAGATGAAGCCCGTATGAGAGAAAAACGCCAGCGTGAATATCAGCGCCAAAGACAAAACCAACGGGTGATGGTCCGGCAGCGCGAACGCGGCGGCCGCAGCTGGTAGTTTTTTATCGAGCCGCTTATTCTGAAAAATTTATCAAAAACCATAAAAATTTGTCTAGATTCAGGCCCAAAAATATGCTATATTAAGTCCATAATTGGAAAAAGAATAAGGCTGAACTTATGAACTATCCCGATTTAAATGCTGCAAAGGAGCGGCTTTACCAGCAAACGAAAGGCGGTATTTTTACTAACTTTCCGCTGCGTTACGGACAGTTTCAGAGCCTGAAGAAATTAAAATACAGTGCCATTATGCGCGCGGCCGATGAACCGGCTGCCAACGGGCTGAATCTTCCCTATCTTTCAAATCAGATTTTTCATAAAGACGTTGTGAATATTGTTCACAACGAAGCGGTTTTTGATGCCAACCGCCAGCGCCGCGAAACCAGACAGTTCTTTGAGGAAAATATCATTGTTGAGGGGCCGAATCTGCTGGCTGCGGAGAGAGTAAGCGAAAACCTGATGAAAGCGCTGTCCGAGGAAAATATCCATAAATATATGGTTAATGTGACCGGCTACGGCACAGAGAACATCAAGTTCCGCGATTTGGTCGAGAAAGAACGCGCCGTACAAGCAGGAAAAGTCCAGCGCAGCGCCCAGCTCAGAGATGAGGCATTGGTCAGCCTGATTGACCTGAACAAAGAGCTTTTGGAAGATTTACGCGCCCAGCGTCAGGAACCGAAAGCGGCAGCAAAAGGCAAAGAGCCGGATATTGAAAATGCCGAATATACAATCGCTCCCGACCTGCCGCAGCGTGATTTGAGAATTTTAACACCGTTTGAACAAAGACTTATCCGTTCGCGGCAAATGGAACGCGACCGTTTCAGAGCATAGAAAATCAGTAACAAATGATAAAAAAGCCCCGTTTTTAACGGGGCTTTTGCAATTATAATGTGAAAGGATAATTTATTTTTTTTGTTCTTCTTTTTTTGACTTCAACTGGCCGCAAGCGGCTAAAATATCCTGACCGCGTGCCACGCGTATCGGCGCCGCGAATCCGAATTTTTGCAATTCACGCGAAAAAGCAAAGGCACGGTTACGCGATGACGGCTGATAATCGCAGCCCGGCCACGGATTGAACGGAATCAGGTTAAACTTGGCGTCAATTTTATAAGTCTTCATTAAATCAACCAGCTCATGCGCTGCTTCAAGAGAATCATTCAAACCGTCCAGAAGCAGATATTCAAAAGTGATATATTTGCTGTGAGCAGCCCGTTTTTGAAATTCCTGACAGGCTTTCAAAACCTCGTCAAGCGGATATTTTTTATTAATCGGCATAATCCGGCTGCGGGTTTCATCATTGGAGGCATGGAGACTGATTGCCAGACGGCAGCCGACTTCGGTGGCAACATCCGGAATATGCGGAACAATACCGGAAGTGGACAAAGTGATTTTGCGTTTGGAAATGGCAACGCCGTCACCGTCAGATAAAATATTTAAAGCTTTGAAAGTGTTTTCGACATTATGCAGCGGTTCGCCCATGCCCATTACGACAATATTTGACAGATAGCGGGTCTCGTCTGTCGGGGTCGGCCATTCGTTATAGGCATCGCGCGCAACCAAAAACTGCGAAACAATTTCGCCGGCAGTCAGATTGCGGGTAATTCTTTGTGAGCCGGTGTGGCAGAAAGTGCAGCCGACGGCACAACCGACCTGGGTTGAAATGCAAACGGTGCCGCGGTCTTCTTCCGGGATATAAACGGTTTCAATCCGCTGACCGTCGGCAAATTCCAACAGCCATTTATGGGTTTTATCGCTTGAGACCTGCTCGGCAACAATTTTCGGACGTGTAATCGTAAACTTTTCGGCCAGTTTGGCGCGCAAATCCTTGCTCAGATTGCTCATCTGCTCAAAAGACGTTGCACCCCGATGATAAAGCCAGTGCCAAAGCTGTTTGGCGCGGAAAGGTTTTTCGCCGATGTCGGCAAAGGCCTGATTTAATTCATCTTTGGAAAGGCCGATCAGTTCGATTTTTTCGCTCATGGTTATTTCTTCTTGCATTTATTGCTGATGGCTTTGTAAGCCTGAGAAAAGCCGGCCAGAGAATAAGTGTCTTTGGTTGCGGTGCCTTTTGAAGACGTGCCGTGAACAATCATGCGGGTGCCGCGTTTCATGGCGGCGACAATCTCTTTGTCGGTTTTGTCGCTGGTGGCCCAGGCTTTGTCACCGCTGACAAATAACTTGTCAAAAGTATCATTGCCGATTTTGACCACAACTTTGGATTCAGGTTTATAAGTATAACCGGCGTTGATATTGACCACATCATAACTCTTGTCGGCCGGACGATGAGTGATGACTGTGTAAATGTCGCCGCGTTTAGTATATTTGCCCTCGTCTTTTTTCGGGGTTGAAGCCATATAACAGGTCAGGCCGCCGGCATCCTGATAGTAATAAGCGACCCAGTCGTCATACTCGCCCAACAGCTTGGGAACCAAGGTGGAAACGGCATTGGCGTTTCCGGCCATGAACAGTCCCAACAAAGCCAAAGATAAAAATTTTTTCATTGTTACATACTCACTTTCTAACATTAAAAGGTATTTTTGATAATAGCTGTCTCTTATACACATCTCCGAGCCCACGAGACGGAGCTACATCTCG
>ERZ1026946.654-NODE-654-length-10775-cov-5.508862_pt1 | contig 10775 bp, 8 predicted proteins | sample MGYA00519460_ERZ1026946 | MGnify/ENA primary metagenome ERZ1026946 (study PRJEB26926, sample SAMN06164620) | human gut metagenome | biome: ENVO:00009003; feature: ENVO:2100002; material: ENVO:00002003 | host: Homo sapiens | place: USA | collected 2012 ...
CTGGAGGGCAGCGTGGGCGGCAGAGCCAAGAACATTGCGGTATACGCCACCTCCAACCGCCGCCACCTTATTAAAGAAACACTGACCGACCGCACCGGCGACGACATCCACGAAGCCGACACCCGGCAGGAGCTGATGAGCCTTTCCGCCCGGTTCGGCCTGACTGTCACCTTCCAGCGGCCCGAGAAAGCCCGCTTTGCCGCCATTCTGGAAGAGCTGGCAAAACAGCACCACATCCAGATGCCCATGGAAGAGCTGCTGGTCAAGGCCGAGGCCTTCGCCATCCGCGCCGGCGGCCGCAGCCCCCGCGTGGCCAAACAGTTCATCGAACAGTGCGAGAGCGGCGTGCAGAAATAATGTTTGCTTTTTCGTTTTTATTGATGAGAAAAAGCGCTGTGCAGTGAAATGACTGCACAGCGCTTTTTGCTATTTTGAAAGAAAACTGCCGCCGCAGGCGGCAGATGAGGCGGTCAGAAAATCAAACGCGCTCGGCCACCAGCTGGAAGCCCTCTTTGGTGAGCTCCTGCCGGATCTGCTCGATCTGGGCATGGTCGCGGGTCTCCAGTGCCAGCTTGAGGAAGCAGCTGGAGATGGGCATGTTGGGGTCAGAACCATCGTGCTGCACCGACACCACATTGCTGCCGCAGCGGGATACCACCTCGGCCACCTTTTTCAACTGGCCGGGTTTGTCCTCCAGTGCGATGGTCAGGTTTGCCTTGCGCCCGCTCATCACAAGACCGCGGGTGATAACGCGGTTCAGGATATTCACATCAATGTTGCCGCCGGAGATGACGCAGGCCACCTTTTTGCCCTCCACCGGCAGCTTGTGGAACAGCACCGCCGCCACCGGCACAGCGCCTGCACCTTCGGCCACCAGCTTCTGGTTTTCCATCAGGGAGAGGATAGCCGCTGCCGTCTCGTCCTCGGTCACGGTAACGATATCGTCCACATACTGCTCGCACAGCTGATAGGTCAGCTCGCCCGGGGTCTTGACCTGAATGCCGTCCGCAAAGGTGGAAGCAGATTTCAGGGTCTGGTACTTGTGCTCGTGCAGGCTGCGGTACATACTGGGGGCACCCTCGGCCTGTACGCCGTACACCTTGACCTCCGGCCGCAGGGTCTTGATGGCAAAGGCAATGCCGGAGATCAGTCCGCCGCCGCCCACCGGCACCACCACAGCGTCCACATCCGGCAGCTGGTCGAGGATCTCCAAGCCAATGGTTCCCTGCCCGGCAATGACCTGCTCGTCATCGTAGGGGTGGATAAAGGTCATGTCGTACTCCTTTTGCAGCTGCACGGCCTTGTCGTGGGCTTCGTCGTAGGTGCCGGGCACAAGGCAGACCTCCGCGCCCAGATTTTTGGTGTTTTCCACCTTCATCAGGGGTGCGCCGTCCGGCATACAGACGATGCTGCGGATGCCGCGCCGGGTAGCCGCCAGCGCCACGCCCTGCGCATGGTTGCCCGCAGAGCAGGCAATGACGCCCTTGGCGCTTTCCTCCTCGGAAAGCTGGCTGATTTTATAGTAAGCGCCCCGCACCTTAAAGCTGCCGGTGGCCTGCAGGTTCTCAGTCTTGAGGTACAGCTGGCAGTCCTTGGACAGCTTGGGGGCTTCGATGAGGTCGGTCTTGCGGGCAACGTCCTTCAGCACAAAGGCGGCGTGGTAGATCTTATCCAGAGTCAGCATGACAGATACTTCCTTTATTTTTTCGTGATGTCATCCAGTATAAGTTACAAAAATTGTTTTGTCAAATGAATTTTATTCACGATAAACGGCATAAAAAAGAGAAAGGCAAGGGCAGGGCGCACCCTATTTTCGGTTTACTCTACCTGCTTTTTTAGGGTTCGGTTTTCTATTCTATAAGGATGCTTTTAGCGCTTTTCCTGCAAGCATAAATATGGTAAAATAGAAAAAACGCTATGGATATGGGTGACGGTGAAAATCAATGCTGAAGATTGCAATCGCAGAGGATGAGACCAGCGCGCAGACTGCATTAAAGGAATATCTTGACCGCTGGCAAGCAGAAAACGGCCAGCCGGTGCAGGCGGTGTTTTTTGAAAGCGGCTCTCAGCTGCTGGAAAACATTCCCCAAGGGTTGCAGCTGGCATTGCTGGACATCCAGATGCCAGGGCTTTCCGGCATGGAGACTGCCCACCGCCTGCGGGGAACGCTGCCGGAGTTGGAGATTGTGTTCATCACCAGCCTTACCGGCTATGCGCTGGAAAGCTATGAGGTCGCTGCACTGGATTATCTGGTCAAACCGGTCAGCTATCCGCGGTTTTGCCGCAGCCTTGAGCGTGCCTGCCGCCGGATCTGTCAATAGGCAGAGCACATCCTGACCATTAAAAACAACGATGGGGTATTCCGTCTGCGTGCAAAGGACCTTGTCTATGTGGAGGTGTTCAGCCACCGGCTGGTACTGCATACCACAGCGGGTGTGGTGAGCTACAGCGGCACCCTTGCCGCACTGGAAAAGGATTTAGGAAACGGATTTTTCCGTTGCCACAGCTCCTTTCTGATCAATCTGGAGCAGGTGACCCGGCTGGACGGTGCTGATGTTGTGCTGGGCAGTGAGCGATTGCCGGTAAGCAAATACCGCCGCAAGATGCTGCTTGCCGCGCTGGCAGCCTGTTGGGGGGAGACACTGTAATGACCATCAGCCTGTGTACTTTTTTGCGGGCAGTCAGCTATGGACTGCTGCTCCCCTTTTACGTCTGCGGCACCGAGCTGCGACGCAGTCTGCAACGTCAGGGCTTGCAGCCGGTGGTGCTGGTGCTGGCACTGACGGTGATATTGCAGTGGGAGCAGACCTTTGCCACCCTCGGTGGACAGTATGTCGGCATCGTCTGCTCCATCGCCCTTTATGCCATTACTGCCTATGCCCTGCTGCGCCGTAGCATCGGGCTGGCTGTACAGCAGGCACTGTGCTTTTTTCTGCTCACCGACTGCACCGACACCATCATGCGGTTTGCTAATATGCGGCTGCTGGGATACGACCCTCTACGCTCCGGCACATTCTGGGCGGCGCTGCTGGCGTATCTGCCACTGACAACCGTGCAGGGAACGCTGCTGTGGCTGCTGCGCAGTTTCTGCCCGGCTGAAAAGCTGCGCATCCTTCGCAGCGCTGCACTTGCATTGTATGTTCTGGCCGCTGTTCCCTATCTGTTTGTCTGTCGGCTCACCTATTGGCTGCCGTTGACCAATGAAGAACTGACCACCGCCGTGCCGGTGCTTCTGACCGGGTGCTGTGTGCTGGCGCTGCTGGTAAACATCAGCTTTCTGAGCTATGCCATCGCTGAGGAGGAAAAGCGCACCATGCTGCAGCTGCGCATCGCCGCAGAGCAGCAACAGCAGCAGTATCTGCTGCGCAAAACAGCGGTGGACTCGGTACGATGCAAGTACCACGACCTGAAAAATATTCTGCTCTATCTGGAGCAGAGCAGCGATCAGGCAACCGTGCAGGCGCACATCCGGCAGATCTTGCAGGAGGTGCAGCCCTATGAGCAGATGACCGCCACCGGCAACGAGACCGTGGACATCCTGCTGGGTGAAAAGCTGGCACGATGCCAACAGGCACAGATCGCCTGCACCATTACAGTGGACGGCAAGCTGCTGAATTTTATACAGCCCATCGACCTTTGCGTCATTTTTGGCAACGCCATGGACAACGCCATCGAAGCCTGCTCTGCGCTGCCGGATCCGGACAGCCGCGCCCTGAGTGTGCGATGCCAGAAGCGGGGCGGGTTTGTGGTGCTCAATTTCCGCAACGCCTGCCTGCAGCAGCATCTGCCGGTAGATGCCCTGCCCAAAACCACCAAGGACGACCCGGAGAATCACGGCTTCGGCCTTACCAGTATCCGCTCGGTCACCGAAAAATACGGCGGACAGATGAGTCTGCGGAGCGAGAACGGAGAGTTCGTGCTCACCCTGCTGTTCCCGGAGAAAAAATAAAACCAGAGGTCGCTGCGCATTTGTGCAGCGGCCTCTGGTGCCTTTTATGCCCCGGTCACCGGCTTATACAGCAGTTCCGGCTCCTGCGGGTGCAGGGTGTACACGGCAATATTCTCTGTGGTGCGGGACAGACCTCCGTCTACCCGGGTGGTAGTGCCCGGGCCAAAACTCAGGTAGTTTTCCGTGCTTTGGCGCGCCAGCAGGTCCCGGCATTCCTGCCCGGGTTTTGCCCAGCGTCCGGGCAGATACTCATGGTAGCCCTTCTCGGTCAGATGGCGGGCAGCATAGTCCAGCATCGCCGGAACCTCGTCCCTGCACACGGTTTCTTCCACGCCCTTCGGCAGGGTCAAGGGGTCCAGCCGCAAGGCAGACACCTTGTACTTGACTGCGAACCGCAGGCTGGTGGCAAAATTTGCCGCCGTCTGCCCCGGAATCCCATACAGCAGCGTTGCCTCATACCCGGGCAAATGGAACAGCTGCGGAAGGATCAGGCTGGTCTCGGAACTAGGCATATTGTTTGCGCTGCCAATGCGTTCCAGCTCTGGGATGCGAGCAGTAGCCAGCCCCAGCACCAGCCGGTTGACCCCGGTGTTCTGGAAGGCAACCATCCACGAGGCATCCACACGGTTGGGCAATGCTTCCACGGTGACCTCGGTATCCGCAGACAGAGAGAACAGCTCCCTGATCCGGCGCATGATCCGTGCAAAATCGTCCTGCGACAGCGCCGTAGGGCTGCCGCCGCCCCAGTAGACCGTCCGCACCGGGTCGCCGGAAAAATCCGGTGCGGTAGCTTCCAGCTCAGCCAGCAGTGCATTTGCATAGGCCTTACAGCTCTCCGGCGTGGCGGGATAGATTTTTTGGTTGCAGAAGGTGCAGCGCCGGACGCAGAACGGAACGTGCAGATAAAGATGCAGCGGGGCAGACATGGCAAAACTCCTTTCGCACAAAGACAGCCGGACAGGGAAAGCTGCCCCGATGCGCAAACGACACCGGGGCAGCTCTCCTGAAAAAGAAGAAAAAAGAAAAACGCTCAGAAATGCCGCTTTTACAGTGCGGCAACGTACTGACCAACCATCATACCCTGCGTGTTGGCCAGACCCAGACTCTCGCCGGGGATGGAGGTAGAATACTGGAAGCCAAAGCGGCCGCCGCAGTTGTTGCCAGCTGCAAACAGACCCTTGATCGGCTCAAAGTCCTCGCCCAGCACCTGACTGTTATCATCGGTCAACAGGCCGCCGGTAGTCACCAGCATACTGCCCATGGATTTCTCAGCACCGTAGGCAAAGATATGCTTGCCGTTCAGCGGACGCAGCAGCACCGGCTCCTTAGCAAAATCCTCGTCCACGCCCTTTTCACACAGTTCGTTGTAGCGTGCTACGGTGGCAACAAAATTTTCCAGATCGGTGCCGGTAAAGCCCAGACGCTGACCCAGCTGCTGGGCATCCTCGCCGGCATACACGGTTACAGTGCTCATGCCGGTCACCTCGTAGCCGGCATCGCCGCCGTCAATAGCACCCTGCATGATATCATCCAGCTTCTCGTCCTCGCCGTTGGCATAATCAACAGCCATGTGGCCGGGTGCCTGATAGGTAAGATCGGTGCGGATGGTATCGTTGAATACCGTAAAGATCTTACCCTGCGGTTCCTTTGCACCGGCCATTGCTGCAAGCACGATATCGCCAAAGCCCTCATTGCAGTAGCGCTTACCGTGGCAGTTGACCCACAGTGCAGCGGTGGTGCCAATAGGGTCTCCGGGGCTGTTGCAGGGGTAGACGTAGTTACCGCCCATGCTGGACAGCGGACGGCTCTCCAGACGGCCGCCAGCCCAGTAGCCCAGCTGAATGCCGGAGCCATCGTCGTCCATGCCGCCAATAGCGGTATCGTCAGAGCAGTAGTCGCTGATCTCAATCAGCAGGTCACGGCACATTTCAGCGTTGCCGCCAAAGCCGCCGCCGCAAAGGATCACGCCCTTCTTGGCGGTGAACTTGATGTAGCTGCCATCGGCCTCCTTGCCCACCACGCCAACAACGGCATCGCCGTCCTTGATCAGCTGGCAGGCCTTGGTGCCAAAGTGGTAGTCTGCGCCCTTCTCGCGGGCGATCTCCATGCAGCGCTTGACCGGCGAAGCATCACCGTTCAGGGTGGGGGTGCCCACCCTGGTGCTGATACCGCTCTTCTTCTGGGTGTAGTTGCTGCTCAGCGGCCACTGACGTACACTCCAGCTGTCCTTTTCCTCTGCAGTAAAGCTGTCGGTCATCCAGTCAAAGCACTTGCCGCTGTTCTTGGCATAGGCCATGATCAGGCCGCAGCGGCTGCGATTGTTGGTGCGCAGCTGCCAGTCGGTAACAAACTCCTGTATGTCGATTTGGGGAATGCCCTTGCTGGCCAAAAACTCGCTGTTCAGATGACCGATCTGTCCGCCGCCGCGGAAGCTCATGGCGTCCTCGGTCTGGCTCTCGATCACGATCACGCTGGCTCCGGCTTCAATAGCGGCACGGGCAGCCGGCGTACCGGCCTGACCGCCGCCCACGATGACAACATCGGCGGTGTACTCCTTTGCAAATTCGGTGATTGCATCGGGAGCGGTGCGCCAGCTCTCACCTTCTGCGGTGCTCTGGCCGGGAGTGGTGCTGACCACCGGTTCGCCCTTGGCCTGTGCCACACAGTTTGCAACAGCATCCTTAACGGCATCCGAGGTAATGGTCGCACCGGAATGACCGTCGATCTCGGCGCTCTGAGCCTTGAGGATCTGCTCCTTCAGCTCATCGCCAATGCCCTTGCCAAAGCCCTCGGTTTCACCGGAAACATCAATGGTCACATCCGTGATGCTCTCAGCGTCAAAGGTCATGGTGACGGTAACGTCTGAGCTGATGCCCTTGGAGGTGGCAGAATAACTGCCGGGAGTGTAAGTACCGCTGGCAGAAGCAGTGCTGGAACTGCCGGAGGAACCGGAGCAGCCCACCAGAGCCCCTGCCATAGCAGCCCCCAGCGCACCAATGGATGCGGTGTGCAGGAACTGTCTTCTGGAAACCTTGTTTGCCATGAAATCTTCTCCTTTTGGTATGTTGTTCCGTTCGTATACGGCGATTGACAAAAGAATAGCAATTTCAGGAAAGAGTTGCAATCATCCTGCGCAACTGGGCGTTTCCATTGCGTAGTTGGACAAAAAGCTCTGCGTAATGGGGAGGTATGCCGGGGCAGATGCGCCGAAGTCACTGATGAATCTGTATGGCGGAATAGCGAGCGTCTGTAGTTTCTATATCCTCTTTGTTTTTCCAGAGGTTTGGACGGTAATTCGGGTCATAAGCAATGACAGCGCTCAGCTTTTTGGCGCAGGCGGCAGCATCCAGCGTAGCGGTGCGGAAGGGGCAAGGTCGATCAAAACTTCACCAATCGTTACAATATCCATGGCTGCTCCTTTCAGCGGTGCACCAGCAGCGCCTGATACGGCTCCAGCTCCACATCCGCCAGCCAGACGGAAGCACCCTCCGGGGTGTGATACGCGCCACCCAGAACGTCCAGACTTGCCCCTGCCGGGTACTCGGTACAGCTCCATGAACAGCCATTCCAGCTCGTCCTTGTGCTTGGCAAACCGGAATGCAAAATCATCTTGCCTTGTCATCTTTCTTTACCCTTTTCGTGTAAGATGAAGCTGCACGCTGGGGTAATCGCCAAACAGCTGCGGCAGGACAAGTCCCGCATACAGCAGGGTGCTGCCGCTGAACCGCATCCCCTTGTGAATGCCGTCCTCTACGTCGTGGGCATACCGGGAGCCGAAATAGTCGATGCCGTCCAGCTCATACACAGCATCTTCTTCCAGCCCACGGAAGCACAGGTGGATGGGCAAGGGATTTGCCTGCGGATGGGTCACCACCAGATTCAGCAGTGCCTCGCTGCCGTCCTCTGCGGCAAACTGCCATGCCGTGAAATATGCGTTTTCTGCCGGGTCGGTCAGCCGGTAATAATCGCCGGTACGGATCAGGTCGTTCAGCCGTTTGAACCGCTTGATCTGGTTTTTCACTGCAGTGCACTCGGCGCGCTTTAATTTGCCCAGATCCAGCTCGTAGCCAAAGGTGCCGCTCATCGCCACCACAGCACGGGTGTCGATGGGCGTAGTACGGCCGGTCTGGTGGTTGGGGCAGGCAGAAACATGGGCACCCATGGTGCAGACCGGGTAGCCAAAGGAGGTGCCGTGCTGGATTGTCAACCGTTCAATGGCATCGGTATCATCACTGCACCAGATCTGGGGATAGTAGCACAGCATTCCGGCATCAAAGCGTCCGCCGCCGCCGGCACAGCCCTCGAACAGCACCTCCGGGAAGCCCTGCGTCAGCCGCTCTGCCAGCGCATAAACGCCCAGCATATAGCGGTGCATGATCTCACCCTGCTGTTCGGCAGGGAAAGCACGGCTGTACACATCGCTCATGCTGCGGTTCATATCCCACTTGATATACTCAATGTGATGCTCCCGCAGCAGCTTGCCGATAACCCCTGCCAGATAGTCCACCACCTCCGGGCGGGAAAGATCCAGCACCAGCTGGTTGCGCCCCATGGCAGGCTTGCGTCCGGGCAGGGTCAGCGCCCAGTCCGGATGGGTGCGGTACAGCTGGGAGTTCTCGTTGACCATTTCCGGTTCGATCCACAGGCCGAATTTCATGCCCAGCGCATTGATCTGCCCGATCAGCGGATCCAGTCCGCCGGGCAGCTTTTCGCAGTTCACGATCCAGTCGCCCAGACCCTGATTGTCGTCATTCCGGGTGCCGAACCAGCCATCGTCCAGCACCATCATCTCCACGCCGAGAGAGGCCGCTTTTTCAGCGATCTTTACGATCTTTTCGGTGTTGAAATCAAAATAGGTGGCCTCCCAGTTGTTGATCAGCACCGGGCGGCGTTTGTCCTTCCACGGGCCGCGGCAGATGTTGCGCCGCAAAAAGCGGTGGTACTGCTGGGAAAGCGGGGTCAGACCCTCTGCCGCAAAGGAGAGGATCACCTCCGGGGTGTCAAAGGTCTCGCCCGGCTTCAGGTTCCATGCAAAGCGTTCCTCCTGAATGCCGCTCACTACCCGGACAAGCCCGGTCTGAGAGCGCTCCACGTCCATCTGGTAGCTGCCGGAATAGACCATCATCACCCCGTAGCAGGCACCGCTGGTCTCCGTTGCATCCTGCTGGCAGAGGATCAGGAAGGGATTATTGTGGTGGCTGGAGCTGCCCCGCACCGAAGAAATGGTCTGGATATTGGTGCCCACAGCTTCCCGCTCCAGCTGCCGTTCCATAGCGTGTCTGCCATGGAAATGCAGCAGATCCCATCTGCCAAAGGGCAGATCCAGACAGGCAGATGCCGCCTTATCCAGCCGCAGCGGGGTATCTCCGTGGTTTGTCAGCCGCGCCGCACGGGTGATGACATCCTGCTGTGCAAACACGCCGTACAGCAGCTCCAGCGTCAGACCGGTGGTCTCGTCCTGCATTCGGACGATCAGGGTCTCGGCATCGTTTTCCTCTGCGTGGGCACAGGGCAGACCGGTCAGCTGATATTTGCCCGCCTCCACCGTGTGGCTCACATAGGTAAAGTCCGCGCCAAAGGCGCCACGGCTGTCGGCCACCGTCAGGCAGGAGAGACGGAAATCGCCCACGTTGCAGCCGGTATACTCCTGCGGGAGCAGATCCGGGGAAACGCCCCGGTGGGTGCGGTAAGCGTAGTAATCCGGCGAAAATCCCCGGTCTGTGCGGGGATACAGCTGCATCAGGTCCCCGGTGCCGATGGTTTTGCCGTAGTACAGATGCAGCAGGTGCCCCAGCGCATCCACCTTCATGTGGTAGCTGGTATGGGCAGTCTCCAATACAAAAACGCGGGCCTCGGAATCAAATCGAATACTCATGGATCCTATACCTCAACGAGATTATTTTTAATAGAAATGCCGACAGACAGGCGGTCGTGTCGGAACGGCTACCCGCCTGTCGGCTATGATGAAGGAGAAATGTGAATTGCTTATTTAGGGGATCTTCGTATTGTGTCGCACCGGCCGGGTCGATTTTCTGCTTTTTGTCAGCTCTTACAAAAGCAGCGAGAAAATTTTGTGCACCATCACATTGCACAGTTTCTTTTTCTCTTGTTGTGTCATTATTATACTATCTGCCAGTAGTTTCGTAAATGCAAAAATGCGACTTGTTATATCTCAATTTGAAGGAATACTGCGAATTATATGGTCAGCTATCCCAATCAGCTCCACTTTTCCCGTGCGTTCAAAAATGTATATGGCATCAGCCCACGGGACTATCGTGCAAAGCATTTTGCACTATAAAAATTGGTCTCATTCTCCTCTATACGCCTTTCGTTTTTCCGACATATAACAACACCCCATTTGTCAGACCGAATACTGTCGGACAAATGGGGTGCTGTTCATTCAGGGGCGCACCCTGTTTTTGTTTTGCCTTTAATCTTCTAGCCCATGGTTCCCGGTTACGGTTTTCAAGTATTTCTCCGGATCGCCATTCAAAATCAAATCCGCATAGCCCAGTGGGTCATTGTAGATAAGGTAATCCAATTCCGACCTCTGCGCCATGGTCACATCCAACGCATCCTCGACCCCGGTGCAATTGATGGAGATCATTCTCCCATCCCGGAGCAACAGCTCCACGCAGCCGGTGTCCATGTTGAATTTGCAGACTCTTTCATCGTACTTCATGTTTGTGTCCTTTCCGCCTTACGGCACCTTTACAGTTATGACTTTTGTGATACGATTTTTTGATGCTGATCGCACACAAAACGAAGTTTTGGGTGCTTACCGCATTGAGAGCCGGTATCGGCTCTCAACAGCCAAGTCATCCTC
>ERZ1026946.655-NODE-655-length-10773-cov-4.754338_pt1 | contig 10773 bp, 8 predicted proteins | sample MGYA00519460_ERZ1026946 | MGnify/ENA primary metagenome ERZ1026946 (study PRJEB26926, sample SAMN06164620) | human gut metagenome | biome: ENVO:00009003; feature: ENVO:2100002; material: ENVO:00002003 | host: Homo sapiens | place: USA | collected 2012 ...
TTCCGTCAAAATATCTGGAAAAGCTGGAAAACCAATTGTTAGAAATCAACCTCAGCACTTTGAGCCAAATCGCCCGCTTTTTTGATAAGAAAATTAAAATCGAACTGGTTGATTAGACAATAAATAAGCCCAACAAAAAAACACGCCTTACCCGGCGTGTTTTTTTATTATATATCCACGGATTTGATAAAGAACTGTGCTACGAAGTTAGCTTTCGACGACGTGTACAAAATTAGTACATAAGGAGAAAACTAACAAGTATGACTGTTCTTTTGCAAATCCCCTACTTTGAATATTTGTTGCGCGGCACATAATGAGTATGCAGCAGATGATGCGCTTTCTCACCGTTCGGCTCGCCTAAATATTCTTTGTATAGCTGCTTAATCGATTCGTTGTGATGTGAACGACGGTTTTTGGCGTTCAAATCCTCATTAAGCAAACCTTTAGCACGTTTTTTGCGGATTTCATCAGTAATACCGCGCGGCTTGGGCTGACCGGGCATCATAACCCGCGGCTGACCGCCGCCGGAGATACAACCGCCGCGGCAGGCCATCACTTCAACAAAGTGATAAGGCAGCTCTTCACCGTTTGCTTTTGCTTCACGGATACGGTTTAAGACGGTTTCAACATTGCCGGCACCATGGGCAACCGCAATGCGGACTTTGGTGCCCTTAATATCCACTTCGGCTTCTTTAATGCCTTCCAGACCTTCAATTTCTTTGAACTCGATATTCTCCAGTTCTTCGCCGGTTACATAAAAGTAAGCCGTGCGCAGAGCCGCCGTCATAACGCCGCCGGTGGTTCCGAAAATCGTTGCCGCACCGGAATACTCGCCGAGCGGATTATCGGCTTCTTCATCGGGCAAATCGCGGAAATTGATACCTGCCTGCTTAATCATACGGGTCAGTTCGCGGGTCGTCAGAGAAACATCAACATCTTGGAAACCGGAAGAACGCATATCCTCGCTGCGGACAATCTCCCATTTTTTCGCTGTGCAGGGCATAATCGAAATAACGCGGACTTTGGCCGGGTCAATACCGTTCTTCTCGGCATAATAAGTCTTGGCCATTGCGCCGACCATCGATTGCGGCGATTTGCAGGTTGAGAAATTAGGAATCATATCCTGATGATATTTCTCCAGCATATCAACCCAGGCCGGGCAACAGGAAGTAAACATCGGCAGGCTTTCCGGATCCTTGGTAAAGCGGCGGACAAATTCGGTAGCTTCTTCAATAATTGTCAAATCGGCACCGAAATTGGTGTCAAAAATCTTTTTGAAACCGAGACGGCGCAAAGCAGCATAAGTCTTACCGGTCAAATTTTCGCCGAAATCATAGCCGAATTCTTCACCGATTGCCACACGGACAGCCGGAGCAATCTGAACGATTGTGACCAGATCCGGATCATTCAGCATATCCCAAACTTTCTGTGTCTCATCATATTCGACAATCGCACCGGTCGGGCAGTGTGCCGAACATTGGCCGCATTTGATACAAGGGCTGTCAGCCAGCTTAATGCCGCCTGCCGCCGTCACTTTGGTTGCCAAACCGCGGTTGAGATAACTCAAAGCCCAGACATTCTGCTGGCTTTGGCAAACTTCGACACAACGGCCGCAGATGACACATTTTGACGGATCAAGCACAATCGAATGTGTTGAATCATCAATTTCATATTTTTTATTCAGGCTCGGCAGACGTGAACTGCTGATTCCGAAAGTATTAGTCAAATCCTGCAATTCACAATGGCCGGAACGAATGCAGTTCAGGCACTCATTCGGGTGGTTGCTCAAAATCAGTTCCAAAACCGTCCGGCGCACGCTGACGATTTCCGGGTCGGAAGTAATCACCTGCATATTCTCGGCAACCGGTGTGCAGCAGGAACGCAGAATGCGGCCGTTCACTTTGACAATACACATACCGCAGCCGGCAGAAGGGTCGACATCGGGATGTTTGCACAAAGTCGGAATATCAATCTGTACGGTTCTGGCCGCGTCCAAAATCGAGGTACCGACAGGAACTTCAACATCATAATTATCAATCTTCAACTTCACCATCTTATTTCTCCCCTGCTTTAGTCTCTTTTGGCGCGTTTACTTTTTCCAGATATTCGTCTTCAAAGAAACGCAGTGTTGATAGTACCGGATTCGGAGCCGTCTGACCCAGTCCGCAGAGTGAAGCTTTCTGCATGGCTGTGGCAATCCGCTTCAAATCGGCAATATCTTCTTTTGTCCCTTTGCCCTTGTTGATTTTTTCCAGCAAAAGCAGCATCTGCTTGCCGCCAATACGGCAGGGTGCGCATTTTCCGCAGGATTCGTCAACGGTAAAATCAAGGTAGAAATTAGCAATATCGACCATGTTGGAACTGTCGTCCATAACAATCATACCGCCGGAACCCATAATGGAACCGACTTTTTTCAGTTCCTCATAGCAAACCGGCAAGTCAAGTTTGTCGGCCGGAATCACACCGCCGGACGGACCGCCGGTCTGAACGGCTTTCAGCTTTTTGCCCGCAGGCACGCCGCCGCCGATTTCATTGACGATTTCATTAATCGAAATACCCATCGGCACTTCAATCAAACCGGAATGTTCAACCTGTCCGGTCAAGGCAAAAACCTTGGTTCCTTTTGAGGTTTCGGTACCGAAAGACGAGAACCAGTCGGCGCCTTTAAGAATAATCGACGCCACGTTTGCCAGAGTTTCAACATTGTTAACGCAGGAAGGCTTATTCCACAAACCTTTATCTGTCGGATAAGGCGGACGGGGACGCGGTGTGCCGCGGTTACCCTCAATCGAACGGATAAGGGCTGTCTCCTCGCCGCAGACAAAAGCGCCGGCACCTAAGCGGACATCAATGTTAAAACTGAAATCCGTTCCCATAATATTATTACCGAGCAAACGGGTTTTCTTGCAAGCCTTAATGGCTTTTTCCAAACGCTCGACCGCCAGCGGATATTCGGCACGGACATAGAACCAGCCGTCTGTTGCGCCAATCGCATAAGCAGCAATCATCATGCCTTCAATCACGGCATGCGGGTTGCCTTCGAGAATACTTCTGTCCATATAAGCGCCGGGGTCGCCCTCGTCGCCGTTGCAGATAATAAATTTCTCGTCAACCGTCGGCGTTTTGGAAGCAATCTCCCATTTCATACCGGTTGAGAAACCGCCGCCGCCGCGTCCGCGCAGACCCGATTTTTTGATTTCATCAATGACTTCTGACGGCTTCATCGTTTTCAAAACTTTTTCCAAGGCCAGATAACCGCCGTGCGCAATATATTCCTGAATATCTTCCGGGTCCAAATTTCCGGCATCTTTTAACACAACTTTCTCTTGTTTTTTGAAGAAAGGAAGTTCCAAAGACAATGTATGCTTTTGCAAAAATTCCGGAACCTGAAATTCTTCGCCCTCGGCCAGTTTCAAAGCAGGAACAATATGTTCAGTAACAATCAGGCGTGCAACCAAAGGCTCCAGACGCTTATACAAAACATCTCTCTGACCTTTGATTTCAACCCTGACCAACGGCCCCTGAGCGCAAAGTCCCATACAGCCGGTTGCCACGATTCGCACTTTATCTTCCAAGTCATGGTCTTCTAAAGCTTCGCGAATTAAATCCATAATCTCGTCACTGCCCGAAGATTTACAGCCGGTTGAGTGGCAGCAGTAAATATTGCAGACAAAACGGTCTAAATCTTGTTTTTTGGCAGCGGCAATTTCGTGAATATCAAATCTTTTATCAATTTCGGCCATCTTCTCTACTCCTTATCTTCGTCAAGTTTGTTTTTCCACTCTTCGAGAATTTTGCCGACGTCCGCCGGAGTAATACGGCCATAGGTTTTACCGTTTACAACGCAGACAGGTGCCAGACCGCAGCAGCCGACGCAGCGCACCACCTGCAGGTGGAACATTTTATCGGCGGTACTTTCGCCCTCGCTGATTCCCAGCTGTTTTTTGAATTCTTCCAAAACTTTGTCATTGCCCTTTAAATAACAGGCGGTACCGGTACACACCGAAATGACCGCCTTGCCCGGAGCATCTAATTTGAAAAAATTGTAGAAAGTCAAAACTTCATAAATTCTGGCCAGGGGAATACCCATACCATTAGCGATGTCAACCGCATCTTCCCAGGGGACATAGCCCTTCACATCCTGGATTTCGTGGAGAGCCATAATTAATGACCCTCTCTTTTTACGCCACTTATTAGCAACTTGAGAAGCTAACGATACTTCCTCGGTCATCTTAGTCACCTTCCTTGTTTATATAAGGCACTTATGGCAAACACTGCTGCACACAGTGCCTGTTGTTATGATATGGTTGTATGATAAAATGCTATTAGTAAATAAATACTTATTCAAGGACTAAATTACTTTTACAGACCGATTTTCATCTTTTAACCTTTGGCAGAGGATAAATTTGTTAAAAAATTATCCTTTTAGCTAAAATATTAGTTTTTTTATAAGATATTTTGGTTATAATCAGCGGCATGAAAAAACTGAACCTGTACATAATGAAGCAAATTTTTATCGGCTTTCTGTTAGTGACTTTTTCACTGATGTCGATTATTTGGCTGACCCAGTCGCTGCGCTTTGTTGATTTAATCACCAACAACGGCATTCCGGTCAGTATCTTTGCCGAAATGACTTCACTGCTCATGCCCCGCATTTTTACGGTTTTAGCTCCCATTTCTCTTTTTGCCGCCGTTTTGTTCGTTTATAACCGCATGCTGGCCGACCGCGAACTCGTCGTTATGCAGTCCGCCGGTATCAGCCCCTGGCAAAATGCCAAGCCGGCTGTCATTTTCGGCCTGATTATGACTGTTTTCAACTTTTATGTTTACAACTACGGGATTCCCTGGGCTGAAAAAACTTTTAACGAATTGCAGTGGCAGGTCAAAAACGACGTCTCGCACCTGATGTTCCGCGAAGGCGAATTTACGTCTATGCAGAACGGCCTCACCGTCTTCATCACTACTCACGAAAAAGACGGCTCTCTGGCTGGTATTCTCGTCAACGACGAACGCAACCCCAAAAGCAAAGTAACTTTGTCCGCCGAAAAAGGCCGCGTGGTTTATACCGATAACGGCCCTAAAATCATCATGGTCAACGGTGCCAGACAAGCCATCAATACAGACGATAACCAATTTACCTCTGTTGCCTTTGAGCGCTACTCGGTCGATTTCGGCATGAAAGAAACCTCGTCCCGCAAAGCGGCCGGTGTTCGTGAAAAAACCTTGAGCGAACTTCTCAACGCCCGCAGCATTCCCGGTTTGAGCGAAAAAGAAGTCAACCGCTATCTGGTTGAAGGCAACCGCCGCCTGTTAAACCCGTTTTACAATCTTTTGTTTGCGCTGCTCGGCTGTACCGGTTTACTGGTCGGCAATTTCAACCGCCGCGGCCAGGCCAAAATCATTTCAGCCTCCATCGTTGCCATGGTTATCATTCAGGCCTTGGATTTATCTTTCGGTAACCTTGCCGTCAAACATATCAGCCTGCTTCCTCTGGTATATATTAACCTGATTCTGCCGCTGCTGGTATGCTTTTATCTGCTGCGCTTTTACAATCCGGCAGTTTTCCGGCGCAAAAAACGTTTTTCAGAAGAAGGATTCGATAATGCCTAAGTTTGCTTCTTCCCGCTGGGTTTTCCTTGCTGCCTGTACCTTATTCTCCGCGCCCGCTTATGCCGCACCCGACGGTTTCACTTACAACACTCGTGATGCCGGCGCCGTTATGCGTAAATCCGAAACAAAAAAAATGCCGAGCGGTGTTATTGAACCGACCAATAATCTGACCGAGGTCATGGACATCACCTCACCCAAAGTTGAGGAAGAAGAACAGGACGTTTATTTCAGCGCCGACGAAATGCAAAATGACCAGCAGCTCAGCACCATTACCGCTCTCGGCAATGTCAATATCGTCCGCGACAACCTGACCGTCAAAGCCGACAAAGTCGTTTATAACCAGAAAGAAGATATTATCACCGCCACCGGAAACGTGGTTTTGGTTGAAGAAGACGGCAGCGTGATGTTTACCGATTATGTCGTCCTGACCGACAAAATGAAAGCCGGCGAAATGGATAACATCAAAGTTATCATGAAAGATAAAAGCCAGATTGCCGCCCGCCGCGTCCGCCGCTTCAAAAATGACAACAAGTTGATGGAAAATGCCGTTTACTCGCCCTGCGACGTTTGCACCGGCAAAGATCCGCTCTGGCAGCTGAAAGCCCGCAAAATCCGCCATAATGCCGAAAAGAAAGACGTTTATTACAATGACGCTTATTTGGAAGTAAAAGGTGTTCCTGTTTTCTACACACCGTTCCTGTCTCACCCTGATCCGTCGGTCAAACGCCGTTCCGGTTTCTTAACGCCGAGCATTGAAAGCAGCTCTTACTTGGGTGCCGCCATTCAGCCGCGTTACTTCTGGGATATTTCTGATAATGAAGATTTATTGTTCACACCGATTTTAACCACTGACAAAGGTCTGGTTTTGGGCGGAAAATACAATAAATATGTTTACCGCGGCAATTTGACCGCCGAGGGCAGCTATCTGCGCGATTCCGATGACAACGACCGCAACCGCGGCGCTTTGTTTGTCAAAGGCCGTTATGAAGTCAATGATTATTGGCTGGCAGACGCTGATATCAACTACTCGTCAGACAGGACTTATCTGAAAGATATGTCCCTGCCCAAAGAAGATGACGCCTGGCTGACATCAAGCCTCAGAATGCAGGGTTTTGACAATCGTAATTACGCATCAATCGAAAGCTATTACTATCAGCTCATCAGTTATGACATGAAAGAATATGACAAACCGATGGTGCTGCCGCTGTTAAATTATGAAAACATCAGCGATGTCGGCCGCTATGGCGCTTATTCCAAAACCAACCTGAACTTTGCCTCTGTTTATCGGGAAGAAGAGACCGACAGCCAGCGTTTTTCAATGATTAACTCTTGGGTTTTGCCTTATACCAGCCCCTACGGCGAAAAATACCGTATGGTTGCTTCCGTCAAATCTGACTTATATTATGTTGACAATTACACCAATCCCGAAGGCGAGAACTTTGACGGCGGCGTTGCCCGTATCTTTCCGCAGTTGGGTTTGGAATGGAAACTGCCGTTCATTCGTGCAACCGAAACCTCGCGCCAGATTTTAGAACCGACTATCGTTGCCGTTGCGGCACCGAACGGCGGCAACAAAGTCGACAAGATTCCCAATGAAGACAGTCAGGACGTTGAGCTGGATGATACCAACATCTTAGATCTTGACCGTTATTCCGGTTATGACCGCAACGACACCGGCAGCCGTATCAGCTATGGCTTAAACTGGAGTGCTTACGGCGACATCACCGGACGTACCTCGGCTTTCTTTGCCCAAAGCTATCGTTTTGACAAGAATGAGAGTTTTACCAAATCTTCTGATGACGGCAGCGGCTATTTCAGCGATTATGTCGGCCGTGTTTATGCCGCTCCGAATGAATATTTTGATTTGAACTACCGTTTTCGTATGGACAAAGACAATCTGGAATTGACCTACAGCGAGTTATCAACCACTGTCGGCCCGAAATTACTCAATGCTTATATCTCATACATCTATCTGCAGGATAACAAAGATTCCTCATTAATCAACGGCAGCGGCCGTAAGGAATTATATACATCACTGAATGCCGAACTGACCAAAGACTGGTCAATCAGCCTCTATAACCGTCAGGATTTAACCGACAACGGCGGCTCTTTGGAACATGGCGGCAACTTGATTTATGAAGATGAATGCTTAAAACTGATTATGTACCTGCGCAAAGACAATTCAAGCGACCCGGATTATGAGGGTGACTTTGAGTTCGGCGCAACCTTCTTGTTAAAAACTCTGGGCGGAACCGGAAAATAACCTTTTAGGAGAATTTGGATGAAAAAAATTGTAACCTGCCTGACCGTTGTTATCGCTTCGCTTTTGGCCGTTGTTCCGGCCAAAGCCGACAACTCCTTGAAAATTGCAGCCGTCGTCAATGGCGAAATCATCTCCAATCAGGACATTCAAAACCGCATTAATGCTTTCCTGATGACCACGCAGATTCCGCTCAACAACCAAACCCGCAATATGATTATGCAGCGCGTTATTCATGCCGCCATCGATGAAAAAATCAAATTGCAGGCTGCCGAAAAAAATAACATCGACGTCAGCGAAAAAGACATTGACGCTTCTGTCCGCAACTTTGAAAAAAATAACCGCATTCCCAAAGGCGAACTGAAAAACATCTTAAAACAAGCCAAGGTTTCCGAAGAAAGCTTTCGGACGCAGATGAAATCAGACTTAGCCTGGGTCCGCCTGCTCAAAAGCAAAATGCGGGGTGAGGGCACCATCACTCAAAAAGAAGTTGAAACCGCTCTGGCTGATGCTAAAAAAGATTTGAGCACACCCAAATACCAAGTTTCGGAAATCTTCATCAAAAAAGAAAAAGCCAAAGATATTCAGAGCTTGGTCGACAACTTGCGTAACGATAACCGCTTTGAGCTTTATGCCATGCAGTTTTCCGACAGCGCCAGCGCTTCAAACGGCGGTAATCTCGGCTGGATTAATACCGGCAAACTGCCTGCCCCTCTTGAAAAAGCCGTCAAAAAACTCAAAGCCGGCGAAATCAGTAATGCTGTCCTGCTCAATGACGGTTATTATATCTTAAAATTAAACCAAAGTTTTGACCCTGCGAAAGACAAACCCGTCATTCCGTCAGAAAAAGATATCCGCGCTTTCCTGAGCAACCAGAAAATGGAAACACTGGCTCAAAAATATCTGCAGGATTTGCGTCAGCAGGCCATCATTGAATTAAGAAACTGATATGACTGATTTAGCGCCGCTCATAGATAATCTGCCCAGTCTGCGCGAGACTGTCGAACTGCACGGCCTGATGGCTAAAAAAGCCTTGGGACAGAATTTTTTGCTCGACCGCAACATTACCGACAAAATTATCCGCACATCGCTGGAACATCAAAACAAGCAGGATTTCAGCGGCGAATATGTCTTTGAAGTCGGCCCCGGCCCCGGCGGTCTGACCCGCTCGGTTCTGGCGCATAATCCCGAATGCCTGACCGTTGTCGAGATGGACGAACGCTGTATTGACATCATGCAGGAAATTCAGCAGCAAGTCGGCGATGATAAATTACAAATTATCAACGGCGATGCCTTAAAGCACGATTTCACGTCTTTTTCCGGCAGCCCAAAAAATATTGTCAGCAATTTGCCTTATAATATTTCCGTACCGCTGCTGGTCGGCTGGCTGAAAGAAATCAAGCATTTTGACAGCTTGACTTTGATGTTCCAAAAAGAAGTCGCCGATCGTATCTGCGCTCCGGCAGGCTGCAAAGATTATGGCCGTATTTCGATTTTATCGCAGCTTCTGTGTAAAGTAGAACGCCTGTTTGACATCAACCCCAATTGTTTTGTTCCGGCACCGAAAATCTGGTCAACCGTCGTCTTGTTCCGTCCCTCCGGCTTGGAGATTGATGAAAAAACCATGAATAATCTTGAAAAACTGACGACAATGGCCTTCAACCAGCGCCGCAAAATGATTCGCCAGAGCCTCAAACAAATTCCTGATTTGGAAAAGAAATGTGCCGGATTAGACATTGAGCTGACTCTTCGCGCTGAACAAATCACCCCGCAGCAATATCTGCAGCTGGCCAAACTGCTCTGATTTTCATCCTTTCTTATATGAAAGCGGGTGGAGTTTCTTAACCGTCTCAATCAACCTTTCTGAGGTAATATGCGTATAGATTTCGGTGGTGGAAATATCTTCATGGCCAAGCATTTTCTGCACGCTGCGCAAATCAGCATTATGATTTAATAAGCGTGTCGCAAAAGTATGGCGCAAAACGTGCGGCGAAATCCGCGACGGATAAATCCCCGCCTCTGCCGCAATCTCTTTCAGATAATCATAAAAAGCATGGCGCGTAACATGGCCGCTTTCGGAACGCAAAGACGGAAACAGCCAGATTGAGTGCCGTCCGGCACGAATAAATTCATCGCGATAAGAAAGATAATCAAAAACAGCGGCAATAGCAGAGTCCGAAATAGGAATTAATCTTTCTTTGCTGCCCTTGCCGCGAAAGAGAACCTCTTTTTTATCAAAATTGATACAATTTTCCGGCATTGAAACCAGCTCGGACACACGCAGGCCGCAGGCCGCCATCACTTCCAGCATAACGGCCATACGCCTTTGCGGCAAATCAGTCTTTGACTTCGCAACGTCAATCAGGTGTCGTAATTCTTCTTCAGTCAAAAACTTGGGCAACGGCTTTTCCTGCTTGGGTGCCGTCAGATAAGTCGCAGGATTTTCTTTGATGATTTTTTCTGAAAACAGAAACTTGAAAAATTCTTTAATCGCTGAAATTTTGCGGGCAATACTTTTCGGCGCATAATTCATACGGCTCAAATTCTGAATCACGGCAGAAATATCTTCGTCAGCCACTTTTGCCAAATCCTTGCTGCCGAGCAGAGTTAAAAACTGCTCCAAATCGCGCTGATAATTTTCAATCGTATTTTGGGCGGCGCCGCGTTCAGCCACCATCATACTCAAAAAATTTTCAATCTGCGAGCCTTTAGCCATTTTTATTTATTCAGAAAACTGTTTTCCAAAGGCTGTTCCACATGTTCGATTTTGACCGGAACTTCCTGAGAAATGACGAAAAGCACCGCCAAAACAACAATTAACCCCAAAATATAAAATATTGCTTTTGATTTTTTCTGACGCATGATATATAACCTGTCTCTTATACACATCTGACGCTGCCGAC
>ERZ1026946.663-NODE-663-length-10722-cov-3.949283_pt1 | contig 10722 bp, 14 predicted proteins | sample MGYA00519460_ERZ1026946 | MGnify/ENA primary metagenome ERZ1026946 (study PRJEB26926, sample SAMN06164620) | human gut metagenome | biome: ENVO:00009003; feature: ENVO:2100002; material: ENVO:00002003 | host: Homo sapiens | place: USA | collected 2012 ...
CTCGACTAGTCGTCGGCAGCGTCAGATGTGTATAAGAGACAGGGATTGGGGAACTCCCCAACAAGCGGAAAGGGATAAGCTTTCGCCAGACAGCACAAAGGGCTGGAGGGCAAAAGGATATCCCTTTCCATTGCTTGCAAAATCAACATGGATTTCTACTTCATTGTTTCATTGGAATCGAAATGCAGATGGTCAGACCGTGAGGTGTTCTTTGCTCAAAGCAAAGCGTTCCGTTATGCGCCTGAACAATTTGCCTTACTAATTTTAGTCCCAGTCCATGTGCTGTTTCGCCGGTTGCCTGGTATTCTTTCTTGGGGAATATCCCCTGATTAAGCGTTTTTAGCTGCTCGTCAGTCATGCCCGCACCATCATCTGCAATGTATATTTGGCATAAATTATGATGGCGTTTTATTTGAACAGTAATACCGCATCCGTCGGGATTATGCTTTATGGCGTTTCCGATTAAATTATCCAAAGCTCTTTTGAGCAGGGGGGGATCCCCTTGAATAATCATCATTTCTGCACCCGGTTCTGCTGTCAGTTCAAAGGAATAGGTGTCGTCTGTTTCGCCATTTAGATAATGACTGATAACCTGCCGGACTAATTCCAGAGGATAAATCGTTTCAACATGAAGGGGCTGCATGGAATACTCCAGCTTTGAAGCTAAATTCAAATCGGTTATCAAATTGCGGAGTTTTAATCCTTGTTGCTTGATGATCCCTGCCTGTATTCTGACCTCATCGGGCGCCTCGTGGTTTTCTTCGATTTCTTCCGCATATCCGAGTACCATGGAAAGCGGTGTGCGTATGTCGTGAGAAATACCGTTGATCCATTCGGCACGAGCCTGCTCTTTTTTTAGAAGATGTGTTCCGGCAGTATTTAGTTTGTGGTTGATTTCCGCAAGCTCCCCCTTTTCACTAAGTGAGATTTTTTGTCCGGCGGAGATGGACTCAATTCCCTGAAGAACAGGTGTGATTGCTTTTTCTATTTTATGAGTGTTTCGCCAGAACAGCAGCAGCACCAGAAAAATATTAGCAGTCACAACAAAAACAATACCCGCTAAGACGAAGGAAGCATATTGCGTATCCATGGTGTAGTTCCACTTCACAAGGCTGTCCGGAGTGCCTCCCACAACGAGCAGGCCTGCAGTATGCTCCTGAACATAGGTAGGGTATTCTTTCAGATACCAGCGGCTGAATTTGGCAATGTCTGTAGCGGTATATTGCAGCGGCAAATCATCCGGCAGATTCTTCTGCCAGATTACAGCTCCGGCATCATTCAGTAGCATAGCCCATGCCTGCTTCTCGGACAGGAGCCTGCTTGCTGTAGAATCGGCAGTTATTTTTCCGGTTTCATCTACAGAAATATGCTGGCTGATTGTCTGCACCGGTATTTCAGAGTCACTGGATTTACTGTTTGCAAACAGCAAAACACCTACAATCAGCGTAATATTCAAAACCAGAAAAAGCAGTAATATCAGTATGGTAGAGATAAAATATTTCCGAAAAAGCCGGTATGCAGTTTCCATTATTTTACCCCCTTGACAATTAGCTTGTATCCCAGACCTTTTACAGTAAGTAAAGAAACCGGTGTGGAGGGATTTTTTTCAATCTTCTCCCGAAGATGGCGGATATGTGTCATCAGCGTACTTTCATAACCTTGCCAAAATTCTCCGCAGACTGTCTGACAGAGGGAACCGATGGTAACGATATGCCCGGCATTTTCAGCCAGCTTTAAGAATATGCCATATTCTTTTGCTGTCAGAGAAACAATCTTACCTTCTTGCAAGACCTCCGCTTTATCCAAGTCAACATTCACAGCGTCCAGGACGATGATACGATTGCTCTCCGGATAGGCACGCTTCAAAATGGCATTGACACGCAATAGAAGCTCTTTTGGAAGGAATGGCTTTATCAGGTAATCATCCGCCCCAAGCTCAAAACCGGAAAAACGATCTTCCGCTTCGCCTCTTGCAGTCAGCATAAGAACCGGAACCTTACTGGTTGCTCTGATTTCCTGTAATAGTTCAAACCCGTCCATTTCTGGCATCATCACATCAAGAATAATCATGTCCGGCATTTTTGTTGACAGGATTTTTAAGGCGTCTTTCGCAGAAGCGGCAGTAACGATATTTGTATAGCCTGCCCGCTCAAAAATGGATTTTGTCATTATCAGCAAATCCTTTTCATCATCAACGATGAGAATTGATTTATCAAGCATTTTTTACACCTCCCGGATGGTGTTTTGAATGGTTTATAGTCTATACCCATTATACTGCATCCGGTCAAGGCTGTACAACTTGCAGGATGCAATCTCAAGGAAATCTCAAGGTAGCCTCAAACTGTACTCAAGGTAGCTGTAGTAAAATTCAGTTATCAAAAGGAGGGCATATCTTATGAACGACTATATCATTCAGACAAAAAATCTCACAAAGCAGTATGGCTTACAGAAAAGTGTTGACAACTTAAATATTCATGTAAAGCGTGGCCGCATTTATGGCTTGCTCGGAAGAAATGGAGCGGGAAAGACAACCACTATGAAGATGCTGCTGGGGCTTACCGTACCCACGTCCGGAACCGTCCATATTTTTGGGGAAAATATGCAGACACAAAGCCAGGAGGTTCTTCCACGGATTGGCAGTCTGATAGAATCTCCGGGATTTTACCCAAATCTGACCGCTACCGAAAATCTGAAAATTTTTGCCGACCTGCGGGGACTTACAAAAGCTTCTTACATTAAAAGTGCATTAGAACTTGTGGGGCTGCCGTATCGGGATAAAAAGCTGTTTTCTCAGTATTCTTTGGGTATGAAACAGCGTCTTGCCATTGCACTTGCTGTGATGCACAACCCGGATTTGCTGATTTTAGACGAACCCATTAACGGGCTCGATCCTATCGGCATAGCCGAAGTGCGTGGATTTATCCGGGAACTGTGCGATTTGCAGGGAAAAACCATTTTGATTTCCAGTCATATTCTTTCTGAAATTGCGTTGCTGGCAGATGATGTTGGGATCATCGACCATGGCGTATTACTGGAAGAAGAAAGTCTGAAAGAACTGGAACAGAAAAACCGCCATTATTTCCACTTTACAGTATCAGACAGCCGAATTGCAGAACAGGTCTTGCAGGCAGGGTTTCAAACTACGGATTATATCGTATGCGATCAGAATAACATCCAGCTTATGGATGTGAATGTGCCGGCTTCAGCGATTGTTCGGGCATTTGTCCAGCAGGGATTGGAGGTTTCAGAAGCTCGTCTGTGTGAAGATACCTTGGAAGATTACTTCAAGCGGGTAACAGGAGGTGAAGGAATTGCTTAAGCTGATAAAGAATGAATTCCGGAAGTTAAAACGGAAAAAGTTTATTCCGTTGACGGTTTTGGCAGCTTTTCTGTTTCCGGTTCCTTTGACCTACCTCATGACAACTCCTTCTATGATGGAGCGGTATACAGATAAAGCCGATGCTTTTGACGGTTTATTTAATATGGTTTTGGGATACGGTATTCAGTTTCTGCTTCCCTGCATCATTGGTGTAATTGCCGCTTTGCTTTTTTTCATGGAGAGGGACAATGATACATTCAAAAATCTGCGGACAATTCCCGTTACCAGCACGCAAATGGTTCTGGCTAAAATACTCGTCCTATTTCTGTTCGGAATACTCTTTTGCGTAGCTTCTACGATTGCCACCATCCTGTGCGGCATGATGACATTAGAGGTTTATGGGATTGCGTATAAACTGTTTCTGGCAGTAGAAACAGGGATTTTCATTACAGCAGGAACATTGCCGCTGATTGTTCTGGTAGTGTTTTTCAGCAAAACTTATATTTTCTCTATTCTGTTATGTGTATTTTATAGCGTACTGAATATGAGTGCAACTGCACTGTTTGATGCACTCCCGAAAGCGATCCTGTGGCTTCTGCCAACACCACTCACTACTTTTTGGAGCGCCGGAGATATGGAAAGGCATGGGATTAGAATGAATCTGGAACAAATGCAGGGACTGATTCCCTCCACATTTCAGGTAGTAATCATTCTTGGAATCATAGCGGCTGTTTCCTATGTTCTGATTGACAGATTTTACAAAAGGAAGGGGGCGTAAAAATGGTACGCATTATCAAAACAGAATTTTATAAACTGAAACGGTATCATATTCTCTGGGCTGGTGTTGCTCTTATGCTTCTTTCGGTTTTGCTGACGCTGTTCACTTCGATGGCAAACGATGGCTCCGTATGGGATTTTGCATACCTTACGGAGCAGGTCATTAAAAATAATATGTCCATGATCTTTCCGATGTGCATTACCCTGATTGCAGGGTATATCATTTCACGAGAGCGGACAGATGATACCTTGAAAAGCATTCTGACAGTGCCGGTTTCATTCCGGCGTATGCTGGCAGGAAAACTCATTGTATGCGGTGCTTTGTCCGCTATGTTCGGAGTGATTTGCGGCGTTTTTACAGTCCTTGCGGAATTTGCGGCAGGCTTTCCCGGATTTAGCTTTTTACTGGCAGTTAAGGCAGTCTTGCAGATTACAGCAGTGAACTTTTTTCTCTACCTTGCTGTGCTGCCTATTATTGTCCTTACCAGTCGGGCGGCAAACGGATTTTTGGCAGGTGTCATCCTTGCATTTGTCTATGGTTATGGCGGTATGTTTGCGGCAGGCAATATGACCTTAGCAAATCTATATCCGATCACTGCAAGCCTTGGGATGGTTGGCTATCGCAGTTATGATGAAGCTGTGCATTGGAATATCTTTCTTTGTTTCTTCAGTTTGCTTTTAGCGACAGGCATTTCCATTCTATTGATTACCTGCCTGAAGAACAAAGAACCGAAACAGGTAAAGAAGAAATCCGTAAAGGCAGCACCCAAGAAAGGATGGTAACGCTTCGATGAAAAAAATAATGACGTTATTCCTGACAATACTTTTGGGATGCTTTGTATTGTCTGGATGCACAAAAGATGAGATTCTCAATCATTATAACAATGCCATTCAGGCAATAGGTTCTATTGAACTTACCAATAGTCTGGTGTTGAAGGGTAAAAAGGAAAAGGGAGTAGATGACTATACGGGAACATATCAGGCAGATTACAAGAATTTTTCTGATACGGAATATCTCTTTGGCGGGACATCTATTGAAAGAGAAGCCGGAAAAGAGATAGCTGTCACTTGCACTTTGAACATTACTTCTGGTGTAGCAAAGGTATTCTGGATTTCCGGGGATGATGATCCGGTAATATTGATTGAAACTGAGGGCACTTACAGTGATACAATAACGCTCCCTGACGGTGGTAATTATTTCGGCATTGAGTGTTCAGATTTTACTGGCAGTGTGGAGTTAAATATTGAATAATAGCTTGCTGAATGTTAAATGACTACTTTATTTTAATATTATGCAAGAGATGTTATGGGTATAGAAAAACCAGCAGAAACAAGTCATTTCTTGCTCTGCTGGTTTACTCGGAACTGTGTGATTCAGATTTTTGCTGAAGGTCAAGGAGCTGTTCTGTTAGGAAGTCCAATGTGTTGAGCAAAATCTGCTGATTATCACGACTGCATGACTGGAACTTTCCCATAAACCGCTGGAGTTCTTCTTCCACAATGGGAGTTGAAACTTGGAACAGGACATTCGCTGAAATTCCCAATCGCTCTATCAGACGGGAAAGTGTTTCATAGGATGGATTTTTCCTTCCCTTTTCAATATCCTGAATTGTTTTGACCGCCAAGCCAGATTGATCCGCCAGTTCCTGCTGGGTCAAATTACACCGCACTCTTTCGGCTCGGATGTGTCTGCCCAGAAATTCAAGACTATCTTCCGGCATGATTGTTCACCTCATATATATTCTATCGTACCGATTGCTATTTTGGTATTCCCTTGAAGTTGTGTTCTATTCGGTACTATCATGCCGGTTTTTGAATTTAATATGTATAAAGCCCTGACGGGAAGCAATAAAAAAACAGCTTCTCACGGCAGGGTCTATTTGTACGCCACCCGTGGCTTGGCTGTAAAAATCACGGGTGGTATTTTTATGTTTAGACGAATCAAAAATGATAATACATTAAAAAAAGTATAGCTCCACCGTGGGAGTCATTTGTTTCGTCGAACATACTATCATTCCTATATAATAGCTACTATCGCACTTACTACCATATTTGGTTATACTGCGCCAGAAAGCCTGACAAGCTCTCTGGCGTTTTTCCATGTCGATTTTTGCCGAATAACGGCGGGAATCAAAGATGCCGCAGTCCACCTTCATCAGTTCGCACACCACGAACTGATGAAAGGAGTAAACGGCTATGACCGAAGAATATTGGGCAGCGGTCTTAAAAGAAGAAGATCGTTTGATAAGTAATTCCGACCGGAAGTTCCGGTATCATTGTTATTCGCTGGAGAGTATGACCGAGGAGCTGGCTTTTCAGGAACGAACTGTTTACATACATGAGGACATTGTATTTTGCTCTCTGGAACGTGATTTTTTGGATTCTGTTCAGAACGAGCATTTAGCGGCTGCTCTTGGTCGTCTGACCAACCGGCAGCGGCAAGTGATAGAACTTCATTTCTGGCAGGGGTATCAATACAAAGAGATTGCGGTTATCCTCGGATGTGACCCGTCGGCGGTTACCCGCCTGCTTCAAAGAGCGTTTAAGCAAATCCGTATATATTTCCTTAGTAGGTAAGAGCAACGGCAACATCCAATCTGACGGATGTTGCCGTTACTCATGCCTATTAAAAAATATTTTCAAAAGTTTTCTCTACCCCGTCAATTTTTGCTCCTTCCAATCTCCGATAAGTAGAGGGACAAGCCCTCAATTAAATTTCGGAGGTATTGAATATGGAAAAATTGGTACGAGTAATCAAATTGCACCCCGGCGAAGCTGTTCTGATTGTGGCGGAGGACAATCCCGCACCTTGTCCCTGCGGTATGTGCTGCATGGGAGTTGCCCCTGATCCTGATGACGAACATTTCCCCCAGGGCATTCTTCTCTGTCTTGATGACGCTGCATAGGAGGGAGCCATGTGTTACGTTACGATTTTTGATGGCAACGGCAAGCCCATCACGGTAGAAGTGTCCAGAGAAATCTATCAGGTTTTCATCGACTATGAGCGTGAAATGGAACGCCAGCGCAAGGAAGAATACCGTCATCGTGATGCTCGTTCTTGGGATACCTGTTTGATTTTTGAAGTGTCAACGGAATCGCTGGAGCAGACCTATGAGCGTATGCGAACCTTGCAGGAAATACAGGAGGCTTTGCTTACCTTCACGCCTAAACAGCGACGTCGCTTTCTTCTCCATTTTGCTTATGGTTACACCTATCTGGAGATCGCCAAGATGGAAGGAAGCAACAAATCCACAGTAATGCGTTCTGCAAAGACGGCACTGAAAAAACTTCAAGAAAAGCTGGCAGCATAATAACAACTTTTACCCGTGTTCTGTCCTATAAAGTGAAAGGGAAAAGAATCCCTCTCGCTAATAGTACCTTGACAAACAGCGGGTAACCCGTTCATATCAGTATTCAAGTTTTTATATGCTGCGGCGAGCGTCACATAGCACAAACGCCAAGACCCCCTGCGGACGGTCAGAGCGTCCGTCAACAAGATAACATCAAAGGGGCTGAGCGGTATTTGGTGGCTGATAGCCAGCCTGTGGTGGGCTGCAAAGCGCCATGACCCGCAGTATAAAAGACCGTGCTTACTCACCGAAAACTACTGCGAATATGGTGTTACCCACCTATCGGCGGTTGCGGCGGTTCCGCAGTTTTACTGGCAACCCGGAATCGGCTTGAATACTCCCGTATCGGGGATAGAGCAAACAGGCAGTCCTGCTGTCTGATAATACGATACAAAAAATAAGAGAAAAGGTGCTGTGCCGGTATAACGTGCTGGCACAGCATTCCTTTTGAGATAAAGGAAGTGATTTATGGTGGAACAGGATAGAACCACCAAAATAACAGAAATAAAACTGAATGGAATCATCTTCGTCGTTCAATCAAGCTTCAATGCAAACTGTAAGGATACGGCTGTTGAAAAAATGGCGAAGGTTTTACAAAATGAGTTGCGAGAAGAAAGAAGTCCTTCATAGAAATTTAACACATTAAAGTGCGAAACTGCTTTTCAAGGCAGCCTGTCTGATGTATAATAGGGACATAAATCCCTAAACTTGATGGTAGCTGTCGGATTGGAGGATTTATGAAACAGACAGCTACTCAATTTCAAATGTTCAATGCAAGAAACGCTATAAATACCACTTCACGCCGTTTGCTCGAAACGGAATCCTGGGCAGCGTTCTACTGCCGTTTAAGCCAGGATGATGGTCTGGATGGAGAATCGAACAGTATCCAACATCAAAAACAGATTTTAGAGCGTTATGCAAAAGAATATGGCATTACCAAATATGAGTTTTATGTAGACGATGGAATCAGCGGTACAACTTTCAATCGACCAGGCTTTCAGGAAATGCTGTCAGATATTGAAGCCGGGCGGATCAATATGGTGGTTGTAAAAGATATGTCCCGATTTGGACGTGACTATCTGCAAGTCGGTATGTACACCGAAGTGTTGTTCCCGGAAAAGGATATACATTTCGTTGCAATCAACGATAATGTTGATAGCGAAAAGGACGACAATGATTTTACACCACTTCGGAATCTGTTCAATGAATGGTACGCCCGTGATACCAGCAAGAAAATCCGTGCTGTGGTCAAGACAAAAGGAATGTCCGGCAAGCGGCTGAGCCACCTGCCGCCTTATGGTTATGTGAAAGATGATGATGGTAACTGGGCGATTGATGATGAAACCGGCTCGGTAGTCAAGGAGATTTTCGCAATGTGTTTGTCCGGTTTAGGTCCGACGAAGATTGCCAATATCCTGACAGCAAGAAATATTCCTACCCCTGGTACTGTGAATTATCGGCGGTATGGAAACTTGCAGGGCTACTGTCCACAAGCTCCATGTAAATGGCTGTACCAAAGTGTCAGCAACATTTTAGAGCGTAAGGAGTATTTAGGACATACCGTCAATTTCAAAACAACCAAGAAGTCCTATAAGAGCAAAAAGGTCATTGTAAATGGCGATGATAAGCGGATGATTTTTGAAAACACTCATCCTGCTTTAATCGACCAGGATACATTTGATCGGGTTCAGATAATCAGAGAGGGACGCTGCCGACACACGAAAATGGGAACCGTTGGTTTATTCTCTGGTTTGTTGTTCTGTGCAGACTGTGGCTCCAAGATGTATCATCATCGTGGTTCCGGTATCAAGGAGAATTACGAATATTACACTTGTGCCGGATATAGTAAGCGTGTTAATCCCTGTACCACACATCATATCAGTATTAAAAATCTCAAGGTTTTAGTTACTGCTGATTTGAAGCGAGTTATGCACTTTACCACAGAGCATGAGCGTGAGTTTATAACCATGCTGGCGTCTTGTTCCATGCGGGAACAAAAACGGGTACTCGCAGAAATGCAGAAAGCACTGGACACCAGCCGAAGCCGGTATGATGAATTGGATAACATTATCCAGCACCTTTATGAAGATAAGATTAAGGGTAATTTGACGGATGACCGGTTCTCCAAGTTATCAGCGGGTTATGAAGCGGAGCAGAAAGGTCTGGAAGCAACGATTCGGGAATTGACTGAACAGCTTGCACAGAAAACCGATAAGACCATAAATATCGACCGTTTCATAAAGCTGGTTAAGCAGACCACTTCATTCGAGGAACTGACGCCAACACTGCTCAACACATTTATAGAGAAAATCTTAGTACATGATGTGGAAGTAACTGCGGATGGACAGAAACGCCAGAAGATCGAAATCGTCTACAATTTTATAGGCAGTGTGGAACTGCCGGAAGAAGCTGTTGCAGCAGACAGCGTTACCATAGAGCTGCCGCAGCCCAAAGGAAAGAAAAGAAAGAAGTCGGCGTAAAATTGCGCCGACTTACATTCCACTCTTTGGGTGTCCCTAACACTACTATACTAATGTTTATTAGTGGTGGCGCAATTGTAGGTGGTGCAGTAGGAAGCGTAATCACTAATAAATACAGAGATATGAAGGATAAGAAAGAACTGAAAACTCTTGGTACATATTTTGTGACTAAAGATGCAGAAATTAAAAAGATAAAACTGGTTTTGGAAACAGGTGATCAGATTACCGTTCTTGCAGCAGATGATGATTCCATCTTAATTATGAAAAACGGAGATAAGAGTAATCCGTATTTTGTGTCTGTTGATTTTTTAGAGGAATGTTCTGATTACAAAAGAAAATGATAATATTGTCCTCAGAATTTCACAGTGCTATACTTAAAACATAAAAAAGAAAGAGGTTTGTGCCCTATGCCCAGAACAAAAGGTAGCAAAAACCGTCCCAAAACTACCCATACCGACTACGCATCCCGGATCGCAGAGAAGCAGGAGGCTGTTGCGTCTCTGAATACTGAAATCGCATCCATCATAGCAAATATTGACACTTTGAAGGCTGATCTGAAAGAGAAGAAGACTGCTCTGAAGAAGGCCGAAAAAGAAGTGGAATCCCTGGAAGCAAAAAAGGCAAAGGCTGAGGCCAAGGCAGCTGAAGAAGCTAAGAAAGCTGAAGCCGAGAGCGTGTTGAAGAAACTGCTGGCAAGTGGCATGAGTGCGGATGAGATTCTCGAAAAACTGAAATAAGATTGGCCGTGTGGACAAACTGAACTCCAGGAGTTCACACGGTATTTTTTGAAGGTTGA
>ERZ1026946.665-NODE-665-length-10690-cov-4.268641_pt1 | contig 10690 bp, 9 predicted proteins | sample MGYA00519460_ERZ1026946 | MGnify/ENA primary metagenome ERZ1026946 (study PRJEB26926, sample SAMN06164620) | human gut metagenome | biome: ENVO:00009003; feature: ENVO:2100002; material: ENVO:00002003 | host: Homo sapiens | place: USA | collected 2012 ...
GCCGTGCCGCAGCTGCCGGAGCGGTGCTTAAGCCGCAAGGCGGGAATTGTGCGGTATTGCCTTAAATTATACCATACCGCCAGGCAAAAAGCACGCTGTGGAACCTGACACTCCCGGCGAACAAAATGCGGCAGTATTTGGCAGTTTTTCAACTTGTGTTTTACTGTCGTTTCTGGTAGACTAGATAAAGTATGTGTGTCTTTTTGTCCGGCCGGTTTCTGTTTGCGGCATTCTGCACGCCGGCCGCACACACATGCACGGTAAGGAGGATTCATTTTATGAGCAATCCCATTGATTATTCCCAGGGCATTTACGATGCCAAAAAACTGGGCACGCCCCGGATGCTGATCCTGGGTGCGCAGCACATGTTCGCCATGTTTGGCGCAACCGTGCTGGTTCCCCTGCTGACCGGCCTGAGCGTTTCCACCACGCTGCTGTGCGCCGGCCTTGGCACGCTGCTGTTCCACATCATCTGCAAGGGCAAGGTTCCCGCATTTTTGGGTTCCAGCTTTGCCTACCTGGGCGGCTTTGCCATTGTCAGCAATGACGGTGCCAACCCGGAAAACTTGCCCTACGCCTGCGCAGCCGTTGCGTTCAGCGGCCTGCTGTATGTGCTGGTCAGCGGGCTGATCTCGGTGTTCGGCATCCGCCGCATCATGCGGTTCTTCCCGCCTGTTGTCACCGGCCCCATCATCATCTCCATTGGCCTGATCCTGGCCCCGTCCGCCATCAACAACTGCCAGAGCAACTGGCTGCTGGCTTTTGTGGCGCTGGCCGCCGTTATCATCTGCAACATCTGGGGCAAAGGCATGGTCAAGATCCTGCCCATTCTGATCGGTGTTCTGGTCAGCTATGCGGTTGCCCTGGTAACTGGTGCGGTTGACTTTGCCGCCATCGGCGAGGCCTCCTGGATCGGTTTCCCCATCCACAAAGAGGCCATGGGTCTGTTTTCCATTGACGGCAGCGAAAAATTCATCAGCGCCCTGTTCACCATCATGCCCATTGCCATTGCAACCATGATGGAGCACATCGGCGATATTGCCGCCATCAGCGCCACCACCGGCCGCAACTATATCCGTGACCCCGGCCTGAACCGCACCCTGATGGGCGACGGCCTGGCAACCACCATGGCCGGCCTGCTGGGCGGCCCCGCCAACACCACCTACGGCGAAAACACCGGCGTTCTGGCCCTGACCAAGATCTATGATCCCCTGGTCATCCGCATTGCCGCTGTATTTGCCTGCATCCTGAGCTTCTGTCCCAAGTTTGAAGCCGTCATCAACACCATTCCTTCCGGCATCGTCGGTGGTATCAGCTTTGTGCTGTACGGCATGATCTCCGCCATCGGTGTTCGCAACGTAGTGGAAAATCAGGTCGACTTTACCAACAGCCGTAACCTGATCATTGCTGCCGTTATCCTGGTGTGCGCTCTGGGCTTTAACTCCGTGGGCGGCATCACCTTCGGCATCGGCGGTGTCAGCGTTACCCTGTCCGGCCTGGCCATTGCTGCCCTGGCCGGCATCCTGCTGAACGCCATCCTGCCCGGCAATGATTACGAGTTCGACTCCAACCCCGGCACCGGCGAAGGCACCAGCCTGCGCGTCTGATCCTGCGCTTATCTGACGGGTGTGTTTGACACCTAAATAGCATCCCAACCATGATGGTGGCCGCGGCCCCGCGCCGCGCACGAAATTTGCTTTTTTCCGTTATCCCAACTTCGTAAAGATGTGGTATAATGACACTAAGCCAATTTCCCACCATCATTTTTTATTTGTGTTGGAATTCCGCGTTCCCTATAATTCCTAATTCCTAACTCCTACCTAACCACCGGAGGTGCCTATGCCCACTACCCTTACCGTGGCAGATTTTCTTTCGCTGCGCATGCAGTACAAAGCCGAACAGGCGGAAAACGAAATTCCTGCCGTGATCGAACACAACTTCAAAGATGGCCGCATGGTGGACCATTATTTTGTGGTGCCCGGTCCCGCCCTGCTGGCTGATGAAGCCGTGCAGGACTTTGGCGGCAAAATCGAGAACATCCTGTTTCTGCAGCAGAGCGAACCCGGCGCACCGTGGCAGGTGCTGCTGCACGAACCTTCTATGATCCGGGAGATCACCTTTGAAATGCCGGAGGAAGAGTTCCGCGCCATGCTGGCCAAGAACAACCTGATCCTGCCCGGTGACCCCGGCTTTGTGATGCCGTAAGCTCTAGGGTGTATCTGATAAGCCAAAATTCAGTCTATTTCTTTTGTTTTCAGATATGCCTTTAAGCAGTGCAAGTTTTTGCGGGATTAAAGTTCGTTTTTTTGTCTATTCTGCCGCTTACCCACTTGCATAGCGCGGCAAATGCGTATATAATAGAGTGAAACAGCATGTGGGATATTGATAGGCCCGATGCAGAAGGGGGTTGTTGCTAATGGCGATTTCTGAACCTACCGCGGTATTCTCTATCCGCGACGATAAAGACCAGGAGATCAAGCAGGTTATGCAGCTTGTTTACGGTGCACTGGAGGAGAAGGGCTATAACCCCGTCAACCAGCTGGTCGGCTATATTCTTTCGGAGGACCCGACTTATATCACTACTTACAAGAACGCCCGTTCGCTGATTCGCCGCATTGACCGCGACGATCTGCTGCAGGCCCTTGTGCGTGATTATGTCCGCAACGGCTGATTGCTTATCTACAAAAAATAACGCCCCGGAACACATTCTGACCAGTGTTCCGGGGCGTTTTGCATTTTGTACGGTTTTGCTTTTTCTGTTGCTCAGCCTTGCTGTGCCGCTATCAGGCAAAGAAAGCCTTCTGCACAGCGTTCAGCACGGCGGCGCGGCCTGCGGTAAAGTTTACGCCGCCCTGCAAATAGCAGGTGTAGGGGGCACGCAGCGGGCCGTCACAGCTGATTTCAATGGTAGAGCCCTCGGTAAAGGAACCGGATGCCATAATGACCTGGTCGGTATAGCCCGGTTCGTCTGCCGGTTCGGGGCTGACAAAGCTGTCCACCGGAGAGCAGGCCTGGATGCCTGCGCAGAACCCCTGCAGCGCGGCGGCACTGCCGGAATCAAAGCAAGTCACAATATCGTTATGGTCGGCGGTATAGCGGGGCACGGGGTTCACACCCACCAGCTCCAGCAGGCACTGGGCATACACGGCGGTTTTCAGTGCTTCACACACAACGCCGGGGGCGTAATAGAAGCCGAGGAAAGTATCACGCAGGCTGTCCTGCGTGCAGCCAAGGTCCTTGCCGATGCCGGGGGCGGTAAAGCGGTGGCTGATTTTTTCCACCAGATCGGCTTTACCGGCAATATAGCCGCCAGTGGGGGTAATGCCGCCGCCGGGGTTCTTGATAAAGCTGCCCGCGATAACGTCCGCGCCGGCGGAGAGCGGCTCCCGGATTTGGGTGAACTCGCCATAGCAGTTATCCACAAAGATCACCACATCGGGGTTGACCTTGCGGGCGGTATCGGCCACTTTCTGGATGGTATCCAGGTCAAAGGCGTTGCGCTGGGTATAACCGCGGCTGCGCTGGATATGCACCACGGTAGCGGTCTTGGCGTGCTCTGCAATGGCGGCATAGTCCGGCGTAAAGTCCGGCAGCAGGGGCACCTCATCGTAATGGATGCCGTATTCCTGCAGCGTGCCGCAGCCCTTGCCAGCCTCGCCAATACCGATCACGCCTTCCAGCGTATCATAGGGGCGGCCGGTGGCGGCCAGCAGGGTGTCCCCTGCGCGCAGCAGACCGAACAGCGCCACTGTCAAGGTGTGGGTACCACTCATGAACTGCGGGCGTACCAGAGCGTCCTCGGCCCCCATGCAGCGAGAAAATACTTCCTCCAGCTTATTGCGGCTATCGTCCCACACGCCGTAACCGGTGGAGCCAAGGAAATGCCGGGCTTCCACGCCGCAGTCCGTAAAGGCGCGCAGCATTTTCAGTTGGTTATAATCGCGGATCTCTTCCAGGTGGGCAAACTGATCGCGGCAAAGTTCCAGCGTTTTGCGGTCCAGTTCCAGCACCTGGGGTTTCAAATCATAGAATTGTTCAATCATAGTGTATCCTGTCTGTTTTACTTATTATAATTTATACTTAACGTACTGCTTTTGCAGCACAAAACCAAGGCGTTCATAAAAGCGGCAGCGCTCTGCCGCGCACAAAAATGTCACGGTCCAGCCCTCCCCTGCCAGCTCGTTGGCCAGGTAGGGAATCAGCCAGCCGCCGATGCCCCGCCCGCGCAGCTCCGGCAGGGTTTCCCCCATTGCCATATAGGCTTCGCCGTTGGCCATGGCATAAGCCCCCACAGTGCTCACCGGGCGGCCTGCTGCATCCTGCAAAGCCAGCACACGGGCAAATCCGTGGGCCAGCGCGGTACAGGTTTCGGAATAATAGCAGTCCTGCCGTTCCGGTTCCTGCGGGAAAAGCTGGGTTGCCAGGCGCAAGACAGATGGGCTGCGATTCAGCATATAGCCCTGAGGTTCCTGCGCCAGCGGCAGACGATCCTGAGGTGGCATACTATACAGGAACAGCGGCTCCCCCGCTGCAGCGGGCAGTAGGGGCGTTTCTTTCGCAATCAGATGGGCGATGCCCGCAAACTGCAAAAAGCTTAGCAGTTCCTCCCAGTCCTGGGGGGTGCCGCACAGCTGGGCGGTGCTGCCGTTCAGGGTCAGGGCCGCACCGGGCAGGGTGAAGAGCCGCACCGGGGCACCGGGGTTATCTGCCCACAGGGCCAAGTCACGCCCCATCACGGCACGAAAATAAGGAGCCCCTTGAATGGCCGTCGCAAACGCCTGCTTGTGCGCGGGGGTGGTGACAGCCTGAATCATGGGGAACTCCTTTAGGTTTGATTTTGAGATTGCGGAGATTGCTTTGGGAAAATGAGTTTTGTCTCCGCTATGGATAGGGCTGTTGGCGCAGGGCGCGCGGGCGTACAATGTGCGCCTCTACAGTCTCTATTGGGCAAAACATCAAATAAAAAATATCCTATTTTCTGTTCCGATTGCCCTAAACCGTCTGCTTTTTACCCTTTTGCAACCCACCTTGCCTCAATATAAAATATCTATTATATTAAAGTTTTTTCGGTTCCTTTTTTCAAAAAAGGAACAAACAGCCCCCGTAATCCCGTAATTACTGAAGCTCGTTGACAATACGCTTGTAGTCACGGCCGCGGACTTCAAAGTTGGGGTAAAGGTCAAAGGACGCCGATGCCGGCGACAGGCTGACGATGTCACCCGGCTTGGCTGCACCGCGTGCCAGCTCAACGGCATGCTGCATGCTGTCTGCGTGCAGGATCGGCAATGCCTGCGGGTCAAAGTTCGGGTCCTCGCGCACAGCCTTTTCAATGCGCGGTGCGGTTGCCCCCATCAGCACCAACACTTTGACATGTGCCACGATTTCCGGTGCCAGCGGCTCATAGGGGATTTTTTTGTCATAGCCGCCCGCAATCAGGATGATCTTCTGGTCAAAGCTGCGCAGGCCCGCAATGGTGCGGGTGGGGCTGGTGCCGATGGAATCGTTATAGTACAGCACACCGTCCAGAGTGCGCACCGGCTCAATGCGGTGTTCCACGCCGGTGAAGGTGCTGCCCACCTGACGAATGGCTTCTACGGGCACCTCGCCCCACACGGCAGCGGCAGCAGCCAGCAGGTTCTCGATGTTGTGCAGACCACGCAGCTTGATATCCTTCTGGGCAAGGAAGGGAGTCACGACGCCATCCTCGGCCATGCAGAGCATCCCATCCTTGCGCAGGAAAGCACCGTTGTCGGTATCATGCAGGCGGGTAAACCACACCTGCTTGCCCTTGCAGTCTGCCTGCATGGAGCGGCTGATCTCGTTCTCATACCCCAGCACGGCGCGGCAGGGCTGCTTCTGGTACAGCAGGATATTGCGCTTGGCATCAATGTATTCCTGCATATCCTTGTGGTGATCCAGATGGTTCGGGGTCACATTGGTGACCACGGCAATGTTGGGGCTTGCGTGCATACTGATCAGCTGGAAGCTGGAAAGCTCCACCACAGCCACGTCCTCCGGGGACACCTCCGGCAGCATGGGCAGCAGGGCTGCGCCGATGTTGCCGCCCAGATGCACCTTGCGGCCTGCGGCCTCGTAGAACTTGGAGATAAGGGTGGTGGTGGTGGTCTTGCCGTCCGAGCCGGTCACTGCCACGATCTCGCAGGGGCAGAAGTCGAAGAACAGTTCCACCTCACTGGTAACCATGGTGCCGGCAGCCATGGCATCCTGCAGGGGCTTTTCAAAATAGCCCACAAAGCCCGGGGTGCGCATGATGATGTCCTGTCCCTTGAAGCCGTCCAGATAGTTTTCGCCAAGGCTTAGGTCGATGCCCAGTTCCCGGATGGTGGCAGCGTAATCGCCAAAGTCCTCCACGCTCTTTTTCTGGTCGCACAGGGTCACATGAGCGCCCAGTTTCACAAACTCCTTGATGAGGGTCTTATGGCTGACGCCTGCGCCGATAAAGGCGACCTTTTTGCCCTGAATAAGCTGGGCAAGCTTCTGCTGATCTTTCTGCATAAAAACAGTTCCTCCTCTATAGGATCATGGTATAACACCGCGCCGCACGGGCAGCGCGGGGATCACTTTGCTGTACCATTATAGTCCATTTGCGCGCAATTGGCAACGGAAAACCGCACAGTCTGCTTCAAAAAGCCCGGTAAATTCACAAAAAGGCAATTGTTTTTTCTGCTGCTTTCTGCTACACTTGTCGTTGCAGAGCGTTTTTTGCCGTTTCTGCGCGAAGATGAACGGAATGAGGTTGTTCTTTTTGAAACGATGGTTGCGTTTTACCGCAGCGGTGCTGGCTGCTGCGTTTCTTTTTGCCCTGACCGGCTGCGGCAGCTCCACAAACTCTGCTAGTTTTACATGGTTCGTGGACAGCATCCCCGCAAATCTGGACCCGCAGGTGGCTTCCGGTGCGTCGGACGTGATCGCCTGTGAGAATCTGTACGGCACGCTGGTGCGCAAAGACCCGGACGGCGAGCTTGTGCCGGGGCTCTGCGAAGAGTGGACGGTGTCCCCGGACGGGCTGACCTACACCTTTACCCTGAAGGACGGCCTGCGCTATGCAGCCGCCAAGGGTGCCACCACAGAGTACGACATTACCGCCGAGGACTTTGTGTTTGCGTTCCGGCGCATTTTCCGCGCCGATACCGCCTCGCCCTATGCGGTGGAGTTTTCGGCTATTCAGAACAGCGCCGCCGTGCTGGCGGGGCTGGCGGACGAAAGCAGTCTGGGCGTTTCAGCCAATGGGGCACTGTCGTTGGTGTTCCGGCTGAGCGAGCGGGACGATAACTTTTTGGCAAAGCTGGCCATGCCCGGTGCAGCCCCCTGTGACGAGGCTTTTTTTGAGAGCACCCGGGGCACCTATGGGCTGACCGCCAAAACTACGCTTGCCAGCGGCAGCTTTTACCTGTACAACTGGACAACGAACGGCCTGTTTTTGCGCCGCACCGTGGAAAGCCCGCTGGTCGGCAGTCTGCGTCTGGTGCAGGACACCAGCGGCAGCGGCAAAAGCGCAGCCCAGCTTATTGCTGACGACAAATGCTCTGCCGCGCTGGATGAGAGCGGCGAGGCCACCAGCTTACAGACCGTAAGCTATTCCGACACCACATGGGCGCTGCTGTTCAATGCGGCGGAGGGGTCGGTGTTCCAGAACCAGCAGCTGCGGCAGGCGCTGACCGGTATTGCCCGGGAAAACGCCGATGTGCCCTCCAGCGGCCTATACACAGCCGCAAAGGGGCTTGTGCCGGAGGGGCTGACCGTAGACGGGCTGGACTACCGCGAAACTGCCGGCGATCCCCTGCCCGCTATCCCGGAGCCGAAGGCCCTGTATCTGGCTGCCCGGCAGGGCATGGCTACCTCGGATTTTTCCGGCGTGACCCTGCTGCTGCCCAAGAACGCCGGACTGAGCGAGCTGGCCGATCAGATCAACAGCGCATGGCAGAAGGAGTGCTCCCTGTTCTTCTCGGTGGAAGAGGTAGAGCAGGACGAGTTTGACGCCCGCATTGCCGCCGGGAAATACACCATTGCCCTTGCGCCTATCCGTGCCGAGGGCGGCAGCGTATATCAGATGCTGCAGCAGTTCACCACCGCAGGCGGTAGCCTGACCGGCTATGCCGATACCGTTTATGCCGACCGGCTGGCACTGAGCGCCCAGCAGACCGGCAAAGCCCGCTGCGCCCTGCTGGCGCAGTGTGAGCAGCAGCTGCTGGAAAGCTGCACCGTAGTGCCCCTGATGGCACAGCAGAAGCGTCTGCTGCTGGCAAACGACGTGCGTGACTTGGTATTCGACCCGTTTTTCCCGGTGCTGGATCTGACATGGGCCAAAATGAGCTGACCGCAAATTTCGTGCGGAAAAGCCTTGACATTCCTGCCCTGCTTTGTTACAATAGTGGAGCACTTGCAGGGTTAGCTCATCCGGTAGAGCGACTGCTTCCCAAGCAGTAGGCGGCGGGTTCGAGTCCCGTATCCTGCTCCAGAATATAGCGGTGAAACGTTCAGAATTTGTTCGTTTCACCGCTTTTTTGTTTGTTGACATTTCAAAAAACGACGTAAAAATTCGTGTTTTTCGCTCATAATCTAGCAGATAATCAAACAAACAAAGGAACAAAAACACTCCCGGGCTTTTGCAGAAAGTCCGGGAGTGTTTGCGTTCAACTGATTTTATATCGTGTTACTTTGCCACGAGTTCGGCGGCAAGGGCGTCCATCTGTGCTTCGGCGGCGGCGTTGGCAGCAGAACGGATGGTGACCACGTTCTCGCAGAGGGTGATGTTCTTCATGCTCTCCAGCTCGGCACGCATAAGCTTTGCTGCCATGGGAGCCCAAGTGCCGTTTTCCATCAGGCCAACGGTGCGGTTCTGGAAGTTCTTGGTCTTGAGGTGGGTCAGCAGGTTTTCCATCGGCGGGAAGAGGAAACCATCATAGGTGGCACAGGCCAGCACGATCTTGCCGCAGCGGAAGGCTTCGGTAACGGCGTAGGAAACATCGGTACGGGTCAAGTCCATCTCCACCACCTTTGCGCCCTGTGCGCGCAGCTTTTCAGCCATGGTGTGGGCGGCAGCGCGGGTGTGGCCATGGATGGAGGCGCTGGCTACCAGAACCTTTTCCGGCTCCTCGGCCTTGTAGCTGGACCAGAGATCGTAGTAGTTCAGGTACTTGCCCAGATCACCGGTAAGCACCGGACCGTGCAGCGGGCAGATGGTCTTGATGTCCAGTGCCGCAGCCTTTTTGAGCAGTGCCTGCACCTGCGGACCGTACTTGCCCACAATGTTCAGGTAGTAGCGGCGGGCTTCGCTTGCCCAGTCGGCGTTTTCGTCAAACTTTGCCACAGCGCCAAAACGGCCAAAGCCATCGGCAGAGAACAGCACCTTCTCACTGCTCTCGTAGCTGACCATGACCTCCGGCCAGTGCACCATGGGGGCAAACACAAAGGTAAGGGTGTGGGTGCCAAGGCTCAGGCTCTCGCCGTCCTTCACCACCACGCGGCGCTCCGGGGCAATGGCATCTGCACCAAAGAACTGCTCCATATACTGGAAGGTCTTGGCGTTGCCCACTACCTGCATCTCAGGGTAAAGGGCTGCCAGCTTTGCCACGTTGGCGCCGTGATCCGGCTCCATGTGGGAGACTACCAGATAGGCGGGCTTGCAGCCGCCCAGTGCCTCGGCAAGGTTTTCCAGCCAAGGCTCGGTAGCGCGGGCGTCCACCGTGTCCAGAATGGTGGTCTTTTCGTCCAGAATGACATAGGAATTATAGCTGACCCCGGTGGGCACCGGATACTGGCTCTCGAACAGGTCGATGGTGGTATCGTCCACGCCCACACCAAGGATGGCTTCGCTGATTTTTTTCATGCTCATACCGTTCAGACTCCTTTTGGGTTTATCTTGTGCCGTGAATTGGCAAATATTTCTGAGAACAATTCCTATTGTAGCACATCGTCAGAAATTTCGCAAGGGATAATGCGGGGAGCTTCTGCGCATCAAAGCTCTTCCCCGCTCTCCGGCAGACGTGCCGTTACCGGTCTGCCCGGCTCGGTGTCCAGTTCCAGCAGGGTGGCGGCGGTGTTTTCGTCCAGCGTCTGCACTGCACGCAGCTTGCGGCTGATGGCACGGCTGCGCACCCCGATGAGGTTATCCAGCTCTTCATCGGTCTGGCGCAGGCGCTGCTGCATCTTGGAAAGCCCCTGCCCGAACTTGTCGAACTCCGTCTTAACGGCACCCAGCAGCTGCCAGACCTCGCCGGAGCGCTTCTGGATGGCAAGGGTCTTGAAGCCCATCTGCAGGCTGTTGAGCAGCGCCGCCATGGTGCTGGGGCCTGCCACGTTGACCTGATAATCCCGCTGCAACACTTCCAAAAGCCCGGCATTGACCACCTCGGCATACAGGCCCTCAAAGGGCAGGAACAGGATGCCGAATGCCGTGGTGTAAGGCGGCTCCACGTATTTCTCGCGGATGTCTTTTGCTTCGCTGCGGAGAACGAGCTCCAGCGCGTGGCGGGCGTTCTCCACGGCAGCAGCATCGCCGGAAGCCTGGGCGTCCTGTAAGTGGGCGTAAGTATCCCCGGGGAACTTGGAGTCAATGGGGAGCCAGACGGTGCTGCCGTCCACACCGGGCATCTTGATGGCGTACTCCACCCGCTGGGTGCTGCCCGGGATCTGTCTCTTATACACATCTGACGCTGCCGACGACTAG
>ERZ1026946.667-NODE-667-length-10661-cov-3.519612_pt1 | contig 10661 bp, 8 predicted proteins | sample MGYA00519460_ERZ1026946 | MGnify/ENA primary metagenome ERZ1026946 (study PRJEB26926, sample SAMN06164620) | human gut metagenome | biome: ENVO:00009003; feature: ENVO:2100002; material: ENVO:00002003 | host: Homo sapiens | place: USA | collected 2012 ...
GACTAGTCGTCGGCAGCGTCAGATGTGTATAAGAGACAGGAGCGGTGCCACGCCTACGTCCGCTTTTCGGAGGTCAGCTTTGAGGGGGATGGGAGCGGAACCGGCGTGACCGCCAGAGCGCCCACCTATCTGGAGAACTGCCGCGTAACCGGCTGGGACGTGGGCGCGCTGGCCGTGAACGGCGGCTGGGTTTATCTCCACGGCGGGTATATCGGCGGCAACGGGGTGGGCGCGCGGTACGACTCCGCGTACAGCAACTCCTATACATATACCATCAGGCACATCGACTTTTTGAACAACACCACGGCGCTGGAGCTTCTGTGCCTGCCGCCGAACTCCTATGCGGCGCTGGATGACTGCCGCTTCCGGGGCAACGGAACGGATGTATACAACCCCGGCGGCTACCGCATCGAGGTGAACAACGGCACGGAGGTCACCTTGTGAGAACGTAAAAAAGAACCGCCCGAAGGCGGTTCTTTTTTCGTGCGGGAAGGGCCGTTTACAGGTTCTTCTCGTAGGACTCGATCATCTTCTTGACCATCTGGCCGCCCACAGAGCCGGCCTCGCGGCTGGTCAGGTGACCGTTGTAACCGTTCTTCAGGTTCACGCCGACCTCAGAGGCGGCCTCCATCTTGAACTGATCCATAGCGGCCTTGGCCTCGGGGACATTCAGCTTGTTGCTGTTCTTGGTAGACATCGTTGTGTTCTCCTTTCATGTTGTGGGGCAAATGCCCTTGTTGGGTATCGCAACGGTAGTTTTGCCGCCCGACAGCGCGATATGCATGAAAAACAGTGGCAAATGCTGGATACGGCGCCTAAAAAGGATGGACAAACGGGCGTATTCATGGTATACTAAATTCACTTAACAGCGAGGGGGACCTTCTTTCAGGAAGGACCGAGCAGGGAGGAAGAGGAAAAAGCGCGGCAGCTGCCGCGCTTTTTCGCGTCCTGCGCCGGACAAAAAAGAGGGAGATGACAACACCATCTCCCTCTCCGCTATGTAAAAAATAAGTCGGAGCAAGCATACAAACCTGCTCCGACGTGGTCCGAGTGTCGAGATTCGAACTCGAGGCCTCTTGAACCCCATTCAAGCGCGATACCAAACTTCGCCACACCCGGATATTCTGTTGTGCCTCAAACAGCCCACTTAGAATACCACAGTTTTCGGCGGTTTGCAAGTCCTATTTTGAATTTTTTTCAAATTTCTTCCGAGGCTTTTTGTTGACAAAGGCGTCGGCGCATGGTAATATAATACTCGCGTTTGGCACGAGAGACGCTTTTACGCACGGAGAGATGGCTGAGTGGTCGAAAGCACCGGTCTTGAAAACCGGCGATGTGAAAGCATCCGTGGGTTCGAATCCCACTCTCTCCGCCAGAAAATAAATATGTATGCGGAAGTACCCAAGTGGCCGAAGGGGCTCCCCTGCTAAGGGAGTAGGCCGTCAAAAGCGGCGCGAGGGTTCAAATCCCTCCTTCCGCGCCAGCAAAAAGAGACATCCTTTCGGATGTCTCTTTTTGCTTCACGCGGCTGATTTTGCCCTTCCCCCGTGAAACCACCCGTTGACAAACCGCGCCGAACGGTTTATACTTATTGCCATCAAAAAGGCAGTGACGAAGAAGAAGCTGTTTTTCCGCGGCCAAAGAGAGGGGCGCCCCCGGCTGAAAGCACCCCGCCAAGGACACGGCCCGTACCACTTCCGAGCCGCCTGCGACGAGCAGGACGGGTATCGCCCGTTACAGCGATCGAAAGCGACGGCGTATGCCGGATCTCTTCCGCCGATACTGCGTTGCAGAAGCTTGAAATACAGACCGTATTCCTGCGCTCCTGCGCCTTGTTTCGACGAAAGATATCCCGCCATCCGCAGCGGACAGTAAAAATGCTGCGCAGGCCGTAAGCAGGGTGGAACCGTGGAGTAATGCCTATTACCTCACCCCTGATACCATTCAGGGGTGGGGATTTTTATTTATCCAGCCCCGATCACAAGGAGGAACAGACTATGAGCGAAGTCAACAAGGAAAACAAGGAATTTACGTTTGAAAACGAACAGTACCGCAAGACCTACTGGCACACCTGCTCCCACATCCTGGCCCAGGCTGTCAAGCGCCTGCACCCGGAGGTGAAGCTGGCCATCGGCCCCAGCATCGACAACGGCTTTTATTACGATCTGGACGCGCCCTTCGCCTTCACCCAGGACGACCTGGGCGAGATCGAGGCTGAAATGCGTAAGATCTGTAAAGAGAAGCTGAAGCTGGAGCGCTTCGAGCTGCCCCGCGCCGAGGCCGTCAAGTACATGGAGGAAAAGGAAGAGCCCTACAAGGTGGAACTCATCAACGATCTGCCTGAGGACGCCCACATCTCCTTCTACAAGCAGGGCGAGTTCGTGGACCTGTGCGCCGGACCCCACGTGGACTCCACCGGCCGCATCAAGGGCAACGGCATCAAGCTGACCGCCTGCAACGCCGCTTACTGGCGCGGCGACTCCAACCGCCAGACCCTGCAGCGTATCTACGGCGTGGCCTTCCCCAGCAAGGACGAGCTGGATGCCTATCTGAAGGAGCGGGAGGAGGCCGTGAAGCGCGACCACAATAAGCTGGGACGCGAGCTGGAATATTTCACCACTGTGGACTGCATTGGCCAGGGCTTGCCCATCCTGCTGCCCAAGGGTGCCCGCGTTATCCAGCTGCTGCAGCGCTGGGTGGAGGACACCGAGCAGCAGCGTGGCTATCTGCTGACCAAGACGCCTCTGATGGCCAAGCGTGAGCTGTACAAGATCTCCGGTCACTGGGATCATTATCTGGACGGCATGTTCGTCATGGGCGATCCCGCGGATGAGACGAAGGAGTGCTTTGCCCTGCGTCCCATGACCTGCCCGTTCCAGTATCAGGTGTTCCTGAACCGCGGCCGCAGCTACCGCGACCTGCCCATGCGTCTGGGCGAGACATCCACCCTGTTCCGCAACGAGGACTCCGGTGAGATGCACGGCCTGATCCGCGTCCGCCAGTTCACCATCTCCGAGGGACATCTGGTGCTGCGCCCCGACCAGCTGGAGGAGGAGTTCAAGCAGTGCCTGGATCTGGCCAAGTACTGCCTGGGCACCGTGGGCCTGTTGGAAAAGTGCACGTTCCGCTTCTCCCAGTGGGACCCCGCCAACCCCAACAACAAGTACGAGGGCACGGCGGAGCAGTGGGACCACGCCCAGGCCGCCATGGAGCGCATCCTGAAGGATCTGAACGTGGACTACACCGTGGGCATTGACGAGGCCGCGTTCTACGGCCCCAAGCTGGACATCCAGTACAAGAATGTGTACGGCAAGGAGGATACCCTTGTCACCATCCAGATCGATATGCTGCTGGCGGAGCGCTTCGGCATGTACTATATCGATGAGAACGGCAACAAGGCCCTGCCCTATATCATCCACCGCACGTCTCTGGGCTGCTATGAGCGGACGCTGGCCTACCTGATCGAGGAGTACGCCGGCGCGCTGCCCACCTGGATGATGCCCGAGCAGGTACGCTTCCTGCCTATTACTGACCGCGCTGCCGACTACTGCGTGCAGCAGGCCGCGGAGCTGCGCAAGCAGGGCTTCCGCGTGGAGGTGGACAGCCGCAACGAGAAGATCGGCAAGAAGATCCGCGAGGCTACCCTGGAGAAGATCCCCTTCATGCTGGTGGTTGGCGACCGCGACATGGAGAACGGCACCGTCTCCGTCCGTACCCGCAAGGGCGAGGACTTGGGCGCCATGACGCTGGAGGATTTCTCCGCCAAGCTGCGCCGGATCGTGGATGAGAAGCAGAAGATCTGACGAGTGCCATAAGTCATAAGGTAAGCGGGAGAGACAGGCGGAAGCCTGTCTCTTTTGCTGCAGTCAGACAAAAAACAGATTTCGCCAAAAGAAAAGTTTATTATAGCAAAACAGCAGGATTCTGACAGAAAACCGCATGAAAAATACATGAAAATGATGCAAATGCGCCAAAAAATGTGGGAAAGTGTGTGGATGAAAAACAAGGAGATGCGCTATTGAACATCATTCAGAGACACAAATATGTTGACAGAGTGTGAACTTATCTGGTAAAATCAAATGGGTGCGCAGCACCCGAATGCATAGAAGTGAATGGGGCGCGCCCTGTTCGCTGTTTCCTTCTGGCGGAGGAAACAACAAACTATGGTAAAGGAATTAGGAGGTAAACATGAAAAAAGTAGTTTCTCTGCTGCTGGCTCTCATCATGGCGCTCTCCCTGGTCGCCTGCGGCGAAAAGAAGGGCGAGACCGATGATAACACCGTGCCCTACAAGATCGGCATCGTGACCGGCTCCGTCTCTCAGTCCGAGGACGACCGCCGCGGCGCCGAGGCCTTCCAGAAGGAGTATGGCGTGGATATGGTCCAGCTGGCCATCTATCCCGACAACTTCACCGAGGAGACTGAGACCACCATCCAGAGCATCGTGAACCTGTCCGCCGACCCCCTGATGAAGGCCATCATTGTCAACCAGTCCGTTCCCGGCACCACCGAGGCGTTCCGCAAGATCAAGGAGACCCGCCCTGACATCATCTGCATCGCAGGCGAGGCTCACGAGGATCTGCCCGAGATCGGCTCCGCTGCCGACCTGGTCACCAACAACGACTTCGTGTCCCGCGGCTATCTGATCATCCGCACCGCGCACGAGCTGGGCTGCGACACCTTCGTACATATCTCCTTCCCCCGCCACATGTCCTATGAGACCATGAGCCGCCGCGTGGCCATCATGAAGGCCGCTTGCGAGGAGTTCGGCATGAAGTTCGTCCTGGAGACGGCTCCCGATCCCACCTCTGACGTCGGCGTTTCCGGCGCTCAGGCCTACATTCTGGAGCAGGTGCCCGCATGGGTCGAGAAGTACGGCCAGAAGGCTGCTTACTTCTGCACCAACGATGCGCACACCGAGCCTCTGCTGAAGCGCCTGCTGGAGTGCGGCGGCTACTTCATCGAGGCCGACCTGCCCTCCCCCCTGATGGGCTATCCCGGCGCGCTGGGTATTGATCTGACCGAGGAAGCCGGTGATTTCGAGAAGATCCTGACCAAGGTCGAGTCCGCCATCGTTGAGAAGGGCGGCGCCGATCACTTCGGCACCTGGGCTTACTCCTACGGCTACACCCTGTCCGCCGGTCTGGCCCTGCACGCCAAGAACGTGCTGGACGGCAAGAGCGAGCTGAAGGACATGGACGATGTGGCTGCCGCGCTGCAGGTCTACTCTCCCAAGGCGGCCTGGAACGGCGCCAGCTACACCAACGCCACCACCGGCGCGAAGTCTGAAAACGTGTTCCTGATCTATCAGGATACCTATATCATGGGTGATCCCGGCCACTTCATGGGCAACGCCGACGTGGAGATCCCGGAGAAGTACTTCACCGTCAGCTGACGACAGGCTTTTGAAGCAACCATTAAAGCGGGGAGGGAGGGCATCCTCCCTCCCCGCTGCTATAGGTAGGGATGAATATGGAAAAGAACAATGCTCCGCTGCTTGAGATGCGGAATATCAAAAAGGGCTTTTTCGGCAATCAGGTGCTCACAGACATCAACTTCACCTTGAAAGAGGGCGAGGTGCTGGGTCTGGTGGGCGAAAACGGCGCCGGAAAGAGCACCTTGATGAAAATACTGTTTGGCATGGACGTGATCCGTGAGACGGGCGGCTACGAGGGGGATGTCCTGATCGACGGAGAAAAAGTGCAGTTCAACACCCCCTTCGACGCACTGAAGGCCGGCATCGGCATGGTGCATCAGGAGTTCTCGCTGATCCCCGGCTTTACTGCCACGGAGAACATCCTCCTCAACCGCGAGCCCAAGAAAAAAAGCGTCATTTCAGAAGTGTTCGGCCCGCGTCTGGACACTCTCGACTATAAGGAAATGGATAACCGCGCCGCAAAAGCCATCGAGAAGATGGGCGTGGCTATCGACCAGAAGATGGTCATCAGCAGCATGCCCGTGGGGCACAAGCAGTTTACGGAGATCGCCCGCGAGCTGAGCAAGGAGAACCTGAAGCTGCTGATCCTGGACGAACCCACCGCCGTGCTCACCGAGCAGGAGGCACAGGCCCTGCTGGACTCCATCCGCGGCATGGCCTCCCGGGGCATCGCCGTGATCTTCATCACCCACCGCCTGCAGGAGATCCTGTCGGTGTGTGATAAGGTGGTCATCATGCGGGATGGCTACGTTGTCAAGGACGTGCCCGCCCGCGAGACGGACGTCCGCGACATCACCCACTACATGGTGGGGCGCGAGGTGGCTGCCGGCGGCGCTGCCCACGACATCCGCGACCACTCCGATGCCCGCACCATTATGTCCATCCGCAAGCTGTGGGTGGATATGCCCGGCGAGATCGTCCGCAACGTGGATCTGGACGTGAAGGAGGGCGAGATCCTGGGCATCGGCGGTCTGGCCGGCCAGGGCAAGCTGGGTATTCCCAACGGTGTGATGGGCCTGTACGAGGCGGGCGGCACCGTGGAGTTCGACGGCAAGCCCATCGCGCTGAACAGCCCCCGGAAGTGTCTGGACTCCCAGCTGGCCTTCGTGTCCGAGGATCGGCGCGGCGTGGGTCTGCTGCTGGATGAGTCACTGGAGTGGAACGTGGCGTTCCCCGCCATGCAGGTGCAGAACAAGTTCCTGAAGAGAATGGGTTTCTTCACATGGCGCGACGAAAAGGCCATCCACACGGTGACGAACCGGTATATCGATGAATTACAGATCAAGTGTACCGGCTCCGGCCAGAAGGCCAGAGAGCTGTCCGGCGGCAACCAGCAGAAGGTGTGTCTGGCCAAGGCGTTCGCGCTGGAGCCCCGCTTCCTCTTCGTGTCCGAGCCTACCCGCGGCATCGACGTGGGCGCCAAGGCGCTGGTGCTGGAGGCGCTGAAGAAATTTAACCGCGAATCCGGCGTCACGGTGGTGATGATCTCCTCCGAGCTGGAGGAGCTGCGCCAGATCTGCGACCGCATCGCCATCGTCTCCGGCGGCAGGGTCGCCGGTATCCTGCCTGCTGACCATTCCTCCGAGGAGTTCGGTATGCTCATGGTCAGTCAGGTGAAGTAAGGAGGAAGAAATGGGCAATACGACCACACTTGGAAACAAGTCAAAATTCAGAGAGTTGGTGGACAGCTTCGGCCTGCCGCGTCTGATCATCGCGTGCTTCCTGCTGCTGCTGCTCATCGCCGCGCCCTGCGTGGGGCTGGATTTCCCCACACAGATCACCAATATCATCACCCGTTTCAGCTGGAACGCCGTGATGGTGCTGGCCATGGTGCCCATGGTACACTCCGGCTGCGGCCTGAACTTCGGCCTGCCGCTGGGTATCGTGTCCGGACTGCTGGGTGCCACGCTGTCCATCGAGCTGGGCTACACCGGCTTTGCCAGCTTCCTTATGGCCATCCTCATCGCCACGCCCTTTGCCCTGCTGTTCGGCGGCGGCTATGGTTGGCTGCTGAACAAGATCAAGGGCGGCGAGATGATGATCGCCACCTATGTGGGCTTCTCGTCCGTGTCCTTCATGTGCATGATGTGGCTGCTGCTGCCGTATAAGCACCCTACCATGGTGTGGGGCTTCTCCGCCAGCGGTCTGCGTACCGTCATCTCGCTGGAGGGCTATTACGACAAGGCGCTGGCCAACATTCTGACCATCGACCTGAACAGCATCGGCATCAATCTGGTGATCCCCACCGGTACGCTGCTGTTCTTCATGCTGATGGCCGTGCTGATGTGGGCGTTCCTGCACACCAAGACCGGCACCGCCATGACCGCTGTGGGCTCCAACCCCGCCTTTGCCCGCGCAGCGGGCATCAACGTGGACAAGATGCGGCTTATCTCCGTGATCATGTCCACCTGGCTGGGTGCTGTGGGTATTCTGGTGTATGAGCAGGGCTTCGGCTTCATACAGCTGTACAACGGCCCCTTCTGGATGGCCATGCCCGCCGTGGCCGCCATTCTTATCGGCGGCGCGTCGGTGAATAAGGCATCCATCGGCAATGTGATTATCGGTACGATCCTGTATCAGGGCGTGGTGACCATGACCCCCACCGTGATGAGCGCCGCCTTCCAGATGGATATGAGCGAGGTCATCCGTATCGTGGTATCCAACGGCATGATCCTCTATGCCCTGACCAGAAAGACGGAAAGGGGGCGCTGACATGAAGGGTAAGAGATTCGACGTAAAGCAATTCCTGGGCAAAAACTCAGTGCCCGTCCTGTTTATCATCATCTGCGCCGTGCTCATTCCCGTGTCCGGCCTGCCGGTGAGCTACATACTTAACGAGGCTATGACCCGTCTGGGGCGCAACGCCTTTTTGATCCTGAGCCTGCTGATCCCCATTATGGCCGGTATGGGTCTGAACTTTGCCATGACGCTGGGCGCTATGGCCGGCGAGATCGCGCTGATCCTGGTGGCGGACTGGCAGATCTGGGGTATCCCCGGTCTGGTGCTGGCGGCCATCCTGTCCATCCCCCTGTCCATTCTGCTGGGTCTTATGTGCGGCAGCATCCTGAACCGCGCCAAGGGCCGCGAGATGGTCACCAGCTACTTTATCGCCTACTGTATGACCGGTGTGTACCAGCTGGTGGTGCTGTATATGATGGGGCCCATCATCCCCATCCTCCACAACACACTGAAGCTGCCCCGCGGCTTTGGTATCCGCAACACAGTCAGCCTTCTGCAGATGCGGCAGAGCGTCGATAATGCGCTGGCCGTCTACGTGGGCGGCGTGAAGATCCCCGTGCTGACGCTGATCATCATCGCATTGGCCTGCCTGTTCATCGTGTGGTTCCGCCGCACGAAGCTGGGACAGGATATGCGCGCGGTGGGACAGGACATGAATGTGGCGCGGGACGCCGGCATCAATGTGGACCGCACCCGCCTGATCTCCATCGTCATGTCCACCGTGTTCGCGGGCTTCGGCATGATCATCTATCTGCAAAACATGGGCAACTTCCCCACCTATACGGCGCATACCAACGTCGGCATGTTCTGCATCGCCGCGCTGCTGGTGGGCGGCGCCTCCGTGGAAAAGGCGTCCATCGGCAACGTGTTTCTGGGTGTGCTCCTGTTCCATACCATGTTCATCGTGGCGCCGGCCGCCGGAACCAAGATCACCGGCGACTCCATGATCGGCGAGTACTTCCGCGTGTTCGTGTCCTACGCCGTTATCACCGTGGCATTGGTCATGTACGAGGCCAAGAAGCGCAAGGAGAACCGCACGCTGGGTCAGCAGCTGGCCATTGAGCAGAAGGCCGAGGAGGAGGGGAGAACCGCATGAAAACGACGAAACGTTCGTGGATCATCCGTATCGCCTTCGTTCTGGTGCTGGTGCTCGTCGCCGTGCTGATGCTGCGCATCGGACGCGGCCACACCGTCTATTTCGACAACCGCGCAGTGGACAAGGGCGGCCAGTCTGTGGAGGCGCCCTATAAGATCACTGTGTATGTGAACGGCGAGCAGATCTCCAAGCTGTACGAAAAGGAGCGCTGCTTGACCACCGTCGTCGGCGACAAGCTGGAGCTGACCGTGGAGGTCATGCAGCAGAAGGGCGGCAGCGAGACAACGGAAACGTACCAAATGACACTGCCCCATAACATCGACGGCATCATCATCAACCTGCCGGCGTATATGGCTGGTCTGCCGGAGGAGGTCTATCTGGAGGAATTCATCCCCGCGCCTCCCACCGAGGAGGACGACGAGGAAGCGCCCAACACCGAGGACGATATGGGCCTGGGCGACTTCTGATAATGTGTGCTGCATACACAGCCCATGCGAAAGCATGGGCTGTGGGCACATAGGGACTTGCTTGCGGGCGGCAGGCGGATATGCTATACTGAATGGGCGGCGCGGAGACCGCGGCCGCATGGGAAAGGAGTATCAAAATGGCTGTTTTGAAAGGCTTGAAGCCAGAAAAGGTGTTCGCATATTTTGAAAAGCTGTGCTCGGTGCCCCACGGCAGCGGCAACACGAAGATCATCAGCGATCTGTGCGTGGGCTTTGCCAAGGAACTGGGACTGAAGTACCGGCAGGAGCCGTGCAACAACGTGGTGATCTGGAAGCCGGCATCTCCCGGCCATGAGAGCGCCGAGCCGATCATCCTGCAGGGACACATCGACATGGTGTGCGCCAAGACCGACGACTGCACCAAGGACATGACCCGCGAGGGACTTGACCTGATGACCGACGGGGAGTGGATCTGGGCGGACAAGACGTCGCTGGGCGGCGACAACTGCATTGCCGTGGCCATGATCCTGGCGATCCTGGCGGACGACACACTGGTACATCCGCCCATCGAGGCGGTGTTCACCGTGGACGAGGAGGTGGGCATGGACGGCGCCTTTGCGCTGGACTGCTCTGACCTGAAGGGCAAAAAGCTGCTGAATTTGGACTCCGAGCTGGAAGGCGTGTTCACCGTGTCCTGCGCAGGCGGCATGCACTCCGATTGCCTGCTGCCCGCAGCGCTGACCGATGCGGCGGGCATGGAGGGCTTCGGCATCACCGTGGCCGGCTTGCGGGGCGGTCACTCCGGTGCGGACATCCATCTGGGACGCGGCAGCGGCAACCGCCTCATGGGACGGGTACTGGCCACAGCGCTGGAGAAGTTCCCCGGCCTGCGGCTGGCGGCCTTCTCCGGCGGGCAGTTCGACAACGTGATCTGCTCCCGCTGC
>ERZ1026946.669-NODE-669-length-10641-cov-6.120159_pt1 | contig 10641 bp, 9 predicted proteins | sample MGYA00519460_ERZ1026946 | MGnify/ENA primary metagenome ERZ1026946 (study PRJEB26926, sample SAMN06164620) | human gut metagenome | biome: ENVO:00009003; feature: ENVO:2100002; material: ENVO:00002003 | host: Homo sapiens | place: USA | collected 2012 ...
CCGTCTCGTGGGCTCGGAGATGTGTATAAGAGACAGCCGCGTTCCACATCGGCGGTAAAGCAGACCTCCAAAGTACCTGCTCCTTCAGAGCGCAGAAGCCCCTCTGCAGCCAGAACCGTCTTCGTATCCTGCGCGGTAGCGTCCGCCGGGTCGATCACAGTCACCTCACTGCCAAACTCGCTTTCGATCTCTTTTTGAATAAAAGGATAATGCGTACAGGACAAAATCAGCGTATCGATGCCGGCCGCCTTCAGCGGCGCCGCATATTCGACAACAGCAGCCCTGACCTCGGCGCCGTCAAACTGCTCGCCTTCGATCAGCGGCACAAACTTCGGGCAGGCCTGAGGATAGACATCCGCACCGTCATCAGCTGCCAGGATCGCGGCCTTATGCGCACCGCTGTTGATCGTAAATTCAGTGGCAAACACGCCGATCTTTTTCCTGCTGCTGGCGGCAAGTACCAGCTGCGCGCCTTTCGACATCCCCACGATCTCAAAAGCATGGCTGCCTTTAAGTGTGTCCACACCCAGAACAGTCAGCGTGTTGCAGGCAATAACTACCAGCTTCACCCCGCGGCCGTCAAGATAATCAATGATCTCACCTACAAACCGGCGTACTTCGGCTTCACTGCGGGGCCCGTACGGCGTACGCGCCGTATCGCCCACATAAATAAAATCCTCCTGCGGCAGTGCCGCCTGCAGACATTTTAAGACCGACAAACCGCCGACCCCCGAATCCAGAACTCCGATAGGTGCATTTTTCTGCATAATTATCCCTCCAACCCCATTGTTTCCACGCATAAAATTTCACTGAACTTTATTTATATTATATGCTTTTTTTCATAAAATAGCACACTATATCTGCAAATAATTCTGTGTTACAATAAGAAGGCAACAAGCTAATCAAACCACACAAAAAAGGATGTGCTGCATTTGACCGTCTCTCCTGTCAATTATCATAGCTGGCGCCGCTTTTGGGCGCGGATGTTCGATTATTTCCTGATTGGTTTTTTATTTTTGCTTCTGAGCCGTAATTCTATCTTCGCGCTCAACAATATCTTTCTTTACTCGGCTCTGCAGCTGATCGTCGTCATCAGCGCGGAAGCCTTTATGCTGGCCCGCACAGGCACCACCGCCGGCAAAAGCTTTCTGGGACTGCGTGTAGTTTCACCGTCTGCGCCTCTGGATTTCAATTTAGCCTGGAAACGTACCTTCTGGGCCTATGTCAAAGGGCTGTGGCTGGGCATCCCGATCATGATGTTCGTCCCCGCCTGGTTTGCGCGGCAGGTATTGCGTGACAGCGGCTCGACGATCTGGGATCAGGCCTGCGGCACCCATATCGAAGCCGTAGAAATAGGGCGGCTGCGTTATGCGCTGTTCGCCATTGTCTTTTTTATTCTCTTTGCCGCAATCGGTAACTATGAGCAGTTTCTACAAGGTCTGGCCGCTGCTCCACAGCCCTAAAACACAAAGAAGCCCCGTACCTTCAAGGTACGGGGCTTTCTGTTTACAACTCCCAGTAGGTGCTACTTCGCTGTCAGGCCGCCGTCCACGGGAATGATACTGCCGGTCATAAAGCTGTTGGCCGGTGACAGCACCGAGCAGATCATATGCGCGATCTCCAGCGGCTCTCCGACCCGTTCCAGCGGATAGGCCTGCTCCACATCCTCCAGCGTATAACTGCCGTCAGCCTGCTGCAGCTGTTTGCCCAGCATCGGCGTCGCCACATCGCCCGGGCAGATACAGTTGACCCGCACCCGCGGCGCCAGATCCAAGGCCAGAGCTTTCGTAAACGCTACGACAGCGCCCTTGGACGCGCAGTACAGCGGACAGCCATAATTGCCATTGATCCCCGCGTCGGAAGCAATATTCACGATACTTGCCCCTTCTGACGCCAGCAAAGGCAGCAAAGTCTGCGTCAAAAAGATCGTCCCTTTGACATTAGTATCCATGATCGAAAAAAAATCATATTCGGTCACCTGCTCCAAACGGCGTTCCTGATAGATCCCCGCCGCATTGACGATCAGATCAATATTTTCACGCTGTCCGCGCACGTTCTGCGCCGCACTGCGGCAGGCTTCCAGATCTTTAACGTCGCCCTGCACATAATGCACTTTGCCATAAGCGCTCAGCGTGACCGCCGCTTCTGTACCCTTTTCGGCGTCGCGTCCCAGCAGCCACACCTCGGCACCGTCTTTCAGCAGCAGCTCGGCCACAGCCTTGCCGATGCCCGATGTACCGCCGCTGATAAAGGCGACCTTGCCTTCACAACCATAGTTCATTAGTCTGTACTTCCTTTCTTAAGAGCCGGCGGCAGCTGCAGCACTACGCTGGTCACCTCGCCGGGTATACTTGTCATTGCCAGTCCGATACCGTGGCGTTCGCTGATCTGCTTCGAGATAGCCAGTCCCAGACCGCTGCCGCTCTTATTCGTTTCACCCCGCGTTTTATAAAAGCGGTCGAACACATGGGGCAGCTCTTCCTGCTTCACGCCGCAGCCGTGGTCAGTCACCGTCAGCCTGCTGCCGAGCAGAGTAACTTCGATCCGGCTCTGTTCCGGTGAAAATTTGATGCTGTTATCCAAAAAGATCAGCAGCATCTGCCGCAGCCGTCCATAATCGCCTTCAATGATATAAACAGGCGTGTCCAAGGACAGTTGGATAGTAATATTTTTCTGCTGTCCCAGCCGCTGACTGCTGCGCACTACGTCCTGCAGCACATCGCATAGATTCACAGGTTCCTTCTCGATCGGAAAATCCGTATTCTGCAGCCGTGACAGATCCAGCAGATCGTTGATCAGCCGCTGCAGGAACAAAGTTTCCGCCAGCATCTGCCGGTGGTAATCCTCTACCTCCTGCGGCTCGGTAACTATCCTGTCACACAGCGCTTCCAGCGAACCGCGGATGACCGTCACCGGCGTCCGCAGCTCATGCGAGATATTCGCGATAAAATCACGGCGCAGCTGCTCCAGCTTTTTACTGGCCTGATCTGCTTCCAGCAGTCTTTCGCCAAGTCCGTCCAGCGTTTGGGCCAGCTGCCCGATCTCATCCTTCTGCTCGATATTGCAGCGCTCCGTATAATCATGCTCTGACATCTTTTCAGCGACCAGCCGCATCTTATTGAGCGGTTTGGTAAACTTCCACGAAAAAAGCATACTCAGGACAAACACCAGGACCAGCGCCACGACGCACGATAAAATCAGGATCCTGATCCCCTCCCAGGCAGCTTCGCGCATGCCCTGTACCGGCGAATGCAGCAGCACTACAGCTCTGACTTTGCCGCCGGCATCACTGACAGGCACGCCTACCGTGACCACCAGCTCACCCAGTACGGGATTGATCTCCTCCATGACAAAGTTTTGTCCGGTAAAGCCCTGTTCCACAGCTCTTTTGATTTCCGGCGACAGAGCGTTATAGTCAAAATCACTGGCAGGTTCGGCTATATCCTCCTGCTGACGCATCAGCATCCGCTTATGTCCGTGCATCATACCGTGCTGCTCGGGCAGTGCGCCGGCATCCTCTCGGTGCATTTTGACATTTTTATCCTCATCGACCACCCACACGTTTTCCATCGTGATATTGTCGATATAACGGATAAAACGGCTGCTGCCGATACCGCCGTAACGGTTCTGCAGCCGCGACATATTATCCTGCAGTACCTCGGCGATCTTCGTCGCCCGCACCTGCATCTCTTTCTTTTTCAGATCCAGCGTATGCTTGCCGAAAAAATACATAAAGGTGCCGCCCACGACCAAAGCAAAAATCAGCAGGACCGCTGCAAAATACAGTGTCAGCTTCCAGGCGATTTTATTGCGCATGCTCTTTCTCCTCGAAACGGTAGCCTACACCCCAGATAGTCTTGATCTCCCACTCCTCGTGTTCAAACTTATCCACCTTGGCCCGCAGGCGCTTGATATGTGAATCCACAGTCCGGCTGTCGCCGAAATAATCATAACCCCAGATACTGTCCAGCAGGTTCTCGCGCGAAAACACCTTACTGCTGTTTTTAGCCAGCGTCCACAGCAGCTCTACTTCCTTTTTCGTCAGCGTTACGTCCGCGCCGCCGATCGTGACCAGATATTTGTCCAGATCGATCACAAGATTGCCGACGCTGTACAGATTCTGCTGCTCGGCTTCGCGCGGCTGGACCCGGCGCAGGATCGCGCGGACACGCGCCATGACCTCACCTGCTGAAAAAGGTTTCAGAATATAATCATCAGCGCCGATATCCAGACCCATGATCCGTTCAAAATCTTCGCCCCGGGCCGTGACCATGATGATCGGCACCATCGAACGGCGGCGCAGCTCACGGCAGACCTCAAACCCGTCCAGCTTCGGCATCATCACATCCAGCAATACCACGTCGATATTTTTTTCATGCTGCTCAAACAGCTCCAGCGCCTGCTGTCCATCCAGAGCCACCAACGGCTCGAAACCCTCTTTGCGGGCATAATTGGCTAAAATAGAAGTTATCTGCTGATTATCGTCAGCAATCAAAATTTTATTCATCGCTGCACCTCGTAAATGTATTATTACCATTATATACTTATTTGGGCGTACGGTGATAAATTATTCTCCGTACAGCCCAGCTCCCTGTAAGTATATTATAAGGTCCGCACTTGTCTGCAATCAATATAACACAAAGATGTGTCAAAAAAATGTTTATCCGCAAAATTTATCTGCAGGCATAGAAAAACCCTCGCCGCCTTATGGCAGCGAGGGTTGCAGTTTATCCGTTCAGTTTCAGGCAATGTAGGATTTAAGCATCCACAGCAGTTTTTGATATTCCCCTAAATAATCGTTGAACTGGTCCGCAGTCACACCATCGCCGGCAGCATCGGCCAACTCCACGATCTCTTTGGTATCTCTGATCCAGTATTCCACATCGGCGATCAGCCCCTGCACAGTTTCTTCCGAAGAAATCGGCTTATCTGCCAGTTCCTTGATCGTCGCCAGCGCCAAAGCCTCTTTCATATTGGCGACAGGCGCCTGGCCGACTGCCAGCAGCCTTTCAGCTACCGCGTCAATGATCTCGGCAGTCTGATCATACAGCTCCTCCAGTTTTGCATGCAGAGTGAAGAAGCTGCGCCCCTTTACATACCAGTGCAGATTGTGGAGCTTGATATAAGCAACTTCCTGATTGGCAAGATAAAGATTCATTTTTTCATATAATTTTTTAGACATAATATATTCCTCCTCAAGATTTATAAATTCTGTTATTTCAGTATTGGCCGGATAATCAGCCGTTTCGGACCTGCTCGTAATTAACCGCTACCGCTTTCCAGTCGATAACATTGTAGAAAGCCTGCACATAATCGGCGCGCAGGTTTTTATATTTCAGGTAGTAAGCGTGTTCCCAGACATCGATGCCCAGGATCGGCACAAAGCCGCTGCCTTCGATGATCGGGTTGTCCTGATTCGGACTGGCAGACAGCAGCAGTTTGCCGCCGGACGCCGCAGACAGCCAGGCCCAGCCTGAACCGAATTGCCCTAACGCCAGCGCGCTGAGCTGCTCCTTAAAAGCGGCAAAGCCGCCGAATTCTCTGGTCAGTGCCTGCGCCAGCGCGCCTTCCGGTTCACCGCCGCCATCAGGGCTGATAGTCGAAAAATACAGGTTGTGGTTATAATAACCGCCGCCGTTGTTTCTGATCGCTTTACGCAGCCCGCTGTCAGCGATACTGTCCAGGTTCGCCAGCAGCTCGGTGATGTCCCGTCCTGCCACGCCGGCTTGTTCGGCTGCGTCATTCAGGTTTTTAGTATACGCCGCATGATGCCTGGAATAATGTGTTTCCATCGTCAATGCGTCGATATGCGGTTCTAAAGCCTCATAAGCATAAGGCAGCTGATATTGTTTATACATATAATCCTCCTTGGCCAATTACTTGGCTCTGTAGATAATTTTCGTTTAGTTAGCTTTGGCTAACCTTTGATTTGATTATACACTATCCTCTTTATAAAAACAAGTATAAATTGATTATAATTATTAATTACTTTATTTACTTAATTCAAAAATATTGTCCGTTTTCTTCAAACCCTTACACCGGCAGTCCAGACGGACTGCCGAGGCTTTTATTTATTATGCAGTTTGCCGTTCGCCTGCCCGTCATTGCTTTTCTGACAGCTGCCGTGCTAAAATAAAAATGTCGAAAAAAAGCCTGTAAATCGTCATAATTTTGACATAAGTTTACTTTACAATAAGCTTACAAGGTCAAACGAACCTCAAATCACAATCTTAAAGGAGATGTTGTTATGATAAAAACTTCCTGGAAAAAATCTCTCGTCGTCGCCGGTGTTTTAACGGCTTTATGCGCTTCCGCAGCTTTTGCGGCAGAACAGCCCGCACAAAAACCAAGCATGCGCGAACGTACTAATGCGATCCTGCATCATGATGAAAACAGCGCCTCCCCCGACCGCCCCTACCATATGGAGCGCGGACGTCACTGGGGCGGCCCCATGCACCCAGGTCCGCAGCTGACTGATGAACAGGTCAAAGAACGCGAAGCCAGACGTGCCGAATGGGAAAAACTGCCTCCCGAACAGCGCAAAAAAGCTTATGAAGAAGAACGTGCTAAATGGCGTGAAGAACGCATGAAAAATATGACACCCGAAGAAAAAGAACGCTTTGAGCAGCGTGAAGCCAAACGTGAGGAATGGCGCAAAATGACGCCGGAGCAGCGCCAGAAGGCCCGCGAAGAAGCGCGCGCTAAATGGGACAGCATGAGCGAAAGCGAAAAAGAAGCAGCCCGCGAGCATTTCCGCACCTATTATCATGGCGGCGGCCATTATTATGAAGGGCACCGCAAATACCGTCATCACAAAGGCGAAAACCGCGGTGATTACTATCGCGACGGTTACCACAACAGAGGTGAATACCGCGGCGACTGCCCGAATACTAATTGCCCCTGGTAAGTAAAATCAAGACTGACCATATTAAATATAAGAAGCCGTAGTCATAGACTACGGCTTCTTATATTTAATGCTGCTTTTTTACTATCAGTACCGGCACCGAAGAATGCAGCGATACTTTGGAGCTGATACTGCCCATTCAGATCTGCCTTTTATTGCCGCACATATCTTCCTGGTAAAGCGTATAACCATTTTTACCGCGTTTTTTTGTAACATACAGGGCCTTATCGGCCTTAGCATACAGCTCTTTAAAATTAGTGCCGTCCTGCGGCGCCAAAGCGATACCGATACTGCCCGCCATCTGCCAGCAGTTACCGCTGTCCTCACACACAGTGTTCAGCTTGCGGCACAAACGTTCCGCCTTGCGTTCGGCCGACTCGGCATCGCTGATAGAACTGAATACAACGAACTCGTCACCGCCGATACGTCCGACAACATCCTGTTCACGGCAGTCAGACTTCAAGAGCTGCACAAACTGCTTGATGCAGGAATCGCCGAAAATATGCCCGTACAGATCGTTGGCCTGCTTAAAATTATCGATGTCGATGATAAAGAAGCAGTAACTGCCGTTAGGATTAGCCGCCAGCAGCCAGTTGATGTTCTGCTCCGTCGCTTCTCTGGTATAAGCGCCGGTCATAGAATCGGTCGCCGCCTTACGCAGGTTTTCCAGTTCCTTGCGTTTTTCCTCGTCGATGTTTTTACGATAGGTAAACATATGCACTGAAGCATCTGCCGGCGAATAGAAAATATAGGCGTCGATACGCATCCAGAAATAATCGCTGCCGTTTTCCGTGATCATAAACTCATACTGCAGGTAATTGTTGCCCATAGCCAGCTGGTGCAGCACGTTCTCGCGTGTAAAGGTCCTGACATAGCCTTCCCTGAACTCCTGCTTCAGCTGTTTAGAAGCCACTGCCCGTAAAAACTCCTCATAAGGGCGGTCTTTAGCACCCATCGCCTCAAAATACAGCTCGGTCTTTTTGCTGGCCGCACAGTTTTTAGTGATATTCAGCTCATAAATATTATCGTAGATCTTTTCCGTCGCTTCCTTAAACAGCGCCTGCCGTTCCTCCAGCAGCCGGGTCATCTTGGTATTGAACTTTTTGATCACCGAAGTGATGATGAGAATGATGATCAGGATCACCACCGCGATCAGACCGGCCGTCTGCCAGAGCTTCTCATTCAGCTCGGCGACCATTGCCCCCGTATCCTGCTTGACCAGCAGGTACCAGGAAAGATCGGGGATATAGCGGACTACCAGATAGCTTTTTTCACTGCTCTGCAGATTGCCTGGCATCCAGATATCCCAGTTGCTCTTGCCGTTTTTCCACTCCAGCACGCTCTGGCGCACCCTTTCGCTGTCATTGAGCTTGAACCAGTCAGCTTCCGTATGACCGTTGTACATGCTTGAGACCTGAATCAGCCCATGTTCGTCGATCAGGCAGGCATCTACCTTATATTTTTCTTCGTACTGACGCAGCAGATCCTTCAGCGAATCAATATTCACGCCCACGCCGACGACGCCGATGATCTGTCCCGCCGTATTTTTGATCTTGCAGTTTACGAACAGGGTGATCTTGTTATCTGCGCCCACGACCTCGTCGTTATCGACATTGAGGCTGTATTCTTCGGCGCTGTTTACAAAATTGTAGTACCAGTCGTTCTCCGGGTCACCCTGCGGCAGTCTGCGGTCCAGCCCGTTGAAATTATAATAATTGGTGCTTGCCGACGAGACCAGAAACACCGAATCATATTTATATTTTTCTTTATAGGTCTCCAGATAATGCCGCAGCCGTTCCTGATAGGCAGGCTCCTGCCCGCGGCGGCCCTCTTCTGCCAGCAGCTCGGCCAGCAGACTGTCATGCGCCATCGTCTGCGAAATGTTGACAGGCTTGGTCAGCAGTGTCGACAGCTGGTAATAGATGCCCTCATTGGCCAGCGAGGCGACCTGTTCTGTTTTGACCAGATAAGCGTTATAGTTGGCCCTGTAACCCAGTACGGCGATCAAGGTAAACCCGATCACCAAAATCACACTGACCAGCACGTTAGTTTTGAAAAGGATATTATTTTTCACTCGAACGCCCTCTATCTATTGCAACATTTTTAAATTTATTTTAAGTATATTTTTATTATAGTTTAAAAATATGATGTTTACAATAAAGATAGTCATAAAAAATATTAAATCCGTCCTTAAGATCACTTTTTTTGCTCAGATCGTAGAAAACAGCGGCCAGTATTTAATAAAAAGATAGCCGACGACGGTGATCAGAAGAACACTGCACAAAGACAGCAGCAGTCCATTCTTAAACAGCTCCGCCGGCGCCAGGCCATAGCTGACAGGAATAGCGCGGATCGACACCGGCAGTACATAGGCGCTGTTGAACGCCACGATCGCCACGAACAGATACGGGATCGGGTTCAGCCCCAGCGCCTGCGCGATACTCTGCACAACAGGCACAGCAATGGCCGCGGCCGCCGTATTGCTGGAAATCTCGGTCAGTACGGTAGAAAAAACCGTAAAAGCAAATACTGTTTCCAAACCACCGGTCAGCGGCAGCAGCGTGATCGCCTCGGCCATTTTCAGGGCCGCGCCCGTCTCTGTCACCAGGCTTCCCAGCGCCAGACCACCGGCAAACAAAAACAGCATGCCCCACATCACGCCTTTTTCCGCAAATTCCCAGGTCAAAAGGGCCTTGCCGTCCTCGTCCTCAAAGGTAAAGGCCGTCAGTCCGATGATCAAAAACACATACGCAGGCTTCAGCGCCGGCAGCCATTCGGCAAACAGCGGCCGGATAAAAGCCAGCAACGTTGCCGCTGCAAACAGCACCAGGCTGATTTTTTCGCCTAAACGTATTTGACCCAGCTGGGCGTACATCTCGGTAAAATATTCTCTGCTGCCCGCCAGCCGTTTGACCGGCAGCGGCAGATGAAAAAGAAAAAGCAGATTGAGCAGCAGCACCAGAACCAAAAACGGCAGAAAGCGCACTACCCAGTCGACATACATAAACTCCTGCCCCGTCAGCTTCTCCAGATAGCTGATCGCTACCAGATTGGCCGCACCGCCAAGCGGCGAGCCAAAGCCGCCGATACCCGCGCCCCAGACGATCGCCAGCAGGATCGGCACCGCCAGCTTGCTGCCCTGGATATTGCCCTCGCCCAAAAACTGCAGCATCGAAACAGCTACCGGCACCATGATCGTACAGACTACCACATTGGGCAGAAAAATTGATAAAACCGTCGAAACGATGAGCCAGACCGCAATCTGCTGCTTCATCGAGGTGCCGATACAGCACAGGGTCTTGATCGCCAGCCGTTTATCCAGCCCCGTCGTCGCCCAGGTCAGGCACACCAGATCGGCGCCGAACAGCAGCACGATGATCTCCGAAAAATACTGGCTGATGATCTGCTGCATCGGTACCAGGTCAAACAGCGCGTTGACCGCGATAGGCACAAAGGCCGTGACCGAGATATTGACCGGGCGCAGTATCCACCACAGCGCCATCCAGACCGCAGTCCCCAGCGCCGCCGCCTGCTTGAAGCCGAAAAACCATTCCAGCAGAACTATCGTCAGCACAAAGCTGACCGGTCCCAGCAGTACCGCTATACTGTGCAGTCTGCGTTTACGTTTGCTGCCATACATAAAAAACATCCCCTTCTTGCTTCCAAACTATTTTTATTGTAGAATGAGGATATAAAAAAGTAAAATACTATTTCTCTGTCTCTTATACACATCTCCG
>ERZ1026946.671-NODE-671-length-10621-cov-5.254874_pt1 | contig 10621 bp, 7 predicted proteins | sample MGYA00519460_ERZ1026946 | MGnify/ENA primary metagenome ERZ1026946 (study PRJEB26926, sample SAMN06164620) | human gut metagenome | biome: ENVO:00009003; feature: ENVO:2100002; material: ENVO:00002003 | host: Homo sapiens | place: USA | collected 2012 ...
TTTTCAAGCAGAAGACGGCATACGAGATGTAGCTCCGTCTCGTGGGCACGGAGATGTGTATAAGAGACAGCAACGGCACGGGTCGCTTTCTTGGGCAGAGCAACGCAGCCCGGTCCGGCAACGCAGCCGCCTTCGCAGCACATGACTTCAATCATATTATTGTCGCAGCCCTTGGTGGCATAGCGTTTTAACAATTTGATATTTTCTTTGCTCAGACCGTCAATCTTTTCCGGACGATAATCGGCTTTGTCGCCAATCAGAGAGGCAACAGCGCCGGCAACGCCGCCGGAAATCGGGAACTGACGTCCCTGAGCGCGTGACAATTTGCTGAATTCTGCGCTTTCGCATTCTTCAACATTAATCTGTGACGCTACGAAAATGGCGCCGATTTCTTCAAAAGTCAGAACATAATCAACATTGGGGTCATATTCGGCTTCAACGCGTTTTGCCAGGCAGGGGCCGATGAAAACGGCTTTGCAGTTCGGATCTTCCTGTTTGACCATTTCCGCGGTGTAATACATCGGGGTCTTGGTATGAGAAACAAACGGCTGAATTTCCGGAATGTGAACTTTGGCAGCACGGTAATAAGCCGGGCAGCAGGAAGTTGTCATTAATTTAGCTCCGGCTTCCTGACGTTCGATAAACTCGGCCGCTTCTTTCTGAGTGGTAATATCTGCACCGACGGCAACTTCGATTACTTCATCAAAGCCGGCTTTTTTCAGTGCGCCGACCAAATTTTTGATGTCACCGGGGAATTGGCCGACAACGGCAGGTGCCAGCATGGCAACTACTTTGTTGTCTGTTTCGTGCAATTGTTTCAGAACATCGACCATCTGCGAGCGTTCGACAATGGCTCCAAAAGGACAAGAAGCCAGACATTTGCCGCAGGAAATGCATTTTTCGGTGTCAATATGCTCTTTGCCGAATTCGTCTTTGGTAATCGCATTAACCGGGCAGGCCTCTTCGCAGGGAACCGGCACTTTAATAATCGAATGATACGGGCAGACTTCATGGCATTTGCCGCAGTTGACGCATTTTTCGGGGTCGATATGGGCTCGGCCGTTGACGATTGTGATGGCATCGCGCGGGCAATTCAGACGGCAGGGCTGGGCAAAGCAGCCGCGGCAGGCATTGGTTACCATATATTGTGACTTGATGCAGGCTGAGCAGGCAATGTCGATGACCGATAATTTGCTTTTCGGCAGTTCATCGCGTTTGAGGGCGTCTTCGCCATATTCTTTGAGGGTTTTCAGCTCATCTGTTTCTTCGTCGGGAGCCGTACCGAGACCGGCCATGCAGCGATATTTCAGAACCGCACGGTCTTTATAAATGCAGCAGCGGCTGGGCTGTTGCTCTTTAGGGCGCAGCTCTAGCGGAATGCGGTCGGCATTTTCGAATTTGTCGGCGAAAAAGCTTTCGGCAATCTTGATTAAAATCTTTGTCCGCATAAAGCTGGCATTATTCTTAGGTATTAACAATGTTCTTTCCTCTTTCTTACTTCTTTATAATCTTAATTTTCGCAATTGTTTTTCAAAATCTCTCTGATTTTATTGACAACTTCTTCATAAGTGGCTTCTTCAATGAGTTCATCATTAACCATGACAAACGGGCCGTGGTTGTGTTTGTCGTTAACATTATGGCAAAGGTTCATGCAGCGGGATTCGACAATTTCGATTTTATCGGCGATATCTTCCGGCGGCGTAAATTCCAAAGCCTGAATGGCGGCGGCGCCCATGACGAAACAGGAGGTTCCCGAGCAGATTTTAACTTTTACTTTTTCCATGGTTTTGTCCTTTTTAAACGTATCTGACACTAATTTCTTTAAAATATTTATCTTGCAGCAGCCGGAATATCTTTTTGACGATATTACGTCTGATTTCCAACTCCATCGGCAGATTGGGATCCTGGTGGGCGATATTGATTTTTGTTCCCACAACAAAATCTATCTTGTCGCTGTCGAGCAACAAGTTGGCCAACCGCACCGCGGCGTTGTTTTTGTTTTTATCGATACCCTCTTTTAGCATACGATAAACTTCCGTCAAGGTTAAAATTCCTTCCGTTACTAAATCTATGCCTTCCATAATTGAGGCCATCGGGATATTTTCATCAAAAGATGTCTTGTCAATCTCGCATTTCAGGCAGAGTTCACGCTCAATGATGTTGGCGGTTGTTCCGCCGCAAATGGCGGTTTTGCCGTCATAAAGCGAGACCAGTTCGGCAATCTCTTTGTCTTTGTCTTCATCAAACGGAGGGCCGGTCAGAACCAGAAGCTTACGCGGTTTTCTGAAATAAAGGACAACGCAGCTGATGTCATCGCCGGCCTGCTTATCGACTTCTTTTTCCAAAGCTTCATGCACAACGGCGTGAGCCAAATCATAAGCCGAAATATAAGGATTTTTGCGAATCTGTTTCAATACGAAATTGACGCAGCCCTGACGCTGCCAGCCGAGCGGATATTTGGGGTTACCCAATCCGGCCTGCGAAACGCCGTCCGACAACAGGATAATGCGGTCTTCCGGCTGGGTGGTAACCTGCGAGACGTTAATGGTACGCTCTTTCCATTTTGGCGAGGAAAGTTCGCGGCTTTTAATATTCAGCTCTTTGCCGTCGCGGATAAATATAAACGGTGGATTATCCATCTCGATAATACGGGTTTTTCCCTCAAGTTCGCTGTCAACAATTGAGAAAGTGGCGTAGCTGATTTTTCTGACCTGGCAAATCGGCAGTGCGTCCATCATAATCTCTGACGAGCGCAGCAGCTCAACGTTGCTTTCCACAAATTTCATTGCCATGCGGGTGGTCATTGAAGAGAGAATGTTGGCTTTGACACCGCTGCCCAGACCGTCGGAAAGAACCGAAATAATACGCTGCTCTTCGGGAATTTTTTTTGAATAGACAGTGTCTCCGAAACAGTCTTCACCGTGTTTCTGGCATTGTTCCTTGCTGATTTCAATGAATAAGGAATTCTCCATTTAGTCACCCTTATTGGTTTTGGTGCGGATGATAATATTTTCGTCGTTGCCCGGCGTTTCGGCCGAAAAGTCTTTGGCAATCGAGCGCAGCAGCACTTCGGTCTCAGCCATATGTTCGCCAAGCGTGCAGGCAATCTGCTGAACGGTAGCCAGGTTTTTATGAATAACTTCTTTGGCTCGGGCGGCAATTTGTTCTTTTTTCATTTCGACATTCGTTACGTCTTCAATGATACCGCCGACAATCTGCTTTTTGTCGATATTAAAGACGACAACATCATAAAGGCGGTCGTTTTGTTTGATATGTTCACGGTGAATATCCTGCTCCAAATCAAGCGAGGCCGAAAACAGGTTGGTGAAAGAAATGAAGTCGCGCAAATCGGCACCGTGCAGGTTGTTTTTATCATAGATGTCATCGTGCTCTTCATCATTCCAGAAAGCGGTAACAAACTGGTCGTTATATTCGAGAATGCTTAATTTAGAATCGGCAATGACAATCGGCGACGGAATGCAGCGCAGCAGCGCGTTGGCCTTATTCTGAGCCTGATGTTTCATATGCGAGACGCACATTTCCGGTTCGGCGTGCCCGTAAATCAGCGCTTTGGCAAAATTGCGGCAGGTGTTGTAACCGCAGCCGCCGCAGTTGATTTCGTCTTCGACCGTATATTTGCCGATTGAGGCTAAAGCGCGTTTGATGTCTGCTTCTTCAAATGCCGGACGGTCAACAGCCTGTTTTTCATAATCGAGCTTGATGTCAAAGCTCGGGGTGCGTTCGCCGATGTCTTCCGGAAAAGTGGCCTGATTTAAAATATCAAAGCGTTTTTCCATGCCGGATTTTTTGTTGGTCATGCAGGGACCTGCTACACAGCCGCCTTCGCAAGCCAGACATTCGACAAAGACCGGGTGGTTAAAATCCTGAGTTTTGAGGCTGGCAAGCTCGCGTTTCAGGTTCTCAATGCCGGTAATCTGCATGAGATAAGATTTTTTGATTTTATCATAAGGTTTCAGCGTTTCAATCATGCCGCCTTCAATCGGATAAGCGGTGCCGTCTTCGGCTTTTTCAACAACGAACTTGTCAAAAACGCTGGTGTTGATTTCTTTTAAATTTATGCCTTCATCTTTGAGCCATTGGCGCAAATCGCCAAAACTCAAAGCCAGATTCAGCAGTTCCGGGTGAGAATCGGCCTCGATTTTTTTGGCAATGCAGGGGCCGATAAAAATGATTTCAATCTGCGGGCCGAGCTTTTCTTTCAAAATGCGGCAATGTGCCAGCAGCGGTGAGGATACTTTGGTCAAGTTCGGGGTTAGGTCGGGCAGATATTTTTTGACATATTCAACGCAGGAAGGGCAGGCAGTTGATAAAAACAGGCCTTTTTCGGCATGCTCAAGGATATCTGCTATGTTGGTTGACACTTCTTCGGCGCCGAGTGCTGTTTCGCTGACACCGCGAATACCCAGGCGGCGAATGGCGGCAATAATCTGTTCCTGAGAAACACCTTCAAATTCGGTAATCCAGGACGGGGCAAGCGATACATAAACATCTTTGCCGGAGGCAACCAGATGTTTGGCACGGGTTAAGTCATTGCGCATTTGCTTGGCCTTGGCCGGACAGACTTTGTAACACATACCGCAGGCAATGCATAAATCCGGGACAATCATCGCGGAGTTATCTTCGATTTTGATGGCTTTGACCGGACAATGGCGGACGCATTTGTAACAGTCCTGACAATTGTTTTTTATCGTGTATAAGGGATATTCGCGGTTAGACATGACGGCTTATTCCTCGTTTTTGTGGAAGTGTTTTTCTAAGATATCGAGGAGCGTTCCCTGATCGATATTGTTGAAATCCTGATCGTCAATCGCAATATTGGGGCCTTTGGAACAATTGTCGCAACAGCGCAGCCCGGTCAGTTCGACCTCGGCTTCAAGCCCGTTGTCTTCCAAAAATTTTTGAATGAGTTTCAAGTTTTTGGCATTGCCGCGGGCAAAACAAGAACTGCCCATGCAAACTTTAATGGTTGAAGTCATTAAGCCAATCTCCCAAAAATATAGTTATAGTAAATAAAATTATATAAAAGACTCTGATAATTGGCAAGTTATATATCCGCTATGTCCGAAAGTTTTATTTGTAAATTTTGTGTCTTTGTGGCAGAATCGAAGCATTGAAGAAATCCTGCAGGAGGAGCGGAAGTTGAAAAAAATTGTTTTAGCTCTGATTTTAGTTCTTTTTTCGGTGTCCGGACATTTAGTTTCGGCGCAGCCCCATGGTTTTGAACTGGCGCCGCTGCGGTTTACGCCGGAAGAACAGGCTTGGATTGATAATCACAGAAATTTGAAAATGGCGGTTGAAAAAGATGCTCCGCCTTATGAATATCTCGACGGCAAGATTTTTAAGGGGATTACATCGAGCTATATTCATATTATCGAGCAGAGTATCGGAATTCGTTTTGAACCGGTTGAGATTGATGATCTGCCGGAAGGTTTCCGTTTGCTTGAAGAAGGCAAAGTGGCAATCGTCCCGATGGCGAACCGGCTTCCGGGTGAAAAAGTTCCGGCATTGTTTTCGCAGCCCTATGTTTCATCTTCTCTCGGTATCTTCGGCAATGCCAACACGGCGTTTATTAACAGTTTTGATGATATTCTTGAGCAAAAAATGGCGGTCAGCAGCCATACTTTGGCAAAAATGCCACTGCTGCTGAATGCCCGCAAGCACAATTTTGTGACTTATGACCATGTTATTGAGGCGATAAAAGCGGTTAACGACGGGGAAATGCCGTTTTATGTCGGTGATATTCTGCATACCAAATTTGCGATGGAAATGTTCGGGTTTGCTGATATGCGTTACATTGCGCCGGTGGTCGGTTCGGCTTACTCTTTCCAGATGGCTGTCAGTCCGGATAATGAAATGCTGCTGCGGCTGATTGACAGGGCCATGGCTGAAATCAGCCCGATTCAGCATTTTGAAATCCGCCAGAAATGGACCAGCGATTATTTCGGCCGTGAGCAGCTTGAGGTTCAGCGCTATCTGCATTACCTCTATTTGTCCTTTGGAATATTTGCGCTGATTTTGGCCTGGTTCTTTTATCGTTCGCATTTGAGCAAGAAAAAAGCGCTGCAGATTGCCCATACCCAAAAAATGGAATCTATCGGGCGGCTGGCCGGCGGCGTTGCCCATGATTTCAACAATATGCTGGCGGGAATCCACGGCGCGGCTGAGATTTTGGAGATGAAAATCGATACATCATCGCCTTTGAAAAAATATACCAACATCATTATTAATGCCTGTGAACGCTCGTCTTATCTGACCTCGCAGCTTTTGGTTTTCTCGCGTGACAAAGGGCAAAAAGCAGCGGATATCAATCTGCATACCTGTCTGAAAGACGCGATTGCCCTGCTGGAACACGGCGTGAATAAGAAAATTGAAATTAAAGAAGATTTTCAGGCGCAGGATTATTATATTTCCGGCAACCGCAATCTGATTCAGAGCTTAATCTTAAATCTCGGCTTTAATGCCAAAGACGCGATGGGCGACAAGGGCGAGATTGATATCTCGACCCGCGATGTCGACCTCGGTGCCGAAGATATTGCCGACTGCGTTATCAATACCAAACCCGGCCGCTATATTGAAGTTTGTGTCAAAGATTATGGCTGCGGCATTCCCGAAAATATCCGCCCCAAGATTTTTGAGCCGTTTTTTACGACCAAAGAAATCGGCAAGGGGACGGGGCTGGGACTGGCGGCGGTCTATGGAATCGTGCTGGAGCACAAAGGGACAATCCGTGTTGAGAGCAGCAGTGAAGGGACGAGCTTTTATTTGTATTTTCCGCTGATTGCCAATAAGGCCGAGCCGAAAAGCGAAGCCAAACCGGCCGAATCCGTCAAAGCCAAAGTTTTGGTCGTTGACGATGAAAAGATTCTTCTTGAACTGATGAAAGATATTTTAATCACGCTCGGAGCCGAAGTGATTACGGTTAACGATGCGCTGCAGGCTGTTGATGTTTACAAACAGAATCCGGATATCGACGTGGTTATGCTTGATGTGATTATGCCCGGCAAAACCGGTGTGGAAATTTATGACGAGCTGTTGAAAATCAACCCGGATATCCGCGTCATCTTTATGAGCGGCTACAACAAAGATAATGAGGTTTTGGGACTGGTTGAGAAAAATGCCAATACCGCGTTTATCGACAAGCCGTATGCCGTGGCTGATTGCCAGCAGAAAATAACCAATATGTTAGCAAAAAAGTAATAGTCTTGATATAAAATACAGAGATGTCTATAATCTGATAAGTTGATTTTTGAGTGGATTTTAACACCGATGGCTAAAGCAGTAAGTACCATATCCGAGAAATATCTGTTGGAAGCGCTGGACCGCGTCGCCCGCAATCCGAGCGGCTATTCGGTTTTGTATGTTAATGTCTCGAAACTCAAACCGAAAAACCGCCACCCCGAATTTGTGAAGATTTTTGCCAAATTATTTGACAGTGTGACCGGCGATACCAAAGGAACGCTGTTTGTTTTGGCAAACGGCGATTTTGCGATTTTGGGCAAAGATATTACCCATGAGACGGTTGATGCCGCGGTCAAAAAACTGCGTGACGGCCTGTCTTCCGATCCGATTGTGCATACACATGACAGTCATGACTTTTTTGAAATTTATGATTTTCCGTTAGATTTGCCGACTTTTTACTGCTATATTGAAGAAATGATGCAGAATGCTGCGGTTAATGTGCAGCAGGAAGAATTTAATAAAAAACGTCCGGTTAATGCCGGTGAGATTGAAGATTTAATCAGGGCTCTTGATGATATCGATATTGCTGAGATTGTCAAACGGCAAAGCGTTTTGCGGATTAAAGGCGCCGGCAAGTTTGAGGTGATGTTTCAGGAGTTTTTTGTTGCCGTCAAAGACTTGAGCCGCCAGTTCGATGCTGATTTGGATTTGGTTGCCAACCGCTGGCTGTTTTCTTATTTGACCCAGACTCTGGACAAGAAAACCATGGAAGCGTTTTTTGCTTCCGATATTCAGAACTGGCCGAAAGAAATCAGTTTGAACCTGAACTTATCTTCGGTTTTTTCCAAAGAATTTGTAAATTTTGCCAAGAACTTTGTTAAGCCCGGCCAAAAGATTGTGGTTGAAGTTCAGTTAATGGACGTGTTCAACAATCTGCCGCTGTATTTTCAAGCCAAAGAAATTCTGCGCCGCGGCGGCCACAAGCTTTTGATTGATGCGATGTCGCCGTCGGCTTTGAAAATGCTGAACATCACCAAAATTGATCCGGATATGATTAAGATTTTCTGGGAGCCGCTGTTGTCTTATGATTTGGACAATCAGGATTTGAAAAAAGCTATTGAGCATTTGGGAAAAGAGAATGTGATTTTGGCCAAATGTGATAACGAGCAATCAATTAAATGGGGCGTTAAATACGGGATTACCGCTTTTCAGGGGCCGTATATTGATAATTTGGAAGTGGCAATGCTGCGCAACCGCTGTTTGCACGCGGCGGAATGCGGTGCGGTTAACTGCCTGAAACGCAAACGTCTGCTGGCCGGATATTTCCGCGACGAATGCCAGAGTAAAGACCTTTTGGAAGACTTGTTGCAGGGATAATGGCTGATGGTTATTTTTAATAAAAATCCGGAAAAGACAACGACCAAAAAAGATACGATTATTTTGGATTATCTGCGCAAAATCGAAAAAGATATTGAGCAGTATCAGGCTTTGTATATGTTTACCAGCAAGTTGCAAAATCAGAGCCTGCGTTCGGCGCAGCGCCAGTCGCTGATTGAGACTTTTGAAAATGTCATCAAAAAAAGCGGCGGTGAAATTTTTGCTCTGCCCAATGATGATATGGTGGTGATTTTTAACAGCTTGTCTCATGATGAGATTTTGGCTTGTCTGGTTAAAGTCCGCTTTATTTTTCATGATGATCCGCTTATCCGCAATGCCGTTGATTTGCTGCAGGTCGGCTTTGCCAAAATTTATCCTTTGTCAAGCGAGGCCGAGGCATTTAAAACAGCGGTCAAAGAGACGGTTAACAGTGCCGGAAATGACAAGACCGAGAATAAGCCGGCGGCTAAACCGAGCGGCGGTTTTATAGGGGGTGTCCGCAAACTGCGCCGCGAATTGACGCCGTCTATGCTGGCAAAAATGCAAAAGGCTTTGTCAATGATGGATTTTTCAAGTCTTATCCGCCGCCAGTCGGTTTGTGCGGTGATTGGCAAGTCTCCTCCGCAGATGATTTTTGATGAGGTGTTTGTTTCGATTGCCGATTTGCGTGATATGCTTATGCCGGATGTAGACTTAACATCTAATCCGTGGCTGTTTATGTATCTGACCGAAACGCTAGATAAACGTGTTTTAGTCAGTGTCAGCCGCCATGATGACGGGTCGCTGACCAGTAATTTCAGCCTGAACCTTAATGTGTCGACGATTTTATCGGACGAATTTTTGGAGTTTGATGAAAATATCAATCCGTCGCAGCGTTCGACGATTGTTTTGGAATTACAGCTGACAGATATTTTCAGTGATATTAAGGCTTTTATTTTAGCCAAGACTTTTGCGCAGTACCGTGGTTATAAAATCTGCATTGACGGTATTACGGTTGACAAGCTTCAATATATTGACCGTGAACATCTTGACGGCGATTTAATCAAGATTATCTGGCATCCGTCTTTTATGGATATTATCAAGGAAGACAAGCATTTCACCGATTATGTCAATAAAGCCGAGCGTGCCCGTATGATTCTTTGCCGTGTTGATGATCCGCAGGCCGTAGAAGTCGGAAATTCCCTCGGCATTAATCTTTACCAAGGGCGCTATATTCAGCGTCTGCTGGCGTCACAGCCCAGGAAGACTATTTTTAACATCAAACGGTAAAAGTCGTTTGGCGGGTGACTCAAGCAGAAATTGTGGCTGAAAGCTTCCGTATGTACTTACTGTAGATGTGGTGCTTTCATCTTATAATCTTATTATTCCTCTTGTTATCTGAATTTTATAAAACCTTAGATAAATACAAAAAACGCTCCGGACAGAAAGTGTCTGAGGAGCGTTTTTTGTATCTGCGGTTTGGTCCTAAGAGCATTCACCGAACTGGTTGCCGCTTTCATCTGAGCATTTCAGTGTGAAAATCATTCCCTTGGCTGAACAGGTTGCCGGCGTGTCTTCATAGTTGCATTCTGAAAGGCAGATTGAGCCAAATGTTTGGCCGCCGCATTCGCAGGTTTCTCCGCCGACTATTTTTCCGGGACAACTAGAAGAAGATATAAAACCTTTGCAAGGGGCGTCATTTTGATACGAGGCATTACATATGTCATAAGAACTGTAATAGGTCTTACCATCTAGGGCAGTACAGGATGCTGCCGTTGAAGATATATAAGATCCTGTGCTCGAATAACATCTATTATAATTTCTATCCCATATTTTATTAGTACAGCTCTCTTCCGGGCGATATCTGTATGTGCAAGTTTCTTTACATTCTTTATAATAGGTTTCGCCGCCGCATTCGCATTTTTCCGAAGTTGTATCAAAACCTCCGGCTGCTTTACAACTAGAAGAAGATTTGAAACCTTTGCAAGGGGCGTCATTTTGATACGAGGAATTACATATGTCATAAGAACTGTAATAGGTCTTACCATCTAGGGCAGTACAGGAT
>ERZ1026946.672-NODE-672-length-10619-cov-4.869936_pt1 | contig 10619 bp, 10 predicted proteins | sample MGYA00519460_ERZ1026946 | MGnify/ENA primary metagenome ERZ1026946 (study PRJEB26926, sample SAMN06164620) | human gut metagenome | biome: ENVO:00009003; feature: ENVO:2100002; material: ENVO:00002003 | host: Homo sapiens | place: USA | collected 2012 ...
CAGCGTCAGATGTGTATAAGAGACAGGTTGAAAGCATCGCCTTCATCAATACGGAACTCGCGGCGGATAACTTCGTCATGCGTGCGGTTGTTGCCTTTGATATTGATACGGTTGACGAAAACGCGGTCACCTTCTTTAATATTGAAAGTAACGCCGATTTCGCCGTTGGCGGTGTTCATATCCAAATCGGGAACAACATCGACAAAAGCAAAACCTTTTTTGCCGAGTTCTTCGGTAATGGCTTCAACGGTACTGTCAATTTTGGTATCATTAAACCAGTCGGCTTTTTCAAAATCAACCAGCTTATACATCGGCTGAACATTAACATCGGCAATTTCCGAATTAATGTTAATATTGCTGACTTTATAACGTTTGCCTTCATCCAAAACATAGTTCAGAACAAAAGATTTTTTATCCGGGCTGAGTTCGGCAACCGCAGAGATAACGCGAAAATCGGCATAACCGCGTTTCAAATAGAAACGGCGCAGCAATTCTTTGTCATAATTGGTTTTTTCAGCATCATAATTCTCGGAGCTGGAGAAAATGCGATACCAACGGCTTTCCTTGCTCATAATCTCATTAGCCAAATCATCATCAGAATAATGGCTGTTGCCGATGAAGTTGATTTTGGTAATGCTGGCCAACGGACCTTCATCAATTTCATAAACCAAATCAACGCGATTCTGGTCGCGTTTAATAATTTTCGGCTCAACAGAAGCGGCATAGCGGCCGGTTCTTTTATAAATTTCCAAAATACGCTGGACATCTTCCTGAACTTTGGCGCGGTCATAAATGGAGCCGGCTTTCAGGGCAACTTCTTTTTCCAGCATTTCATCACTGACTTTATTATTGCCGTCAAAAACGCGTTTATTGATAATCGGATTCTCAACGACTTTGATTTCCAGCATACCGTCATTTTTAACATCAAAAATAACATCGGTAAACAAACCGGTTGCATAAAGCTGTTTCAAGGAACCGTCAAGCTCGTCCTGAGAAATCGCTTTTCCCTTCGGAACATTTATATAAGACAACACGGTGTCAACTTCCACGCGCTCCAAACCTTTGACCGCAATATCCCGGACATAAACATCGGCAGCCTGCGCGTTCATGGCCATCATCAACGACAGACCCAAGGCATATATTCCAACTCTCTTCATACAAACATTCCTTACAAAAATATTTAAGCAAACCATCTGTGAACCAGACGAACCACATCATTCCAGGTGGCAAAAACCATCAGAGAAATCAGCAAAGCAAAGCCGACTTTGAACAAGCCGTCTTTAATCTTCTCGTTCATTTCGCGTCCTGTTGCAATCTCTATCAGATAAATGACAACATGTCCACCGTCTAACAGCGGCACCGGAAATAAATTAATCAGACCCAGATTGACCGACAGCAGCGCCATGAAAATAAACAGGCTCAAAACACCCTGGTCACGGGTAATATCACCGGACATCTCGGCGATTCGGATAACGCCGCCGACTTCATCGGAACCGCGTTTGCCGCTAATCATCTGGCCGACACCGCGCAAAGTCATTTCGGTAATATCCCAAACTTCTTTTGACGCACTCTTAAACGCCGACAACAAGCTGATATCCGTTTTTTGGACTTCAATAATATTGACCGAACGAATACCGAGCATCGGCTTTTCAGTCTTGTCCAAAGATTTTTCCTGATTAATCGAAACTTTTTTCAAAGGGAAAGATAAATTGATTTTTTTACCGTTACGTTCCAACTCGACGGCAACTTTGTCATTGGTATTAAGCTCAACCTCGCGGCGCACATCTTCAAAGCTTTCAACCTGTTTACCATTCACGCTGATAATTTTGTCTTTGGCTTTGATGCCCGCCTGCTCTGCCGCACCGCCGGCAATAACCTCGCCGACAACCGGCGGAAAATCAATCTTGCCGATAAAATAAAAAATGCTGGCAAAAATGGCAATCGCAAACAAATAGTTTGCGCCGGGACCGGCCAGAGAAATCAACAGTTTCTTAAAGGGAGACTGATAAGCAAAAGCTTTTTTCTTCTGCTCCTCGCTCAGTTCTTTGGCTTCCGAAGTTGTACTGGTTTCATCGCCGTCGCCCAGAAACTGGCAATAACCGCCCAAAGGAATGGCGCTGATTTTCCAACGGGTACCCGATTTATCGGTAAAACCCCAGAGCTGCTTGCCGAAACCGATTGAAAAAGCTTCTACCTGTACGCCGGACAATTTGGCAACAATATAATGGCCAAACTCATGCACAAAAACCAAAATTCCCAGTAAGACGATAAAAGGAACAACATAATAAACAATATTTACCAACCAATCCATATTTTCTACCTGCCTTACTAATTAAAAGAGATACCGTATTTGAACAACAAAAAGACCAGCGGAGCCGCAAAAATCAAACCGTCCACACGGTCAAAAGCGCCGCCGTGTCCGGGAATCAGATTACTTGAATCTTTAATACCCAAAGTGCGTTTGATATGAGATTCGACCAAGTCGCCGATTTGGGCAATCACAGCAATGATACCGCCCAAAACAGCATAAAACGTCACATGCATATGCTCGGTGAAAGCATAGCTGTAGGCAATGCTGACCAGAACCGACAGCAACACGCCGCCCAAGAGGCCCGACCAGGTTTTATTCGGGCTGATTTTCGGTGCCAGTTTCGGACCTTTGAGAGTAGAGCCGACCAAATAGCCGCCGGTGTCAACACCCCAAACCATCAGCAAAAACCACATAGTATCAAGAAAACCGACTGTTGAATAAAGCCAGACCACAGAACCGATGCCAACCGAGATGTACAAAATACCCAAGGTCAGCAGGCCGCGGCGTTTTTCTTTGGCAGCTTTCAGCCATACCAGAACAGCGGCACCGATAATGACAATTGCCGTTCCTAAAGCCGACGGAAACATAATTGCAGCAGCAACGCTCAGAGCATAAGCGATTCCATAAACGCCCGTTCCTTTATTGGGAACCATATGAGCCCATTCCCAAGCCATCATGCCGCCGAAAACCAGCGCCATAATTTGCACATAAGGGAAACCGGAGTATAAAACACCGATTGTAACCGGGATTAAGATAAGGGCGGTTATGATTCTTTTGATAATTGAGTTAATTTTTGACTTTGCCATATCGTCTCTCCCTGGATTTAAAGTCTTTAATAATATCTGCCAAAATTTTCTCGTTAAAATCAGGCCATAAGACCTCTGTAAAGAAAAACTCGGCATAAGCAATCTGCCACAGCAGATAGTTACTGATTCGCATTTCACCGCTGGTCCGGATGACTAAATCCGGATCGGGAATATCTTTTGTGTAGAGCATATCAGAAAACATTTTACAATCAACATCTTCCGGTTGAATATCCCCTCTTTTTGCAAGCACGGCAATGCGGCGCGCCGCGTTAACAATTTCCTGACGCGAACCATAGCTGATGGCAATACACAAAGTCATCTTCGTATTGCCGGCCGTATCCGCTTCAATTTTCTTCATACTTTCGACAATATCCGCATCTAACATCGACCGCTCGCCGATGAAGATGATACGAACACCGTTATCCTGAATTTCTTTCAAATCGCTCTTCAGATATTGGCGCAGCAAATCCATTAAGGTTGCCACTTCATCTGCATCACGATTCCAATTTTCGGTAGAAAAAGCATAAAGGGTTAAGAACTTAACCCCCATATTTCCGGCAGCTTTGGTAATTTCCTTTACTACCTCGGCGCCTTTTTTATGCCCCATAGATCTCGGAAGACCGCGCTTTTTAGCCCAGCGCCCGTTTCCGTCCATGATGATTGCAATATGCTCTAAACTGTTATCTTCACTCAAAACTAAAAAACCTGTTTTTATCTATTAATAATGAACCCTATTCTTTCTCGCAGTATAGTTTTAGAGAGATGGATAGAGTGATTTTGAAAGCGAGAAAAATTTTAGCGTAGCCAAACCTACGTGAATTTTTCGAGACTGAACAAAATCGCCCTAGACACTCTATAAAACTATACTTGAAGGATGTCCTTTTCTTTGCGAGCCAACTCCTCATCTATTTTCTTGATTGTCTCATCGGTCAGCTTCTGAATTTCATTCTCGTATTTCTTCTCTTCGTCTTCGGAAATCGCATTGTCTTTTTTCAGCTTTTTGATTCCGTCAAGAGCGTCACGGCGCACGTTGCGGACGGCAACTTTTGCCTGCTCGGAATATTTGCCGGCTACTTTAACCAGTTCTTTGCGGCGTTCTTCCGACAATGGCGGAATTGGGATACGGATAAGCTGGCCGTCGGAAACAGGGTTCAAACCCAAATCGGATTCTCTGATGGCTTTTTCAACCGCTTTGGCAACACCTTTATCCCAAACGCTGACAGATAAGGTGCGCGCGTCGGGAACACTGACGGTACCAACCTGCGACAAAGGCGCCGGGGAACCGTAAGCTTCAACCATAATACCGTCCAGCAGACTTGCATGGGCACGGCCGGCACGCAAACCGCCAAAATCAGATTTCAGGGATTCAAAACTCTTTTCCATACGAGTTTTGGTATCGTTTTTAATGTCATTATAATCAGCCATAAATTTATACCTCTTGTTTGATTATCGTAAAATTTCCTTCTCCGGAGACCACTTTGGCCAGAGCATCTTCGCCGCTTTGGGCAAAAACCACAACCGGAATATTATTTTCTCTTGCCAGCGCAACCGCGGCAATATCCATTACTTTTAATTGCTTTTCGATGACTTCATCATAAGAAACAGCATCATAACGCTTGGCATCGGGATTCTTTTTGGGATCGGAATCATAAACGCCGTCAACCTGTGTTGATTTCAAAATCACGTCGCATTGCATTTCCGAAGCTCTGAGCGCAGCACCTGTATCCGTCGTAAAATACGGATTGCCTGTGCCGGCCGCAAAAATCACCACGCGCCCTTTTTCAAGATGACGCAAAGCGCGGCGGTAAATATAGTGTTCGCAGACTTCCGGAATATTCAAACCAGAGAGAACCCGAGCCTGAACGCCGATTTTTTCCAAAGCATTTTGCAAATATAGAGCATTCATCACCGTTGCCAGCATACCGACATGGTCAGCCACCGTACGGTTCATGCCTTTTGAGGCCTCTTTGGCACCGCGGAAGATGTTGCCGCCGCCGACCACCAGACAGATTTCCACTCCGGCATCATGAACGTCTTTAATCTGACGCGCCAGATTGTCAATCACCTCGGCAGACATGCCAAAGCTTTTATCGCCCATCAAGCCTTCGCCTGAGAGTTTCAGCAAAATCCTTTTATAGACAGGTTTCATCAGCTAATTATCCTTTATAATTTTTTCCAATAATATCTGATTTAATCGCTTTGTCATCAACATTTTTCTACTTTTGCCATAAAATTTAGCCGTGCGCCGTTGAACAACCGCAAAAATAAAGTTGAAAGATTAAATCCTTGCGTTTAATACTTAAAGCAGTTTCAATATATTTTATGGGTTTTTAACATGACTATCACCATCGTCTTTTTATTGGCCGCTCTCGGCGGTTATCTTTTAGGCTCTATTCCTTTCGGCATGGTTTTGACCCGTCTGGCCGGCTATGGCGACATCCGCAAAATCGGCTCCGGCAACATCGGCGCCACCAATGTTTTGCGTACCGGACGCAAAGATTTGGCTCTGCTGACTATCCTGCTCGACGCTTCCAAAGCCGGTTTTGCCGCTTATCTCGCTTACAGACTGACAGCCCCCGCCCCGTTTGATTTCTTCAGTTTGCCGACAACGGCCAATGTTATGGCTGAACTGATTGCCGGTACCTGCGGTGTTCTCGGCCACAACTTCCCCGTCTGGCTCAAATTCAAAGGCGGCAAAGGCGTTGCTTCCACTTTCGGTTTTCTGCTGGCAACCAACTGGCAGATTGCCCTGCTTGCTTTGGCAACCTGGCTTGTCATCGCTTTTGCAACCCGCTATTCCTCTTTGTCAGCGATTACCGCTGCCGTCATGGTTCCTGTTTATGCTTTCTTTTTGGCATCGCCGGTTTACAGCATTTTTTACACAGCCTTGGCCGTTTTGGTCGTAGCGCGCCACCATGCTAACATTGCCCGCCTGATTAAAGGTCAGGAAAGCAAAATCACTTTCAAAAAGAAAGAAGAAACCAAATAGATGCAGATTGAAGAGCAGTTGACAGACTGGGTCCAGTTAATCAATTCTGAAAACGTCGGCCCGATAACTTTTTATAAATTGCTGAATATTTATAAAAACGCGGCAACTGCTCTTTCTGAACTGCCCAAGTTTCCCAAATACAAACTTTTTTCGCGTGATTTGGCCAAAAGGGAAATCGAAAAAGCCCAAAAACAAAAGATTCAGCTCATCACCCGGCAATCACCGCTTTATCCCGAAAGCCTCAGTCATATCGAGGACGCCCCGCCGGTATTATACATTGCCGGCAATATTCAGTTGTTACAAAACCCGTTGTCTTTATCTGTCGTCGGCGCCAGAAATGCATCAATCAACGGCCGTAAAACCGCCTCAAAAATAGCTTATGATTTAACCAATTCCGGCGTTTTGATAATTTCAGGCATGGCCAGAGGCATTGACAGCGCCGCCCACAAAGGCGCAATGTATGCCAAAAACCAACAAGGAGAAACGCTTGCCGTCCTCGGAACCGGCGTTGACGTCATTTACCCTTCGGAAAATAAAGCCCTCTACCGGCAGATTTTGGAAAACGGCGCCGTCATCTCGGAATTTCCGCTCGGCTCCGTTGCCCAGAGCAGCAATTTTCCGCGTCGCAACCGCATTGTTTCGGCTTTATCTTTAGGAACACTCGTTGTTGAAGCTTCTTTGCATTCCGGCTCTCTGATTACCGCCCGTCTGGCCTTGGAACAGGGCAAAGACATTTTTGCCGTTCCCGGTTCTCCACAAGACGGCAGAGCCTTAGGACCCAACAAATTAATCAAGGACGGCGCGACCTTAGTCGAAAATGCCGAAGATATTTTACAGGCTTTGCAGCTCAATAATCAAAAACAAATCATACAATATGTTGACAAGTTGCAAAAAAATGCCGATATTCCACAAATGTCACTACCCGACGCCACATCTGCCGGTGTCAAAACGCCTCTTTTGGATTATATCAACCGTGAAGGCGTTTATGTCGATGAGCTTATCCGCGCCAGCGGACTGAGCGCTTCCGAAGTTTCTCTGGAGCTTCTTGAGCTGGAAATGAACGGCAGGATTGAACGTCAGGTTGGTAACAAGGTCGCCTTAATAAAGTAGCCAAAGGTAAAAAGAATATGAAATTAGTCATCGTAGAGTCCCCGGCAAAAGCCAAAACCATTAATAAGTATCTCGGTTCGGATTATAATGTTCTGGCCAGTTTTGGTCATATTCGCGATTTACCGAGTAAAGACGGTTCGGTGCAGCCTGATCAGGATTTTGCCATGACCTGGGAGCTCAGCCCCGGCGGCCAAAAACGCTTGAAAGATATTGTAACCGCCGTCAAAGACGCCGACACCATCATTCTCGCATCCGACCCTGATAGAGAGGGAGAAGCAATTGCCTGGCATATTTTGGAAGAACTGACTGCCCGCAAAAAAATTGCCGGCAAAAAAATCGAGCGCGTCGTCTTCCATGAAATTACCAAAAACGCCGTAACCGAAGCGATTAAAAACCCGCGCACCATTGATGATAATCTGGTTTCCGCCTACATGGCACGCCGCGCATTGGACTATCTCGTCGGTTTTACCCTGTCTCCGGTTTTGTGGCGCAAACTGCCCGGTTCAAAATCAGCCGGACGCGTTCAATCCGTTGCGCTGCGCCTCATTTGTGACCGTGAAACCGAAATTGAAAAATTCAAAAGCGAAGAATATTGGACCATTGATGCCGAGCTTTTCACAGCCTCAAAGGCCGTTATCAAATCCCGCCTGATTACTCTGGACGGCAATAAGCTCGAAAAATTTGACCTTAATAATGAAGCCAAAGCGCTTGAAGCCAAAGCCAAAATCGAAGCTCAGAATTTTGCGGTTTCCAATGTTGAACGCAAAAAAGCCAATCGTTATCCGTCACCGCCGTTCACAACCTCAACTTTGCAGCAGGAAGCCGCCAGAAAGTTAAGGTTTAGCGCAAAGAAAACCATGCAGGTGGCTCAAAAACTGTATGAAGACGGTTTGATTACCTACATGCGTACTGACGCCGTCAACTTATCGCAGGAAGCAATTTCATCTTGCCGCGAAGCCATTTTGAAATATTTCGGTGAGGCTTATCTGCCTAAAACAGCCAAAGAATATAAAACAAAATCAAAAAATGCGCAGGAAGCCCACGAGGCAATCCGCCCGGCTCACATTTCCGATACGCCCAAAAAGCTGGAAACCAAACTCGATGCCGATGCTCACAAACTTTATGAACTGATTTGGAAACGTACGGTTGCCTGCCAGATGAACCCGGCAGTTTTGGATAAAGTTGTCATTGACGCCACTTCCGAAGATAAAAAAATTGTGTTGCGCGCCAATGGTCAGGTTATTGACTTTGACGGCTTCCTGAAACTTTATCAGGAAAGCAAGGACGACAGCGACGACGATGATGAGAACCGCATTCTGCCGAATGTCGCCGAGGGCGAAAAAGTCGATAAGGGCGAAATTACCCCGGAACAGCATTTCACGACCCCGCCGCCGCGCTTTACCGAAGCAAGCCTGGTCAAAAAGCTGGAAGAGCTCGGTATCGGCCGTCCGTCAACTTATGCCAGCATTATCTCTGTTTTGCAGGAAAGAAAATATGTTCGTGTCGAAAAACTGCGCTTCATTCCCGAAGACCGCGGCCGCATTGTGACTGTTTTCCTGGAAAATTACTTCAAAAAATATGTTGAATATGATTTCACGGCGCAGTTGGAAGAATTTTTAGATGACGTTTCCGCCGGCGAGATGGAATGGAAAAAGCTTTTGTCAGGCTTCTGGACCAAGTTTATCAAAAACATTTCTGCCGTTCAGCCATTGCAAATCAGCGAAGTCATCGACAAGATTGACGAGGTTCTGTCTTATCACCTCTTCCCGCCGCGTGAAGACGGCACAGACCCGCGTGTCTGCCCTGAATGCGGCAAAGGACGCCTGAGTATCAAGCTCGGCAAATTCGGCGCTTTTATCGGCTGCTCGAATTATCCGGAATGTAAATATACCAAACCTTTGACTGATGCCATGGAAGAAGCCGCCAATGATACGCCGCGCGCTCCCAATCCGGAAGACAAAGTTTTAGGAGAAATGAACGGCTTAAAGATTTATCTTAAAAAAGGCCCTTACGGTTTTTATGTCCAGCTTGGTGAAGATGCCACCGCAACAACCGAGAAACCGAAACGCTCCGCGCTGCCAAAAAATATTGCTCCGGACGAAATAACGTTCGAACAGGCCTCAACTTTGCTGAGTTTGCCCAAAAAACTCGGCAATGACATTGAAGTCAATGTCGGCAAATTCGGCCCTTATATCAAACAGGGCAACAAGTCTAAATCTTTGACCGGAGCTGATAATATCTTCAACATCACTTTGGAACGCGCTGAAGAAATTCTCAAAGGCGTTGCCGAACGCCCGGCCGGAAAATCATTAGGCATTCACCCCAAAGACAAAAAAGAAATCACTTTAAATTCAGGACGTTACGGACCTTACCTCAAATGGGGCAAAAACAATTATGCCCTTCCCAAAGATTATAAGGACAAAGAACTGACTTTAGATGATGCTTTGAAAATTATTGAAGCCAAAAAATAAAACGCAAAACGCTGCTAAAAAGCAGCGTTTTTTTGATATATCCGCTGAAAAGGCTTCGTTTCACAACGAAGCCTTTTCAGCGGTTTAATAATATATCATCTGGAATAAAGAGAATGCAGATAATCTCTGGCCTCCTCTACTGTTTCCTTATATCCCGTCCAATCATTATTGCCGTCATAAAGCCCTCGGAACTTGTCAAACAAACTAAAGGCTATTTCACTGCGGCCATAATAAAAAGACTGCGAACCGTCACGGAAACTGACAAAAATATCAAGCTTGCGCGGACGACCGAAACTGCGCACAAAAGCTTCATCAAAAATAAACGGAAAATAAGCAGGTTTCGCAACCTCAATTTCATAAAGTCCGTTTTTAATTTCGGCTTTGGCAAAATCCGCATCAAGTTTTTCCCTGTCCTTCTTGGTCAAACCCAAAAGACGAAATTCCTTATTGCGGATTTCTTCAATTTCTTTTTTTCGCAAATTTAATTTGTATAAGCCTTCTATCCCGCCTTCGGCATTCGCAATAATCTTTTTCTGATAAGCCGTCGGAGCCACCATCAAAAAACGCAGCAATTGACGATATAAACAATTTCGCGGCGCAGCATTCAAAACTTCTGTTTGCCGCGGTAAGACAATTGAAAGACCATTTTTTCCGAAGCCTACTTTTGCAACTCCGTTGCGTCTGACTGATAAATCCCACCCGGCTAAAACGATTGTAACATCGTCAGGCAAAGCAGATAATGTTTCAGCAAACTCAGGAGAATATAAATCAACTTCTTTAAATGGATAGTTCTGTCTGATTAGAAACTTATGCATTTCCTTAAATTCGAGAGTTTTACCGCCTGCGATAAAAATTCTCAGATTTTCTTTTTTCAACATAATTACTAATTTAATTGGTTTATATCTGTCTCTTATACACATCTCCGAGCCCAC
>ERZ1026946.680-NODE-680-length-10471-cov-4.801555_pt1 | contig 10471 bp, 12 predicted proteins | sample MGYA00519460_ERZ1026946 | MGnify/ENA primary metagenome ERZ1026946 (study PRJEB26926, sample SAMN06164620) | human gut metagenome | biome: ENVO:00009003; feature: ENVO:2100002; material: ENVO:00002003 | host: Homo sapiens | place: USA | collected 2012 ...
GCTCGGAGATGTGTATAAGAGACAGCCTTATATTAGAAAACACCCCTTCACAAACGATACATAAAATGTATAATTTATCCTATAAAAAGTTTGATTTTATACACTATCTTTACCTTTTGTATTTAGACTATCGTTATTATAAAATTTAACTTAAGGACAGCTTAAATGGATAGTGCCATTTGTTTACATAATGCCACCATTTTAACCGGCTTCTCGGTTATGAAAAATTGTGCGGTCTATATCAAAGAAAACAAAATTGTCGATGTCTTCAGCGAAAACCGCTTCAAGCAAAGACAATTCGGCCCCAAAGTTCAAATCATCAACGTCAACGGTTCTTACATTGCTCCCGGTTTTATTGATACTCATATCCACGGTATCGGCGGTTATGGCACGGACGACGGCGCCAAAGAGTCTATTCTCAAAATGTCGGAAATTCTCCCCGCTTACGGCGTCACCTCTTTTATTCCGACCCTTTATGCCGGCAAAGAAGAAGAGATGATAAAAAATATCCGCGCCGTAGTTAAAGCAATCGGCAAAGAAAAAGGCGCCCACATTTTAGGCATACATCTTGAGGGTCCGTTCATTTCCAAAGAACGCCTCGGCGTCCAGTCGGAAGACGCGGTCAGCCCGGTTGACATCAAACTGATGGAACGCTTATACAAAGCAGCCAAAGGTCACATCATCAACATGACGGTTGCTCCCGAGCTCAAAGGCATGCGTGAACTGGCTCTGTGGTGCATTTCCAAAGGAATTATTCTCCAGGCCGGACACACCAACGCCACTTATGCGCAAATGGTCGAGGGCATGCAGGTCAGGATTATCCATACCACCCATTTGTTCAACGCCATGAGCCGTATGCATCACCGCGACCCCGGAGCCGTCGGTGCCGTGTTTATCCACCCGGAAATGTCTTGTGAGGTTATTGCGGACGGTATTCATATTGACCCGAACCTGATAAAACTTCTGGTACAATATAAACCCATTGATAAGCTGGTTATGGTCACGGATTCCTTGAAACCGACCAAGCAGAATTCTCGTATTTTATATGCCAACAATGAAGAAGTTTATCTCGATAAGTGTTTTTATCGCAAAGAAGACAACGTTATCGCCGGCTCGGCTCTGACAATGATAGACGGCTTCAAAAACCTGATTGACTGGGGCTTAAACCATGAACAGGCCGTTCACATGGCCGCCACCAACCCGGCCGCGATTATGAAACTGACGGCCAAAGGAAATATTGCCCCCGGCTATGATGCCGATTTAGTCGTTTTTAACGAAGATTTTAATATAACTCATACCATTATTGACGGTAAAATTTATAAGGGAGAAAGCCTATGCGCGTAATCATCAAAAAAAATCAGGAAGAATGCTCTAAATGGGTTGCCAATTACATTGCCGACCGGATTAAACGCTTTCGCCCGACAGCAGATAGACCTTTTGTTTTGGGCCTGCCGACCGGTTCTACCCCGTTGGGCGTTTATCAGGAGCTGATTAACCTGTTCAAAAAAGGCAAGGTTTCATTTGCCAATGTCGTCACTTTCAATATGGACGAATACATCGGCCTTGATGCCAATCACCCGCAAAGTTACCACCGTTTCATGTGGGACAATTTCTTCTCTCATATTGATATCAGAAAGAATAATGTCCACATTTTGGACGGTATGACTAAGAACTATGTCAAAGAATGCCAGGACTATGAAAATGCCATCAAAAGTTATGGCAAAATCCATTTATTCCTTGGCGGCGTCGGTTCTGACGGACACATCGCTTTCAACGAACCGGGTTCTTCTCTCAGTTCCCGCACCCGCGTCAAGACGCTGACTCAGGAAACAATCAAAGCCAATTCGCGCTTCTTTGAAGATGATATTAATCAGGTTCCGAACACAGCCTTGACAGTCGGTATTGGCACAATTATGGACGCTGAGGAAGTGATGATTATGGCTTTCGGCCACAATAAAGCCAGAGCACTGCACCACGCCATTGAAGGCAGCATCAACCATATGTGGCCGGTCAGCATTCTGCAAATGCACCAACACGGTTTTATCATCTGTGATGATGATGCAACTAATGAACTAAAAGCGGATACCGTCAAATATTTCAAGGAAATTGAAGGCGCTAAAATCAGAAAATAATTCTAAAACTCAAAATTTAAGCCCCTCATCAGAGGGGCTTTTTTTATGATTTGATGAATTCAATCTAAATTAAAAACCGAAAAATTTGTTATGTGAGGCGGATAATAAGAAATCAGGAAGTTGGCGAGCGGAGTGTACAAAAAGGTACATGACCGAGCCAACTATCCGCAATTTCTGTATTAGGCACCCACAGAACGAACTTTTCCTATTTTAGCCAGTATTCTATGGTAGACACTACCCGCACCTTTTTGTTAATCTGTGTCATCTCGCTGGCATTCATTGTCTGTTCTGCCGGCAGAATTGAGAAAACACCCTGATTGGCGCGGCGGATTTTCCCGACCTGACTGTCTGAACTCTTGGCAAATTCGCGGGCTGAAGCCTCGGCATTTTTGGTTGCTTCTTCCAACATTTTCGGTTTGATTTCATTGAGCTTGGTGAAAACATAAGAAACCGGAGAACCGTATTGATTGTCAAAAACAACACCCTGGGCAATCAAGCTGCCGGTCTGGCCTAAAGATTTGTTGACCAAATCAACATTATTGGAACGAACCGTAATTGTCTGGGTTAAAATATAACGGGACGCATTCACATCATTGCTGCGATAAGGATTAGCCAGCAGGTCATTTGTATTGATAGAGCTGGCATTAATTTCAGCAGCATTAAAACCCTGTTCCATCAAGAAAGCGGCAATCAGTTTACCTTTTTGTTCCATTTCCTGTTGTGCCAGAGTCAAATCATTGCCTGTTACAACAAATTTGAGCTCCCAAACTGCCAAATCAGCCTTAACGTCCATTTCAGACAAACCTTTAACGCTGACATAATTAGCGTTCATCTTGGTCTGATAGTAATAGTAGCCGGGAAAATATCCGGCTGCACATAAACCTCCGGCAATCAGCAAACCGGCCAAAAAGCGTGAAAAACCGCCGCAGGAATGACTATGACCGCCGCATTTGCAGTTATCGCCGCAGCCGCATTTATGGTCATGTTTGCCGTTATTTCCGCAGGTGCAGGGTTTGCCCTCATTACAGCCGCAAGTGCATTCCGGACCGCAATTACATTCTTTTTTAATTTCTCCGTCCATTTCTATCTCCTTTTAATTTAACAAGTTTGGCCGATACAATAATATTCAAATCCGTTTTTACGGACATCATTCTCATTTAAAATATTACGCAAATCAACAATTTTAGCTGCCTTGACCTTAGTCTTTAGTTTAAGAAAATCAAGTTTCTTAAAATCTTCCCATTCAGTCAAAATGGCAATAACTTCGGCTCCCTCGCAAGCCTGATAAGCATCCTCGGCATAATTGACCGCCTCAGCCAGCAGTTTGTGGGCATTATCTGTCGCTTTCGGGTCATAAACACAAATATTATGATTAAATTTCAGCATATCGCGGACAATATCCATTGCCGGAGATTCGCGGCAGTCATCCGTACCGCCTTTAAAAGCCAGCCCCAAAACGGCAATACGGCCGTTTTCACGGTCAGGCAGGCGTGATAAAACCCGCTCGGCCATTTCGGCTTTGCGTTCATCATTTTTGGCAATCGTCGTTTCAATCAAGTTTAGATGAGCATTATATTTTTTGCCCATTTGCGCCATCGCATTTGTGTCTTTCGGAAAACATGAGCCGCCGTAACCGGGCCCCGGATTCAAGAATTTTTTGCCGATACGGGAATCAAGCCCCATGCCTTTGGCAACTTCGCGGATATCGGCACCGGCCTTTTCGCAGAAATTTGCCATCTCGTTGATATAGTGTATTTTCATTGCCAAAAAGGCATTTGATGCATATTTTATCGTTTCTGAAGATTTGCGTTTAACAAACAGAAATTCGGTTTTGCCCTCGAAAGGAGCATAAAGCTTTTTCATTACCTCGCGTGCTTTATCGCTGTCAGCACCGATAACAATACGGTCAGGATTGAAAAAATCATGAATGGCAAAGCCCTCGCGCAAAAACTCCGGCAGAGAGATAACATCAAAATCCGCCTTAGGATTAACTTTGCGGATAATCGCCTCAACCTCGTCGCCGGTACCGACCGGAACGGTTGATTTTGTTGCAACTACGGTATAACCGTCAAGATATTCGGCCAATTCATAAGCCGCAGCGTGAATATATTTCATATCCGCTTCTTTGGTAAACGGGTGCGGCGGCGTTCCGACGGCAATCATCACAACATCAGCGCCGCTAACGGCATTTTTCATATCTGTTGTAAATTTCAAACGTCCGGAAGTGACATTTTTCTTGAATAAGTCTTCCAGCCCGTCTTCATAAATCGTCAGCTTGCCGTTGTTCAAATCATTGATTTTCTGTTCGATTTTATCAACGCAAACCACATTGTTGCCCAGCTCGGCCAAACCGACGCCGGTCGGCAGTCCGACATATCCGGTTCCAATAATTGCAATCTTCATTTTCTGTCCTTATCCAATAATTAAGATACAGCAACTATAACAAAGCAAAGCGGCAAAGCAAATAATTAGGACAGACTGTCCACCAGTTTTTCCGCACATTTCAATCCGTCAACCGCCGCAGACATAATTCCGCCGGCATAACCGGCTCCTTCGCCGCAGGGATACAAACCTTTAATATTGCTCTGCAGGCTGTCATCACGAAAAATTCTGATTGGTGAAGAACTGCGGCTCTCAATTCCGGTTAAAACAGCATCATAACCGGCAAAACCGCGTAAACGTTTATCCATCTCCGCAATCCCCGCCCTCATGGTTTGGACAACAAAATCAGGAAACAAAGCTCGCAAATCGCCTAATTGAACACCGGGACGATAACTCGGCCTAACAGAACCAGGTTCTTTTGAAACCTTGCCGCTTAAAAAATCTCCGACCAGCTGCGCCGGTGCTTTGTAATCGCCGCCGCCGAGCCGAAAAGCCTTTTCTTCCAACTCCCTTTGCCAATACATTCCCTGCAAAGGATGAGAGCCGCCAAAATCTTCCGGTGTCACTCCGACCAAAAGCGCCGCATTGGCATTTGTCTTGTCACGGGCATATTCGCTCATGCCGTTTGTAACCACCCGGCCTTTTTCGGAAGCCGCCGCAACGACCACCCCGCCCGGACACATACAAAAAGTGTAGGCCGAGCGCCCGTTTTGGCCGTGATAGGCCAGTTTATAATCGGCCGCTCCGAGCGCCGCTGCAAACTTGCCGTATTGAGACTGATTTATCAAACTCTGCTTATGCTCTATCCGCGCACCGATTGAAAAAGGTTTCGGCGCAATCTGCACCTGATTTTTATAAAGCATTTCAAAGGTATCCCGCGCACTATGGCCAACGGCCAAAATCACTTTTTCAGCCGCGAGTTCATAAAGAACCCCCTTAGCATCACGCACGCTCAGACCTTGCAACCTGCCGTCTTTGAGCAGCAAATCTTCAACTTTGTTTTGAAAACGATATTCTCCGCCCAAAGATTCGATTTTAGCACGGATTTTTTGTACCACCAGCGCCAATTTATCTGTTCCGATATGCGGTTTAGCCAGAAATTCAATCTCTTGCGGAGCACCGGCGGCAACCAGTTCTTTTAAGACTTTGGAGGTATATAAATCTTTTTTAATACCGCTCATCAGCTTGCCGTCAGAAAAAGTGCCGGCTCCCCCTTCTCCAAACTGGACATTTGAGTCTTCTTTGAGCTCACCGTTTTTCCAAAACGCGGCCACATCTTTTTGCCGCTCGGAAACAGGCTTTCCGCGCTCAAGGATAATCGGTTTTAAACCGGCTTCAGCCAAAGCAATACCGGCAAGCATACCGGCCGGTCCGCTGCCGATAATGACCGGACGCTGCGCCGCATTGACTTTTTTCAGATGATATTTTTGAAATTCTTCGGGTTTGACTTTTTCAATAAAAGGATAAGAGCTCTTTTTCAGCAAAAATGGCTCATTATCAACATCAATGTCAATGCTGTAAACATAATGCACATTAGCTTTGCTGCGGGCATCGATGGCTTTCTTGGCAATTTTCCAGCGTTTAATCCGGCCTTTATAACCGATTTCGCGAGCCAGAACCTCTATCAGCATACTCACCGGCAATTCCAAAGGCGCTTTAATATTACTGATTCTCAGCATAAAAAACCTCACTTTAACTTCTTAAAGTGAGGTATATCAAATTCAGCTGATTTTTCAATCTTTATCTTTACCGTCGTCATCATTATCATCATCAAAAGCATCACCGTTTTCAAAAAAAACATTGATAATGCCGCGGCGGTAAATCCACAGATTGATAACGCCCAAAACCACGGACAAAGAGCCGAACAAATACAACAGATAATACCAGTTCAGCTGATTGGCAGACATCATTACATCTTGATTGCTGACGTGAATAAAAGCGATAGACAAAGCCGTGATAACAAAGGCAATGACAAAAGCCAAAGTCCAAATTTTGCGCTGAACATTGGTTTTGACAAAGAAATTCATCAAAATATACATCAAAATCAACGCTAAGAATAAATAGAGTTCCATCTTTCTCTCCTCAGAAATAAGTTTAATTCTGATATATAGTCGAAAGATGATAATTCAAGACACAAAAAAAGGTAACCAAGCCGCAAAGCCTGTTACCTTTTTTTATTCTAGACAATCAAGAGACAAATAGCTGTTAAAGCGAAATTTGCAGCCAGAAAGACCAGAAAAAATTTTTTTGAAGTTAAAGCTTTAGCAATAATATAAATCATCAAAATAACTGACGACCCGCTTAAAATGCTAAAGAAAACTTCACTGACTAATCTTGGAAAAAACATCAACCAAGAATCAGCCGATGCGAATAAAATCGCATAAATAGCTGCCACCAGAATAAAGACCAGCCAAATACTGGCTTTACCAAAGAAATTGATAACCGCACTAACAAATGTTAACACTAATACGGCTCCGAAAGCAGCGCAAATAAAACCAATTATAGCTTGTATCATGGTTTGATTTGTTATTTGTTTGCAACGTTGAGGCGGGTTCGAAAAAACGCTTTTTTTCTACATCGATTTCAACTCGTAAAATAACGTTGCGTCAATAATAGCCTCCAATAATAGTATAAATTGCACGTGTTTAGGGTTTTATTATACCATAAAAAAAGGACTTTCACAAGCCCTTGATTTTACAGTTTTTTGACAAATTTAGGAAAAAGAGTTTTTCTTAAATTCTTTTATATGAGTCGGATAATAAGAAATCAGCGAAAATACGAAGAAGTGTACATAATAGTACATGACTGAGTATTTTACGCGCAGTTTCTGTATTAGGCGACCGTAGAAAAGAATTTATATCTGCATGTTCAGAATAGACTGATAAGCCTTTACAGCAGTGTCTCGGAAAGCAACAACGGTATCCAAGGCCATTTCGGCATTGGAGACGGCCAAGACCACATCTTGGACATCGGCTTTGCCCTGAATGCCGGCTATTGTCATCATTTCACTTTTCTTGGAGAGGTCGACGGCATGATCAATACTGCTCTTGACCATATCGCCAAAATTGGAAGCCGGAGCGGCTTTGGGCTCGGCGGCAGGAGTTTGTGCCCCGATACGGCTCAAAGCTGTCTGATAAGCATTCAATGCGCTGGAAATATTATTAATCACTTTCGCTACTCCTTAAATTACTTCAAAATATCCAAAACTTTAGAATTCATATCCCGGGCTGTCTGTACCATTGTCAAATTAGCCTCATAAGATCTCTGCGCCTCTTTCATATCCATCATCTCGACCAGAGGATTAACATTCGGCATGGCAACATAGCCCTCGGCATTGGCGGCCGGATGGTTCGGCGCGTATTTCAGCTCAAACGGCGATTGGTCTTCAACCACTTTGTTCACCTTGACCATTTCGGCACCGGTCGACTTGTCGATATAGTTCTTAAAAGTCACAACCTGGCGACGATAAGGATCTTCTCCGGGACGAATACCGACCGATTCGGCATTAGCCATATTCTCAGAGATAATCCGCAGACGGTCACTCTGGGCTTTCATGCCTGAAACTGCGATATCTGCCGTAACTGATAAATTACTCATCTCTTATTCCCCGCCGCCTAAATATTAATCTTGGTATTTGCGGCTTTAATCATACCGCGATACTTGTTATAAATGGTAATCATGCGGTTATATTCGCCGCTGGCCTTGTTAGCCTCGTTCAACTGGTCTTCCACAATCACCCCGTTGCCGTCCATCGTCAAAGGCGTTGTCGGAGCCGGCGTATAAACCTTGTTGGTAAAATTAGCCGAACCGATGCCGTTCATATGCATCGGATTAGTCGTTTTAAGAGCCAGATTCTGTGACAATTCACCGCTGAAAGTGGGTTTTTCAACATCTTTGGGAAGATAGCCGGGCGTATTCGCATTAGCCAGATTAGTGGCAATAACACGTTCTTTTTCGGTCAGATAACGCATATTCTGACGCGCAAGGCTCATAACTGACAGATTGTTTAAATCCATTTTAATTCCCTTTTTATGTTAAACGTCCCCACGTCTAACTATTCACATGCAATTTTCATGCCGCCGAAAGCTCTTGCCATCTTTTCCCCAAAAGATTATAATTTAAGGCAGTGAGCAATTTCAGGACAACAAACATGTCTGATCAAGATAGTAGCAAAACTGAAAAGAATAACAACGCAGAAATCGGCTTGTCCACAGATTATGCCGTTGCGCTGGGCTATGATATGGAAAAACAAAATGCTCCGAAAGTGCTTGCCAAAGGTCAGGGCCACGTGGCCGAAAAAATTATTCAGATTGCCCTTGACCAGGGAATTGAAATCCGTCAGGATGCTGATTTGGTCCAAATTCTAAAAGCGGTGGACATTGACAGCGAAATCCCGATTGAAGCCTTTTCCGCCGTTGCCGAAATCATTTCTTATATTTATCAGCAAAACGGCAAACACATTGAAAAATAAAACTATCCTGAGACGTATTTTATAAAAACTCACTTAGCGGAATTTATAAAGTGATTTTCTGAGGCTGCACTAAATTGCTTTAGAAAACCACTAGATAAGTTTTTCGATAATGCAGACAAAAAACCCGTCTGTCCCTGTCGTCAAAGGAGACAAACGCAGATATTTCTCGGAATGATAAGGATAAGGAGCCGCCAGCTTGCTCTCCCACAACTCTTTGATATTAACCAAACGCACATTGGGATTGCTTTGCAGAAAAGCAGCAATAATCTCTTCGTTTTCTTCATTTAAAATCGAACAGGTGATATAAACTATACGGCCGCCGACTTTGGTTTTTTCATAAGCTTTGCCCAAAAGGTCAAACTGAATCTGATTAAGCTTATCAACCATGTTCTGGTTCAAACGGAATTTGGCATCGGGAGAACGTCGCCAGGTGCCGGTTCCGGAACAAGGCGCATCAACAATGAAACGGTCAAAATCTTTATCCGAAGTGGCGATAAAATCCATCAATTCAATATTTTTAACCCCAAGACGCTCAATCCGCGGCTTGATAGCCATCAGGCGCTTTTTCTCAATATCATGAGCAAAAATATGACCTTTGTTACCCATAAGATAAGCCATTGCCAGACTTTTACCGCCTGCCCCGCAGCAATAGTCAATAATCTTATGCTCGGGTTTGACATCGGCCAAAATCGCTGCCAGCTGCGATGCTTCGTCCTGCACCTCAATCTCACCTTCTTTATAAGCAATGCAATTGCCCAAAGGTATACGCTCATCACTGCGGATACCTATCGGTGAATAGGCTGTCGGATAAACGCTGAATCCTTCGGCTTTAAGCTTATCTATCACCGCCTCGCGATTTTTGACATTAATGCGAAAATCGGCGCTGGCCGTCTCATTCAAAGATTTCAGCAACCGGACGTCCTGTACTTTTTTATAAAGCCACTCCGGTGTTTCCGCTTCAACATAAGGCGGATAAACTTCTTCATTATCTTTTTTCAGCCAATCTTTTTCCTCATCGCTGAGAGCTGCCGGCGAATATTGACCGCCGTCAAAAACATCATCAATTTTTTCGCCTTTATTTTTAAGATAAGTCAGCAGAATTTTTCGATATTCTTTAGAACCGGCATCAAATTCCAGCTTCATACGGTTGCGGATTATAGACCAGACCGTATCGGCAATAAAACGCCGGTCTTTGGAACCGATATATTTACGGGCCTTAAGATAATTATCAATAATCCCGTCGGCAGGTTTCTTATCCTGAAAAATCTCGCTGATAAGGTCTAAAACCGCCTGATAGCGCGCGCCAGTCTGCATAACAAATTCCTTCTCAAATGTTTTGCTGTTACTATATAAACAAAACCCCTCAAAAGCAAGAATGCAATTGAGGGGATGAATTAAAAACTCATTTTAACGAAACTGATAGCAGCTCAATTTGGAAACCAGCCTTCCGCTGCCGTCTTTGTTTTCATACTCTTCGGCAATATCT
>ERZ1026946.687-NODE-687-length-10376-cov-11.170235_pt1 | contig 10376 bp, 10 predicted proteins | sample MGYA00519460_ERZ1026946 | MGnify/ENA primary metagenome ERZ1026946 (study PRJEB26926, sample SAMN06164620) | human gut metagenome | biome: ENVO:00009003; feature: ENVO:2100002; material: ENVO:00002003 | host: Homo sapiens | place: USA | collected 2012 ...
AGTTTATGATGCTTGGTGATGCGGAATTAAGCAGAAGATTCTCCATGCAGGATGAAGCAGAGCAGAAAGCAAAGATTGACAGGGAACAGGCAAATGAGCTTGAGTATGTCGATGAATCGCAGAAGTCGGAAGCAACAGAAAGTGCCAATGCTTCTAGTGGAAGTGCTGGTGCTAAGCCTGTAAGGAATCCTGAGAGGGAAAAGCCTAAGTGGGAGGATACAATCACAAATCGAATGCTGCACTGGTCATATACGCCGGAGCAGAAAGAGGAAGTGAAGAAGGCACTTGCGGAAGGAGTTCCGAAGGCAACGATTCTTACTTACTTCTATCCGGAGGTAACTGTGGAGAAGATGAGTACTTATCGTAAGAAGCAGTAAATGTTATCGCATAGGTACAGAAGTTGTGGTATACTGTTCTATGTGAAATGAATGTGTTTTACAAATCGGAATTGACCGAATAAGTTAATCGTGCCATATGGCTTGATTATAAATACAAAGATAAAAACGCAATGTACATTAAAAATGTACTAGAGCTGGTAGGTAGCCCAGCCGTCCTATGCAAATAGGGTAAGTAACCTGCCCCTCCGGGTTGTCCATTCTTTGTTCAATTCATTTTAGGAGGGATTCTTATGGACAAAGCAAGTGGAAAACTGACGGTATATTTTGAAGAACCATTTTGGGTAGGTGTATTTGAACGTATTGAAGATGGTAAACTATCTGTGGCGAAGGTAACATTTGGTGCAGAACCAAAGGATTACGAAGTGCAGGAATATATTCAAAAATACTATTTTAGTTTGAAATTCAGTCCGGCTGTTGAAACTGTTGTAAAGGATATAAAAAGAAATCCAAAGCGTATGCAACGAGAAGCAAAAAAGCAGACGATGGAAACAGGCATTGGCACAAAATCGCAGCAGGCATTAAAATTACAACAGGAACAGAACAATCAGGAGCGTAAAGAGAGAAGCCGCAAGAAAAAAGAGGCGGAAGAACAGCGAATGTTTGAGTTGAAACAGCAAAAGAAAAGAGAAAAGCATAAGGGGCATTAAAGTCCCTTGGGCTTTTGCACAATTCGATATTTAGCGGAGGAATCATTATGTGTGGAATGAAAACTGATTTATAAATAGAAATAAATCGGAGGTTTATATGAATTATTCAATAAGAGAATTAAAACGAGATGAAAATAAGATATTAGATACTTTTTTGTACGAGGCGATTTTTATTCCTGAAGGTGTTCCTGTACCGTCCAAAGATATCATTAACAAACCAGATTTGCAGGTATATGTAAAAGACTTTGGTGAGAACAAGGGAGACTTATGTTTGGTTGCTCAAGTTGCGGATGAGATTGTTGGTGCTGTATGGGTTCGGATTATGAATGATTACGGGCATATAGATAATGAAACACCGTCTTTTGCAATTTCACTTCTTAAAGAGTATAGAAACTATGGTATCGGAACAGAATTAATGAAACAGATGCTAATGAAATTAAAACTAGAAGGATATAAACAAGCATCATTGGCTGTTCAAAAAATGAATTATGCTGTCCGTATGTATAGGAAGGTAGGATTTGAAATCGTTGATGAAAATGATGAAGAATATATTATGATTTGTAAATTATAGGAACTTTCAATTTCAAGTTTGTCTGACTCATAAATAATTTAATAACAGGATTATAAGCACTTTAGCCAATAACTGGTTAAGGTGCTTTTTTCATGTCATAAAAGGAGGTGGTTGAAGCACAACACATCGGGGAAAGCCCGATTAATCATTACAACAGGCATTGCCTGATAATCATATAGTAAAAAAACAAAGACAGAGAGGAATGTATATATTCCATTCGGAAATCAGCCGGATTGGAATGTGTACATTCCTTTCTGGCTTTTTCCATATCTGTCACACATCAAGAAAAAGGAGATTTTTATCATGAGAAAAGAACAGATTACAGTAACTAACAATTCAGTCTGCAATAGCGCAGAAAACAAGGGTTTGGAGGGAAAAGGCATGAAGAGAAGATTACTTCATTTTAAGAAAAGAATGGTTCCGGCAGTATCCGGAGCACTTATGGGAGTGATGCTTATGAGCACTACCTGTTTTGCAGCAGGTACAGGTACTTCCGCAGTAACACAGCCGCTTGAGAATTTAAAGACACTTATCATTGCAGTCATTGGTGCGGTTGGTGTCATTATTCTTGCAAAGAATGTTATGGAGTTCGCACAAGCCTACCAGCAGCAGGATTCATCTACCATGAACTCTGCACTGAAAGGAATTGTGGCAGGTGTCATGATGGCTGGTATTTCAACAGTTCTGACATTCTTAGGCTTCTAAGATTGGGGAAATGCATTTCCCCTTTTAGTAAAAGGAAAGAGGTGAATAACAAGTATGGATATTTTTAAGCTTGGAGACAAGATCCTTGCACTTCTTGAGGCGGTGTTTGGGTTTTGGAACAATCAGATATCCCTGGTCTTTGCAATGCTTGGACAGTCACCGGTCAGTTTCAAGGGCGGAGGTCCCTGGGCAGTTATTGAGGGTATTGAGCCGGTCTTTGTAGCGGTCGGTTCATCCCTCGTTGTGCTGTTCTTTGTTATCGGTTTCTGCTCGGAAAGCATAGATGTAAAAGATGAGATGAGGTTTGAATCAATCCTGCGTATGCTTATCCGACTGGGACTTGCAGAATGGTTTGTTGCAAATAATGTCACGATTATGAAAGCGTTTTTTACTTCCATAGGAAATCTGGTGGGACTTATATCTGCCGGGACAACGACGCAGCTTGCCATTGACAGTACACAGGCAGACATCATTAAGGGACTCGGATTTGGTGAGAGTCTGGTAATGCTGATACTTACAGCTTTGCTTGCAATCATCATTATTATCTGTGGATTCTTTATCATTTACACAGTGTATTTCAGGTTCTTAAAGATACTGATTATTGTGCCGCTTGGTGCGATTGCCTGCTCCACGATGGCAGGAAACAGAATGGTCAGTCATACAATGGCTACCTACTGCAAATATTTTCTTTCGTGTGTATTTGAGGCAGTAACGATGGCACTTGCGATTGTGGTATGTAATGCATTTATCAATGCAGGACTTCCGGCATTTACAGGAAGTTATGCTGACTGGGCACAGACACTTATATATCTGTGTGAAATGACATTTACGATAGCAATGACTGTTGGAAGCGTGAAGGGTGCACAGACACTTACAAGCAAGGCATTTGGATTATAGAAGGAGGCAGAAATGGATAATGAAAAGAAACAGGTTACTTATAATTCAAGTATAACCGGAGAAACGCAGGTGACATTTGATATCCAGCAGTATATGAATAACAGGGCAATGTTTATTGGTCTTATGTGTAATGAAGATGGATATGAGGAGCCTTTTGGGGATGTGACTGTGAATTTGTCGGTTGCAGCACCAAATTACTGCGGATATCTGAATGTGAATGACATGCCGGATATTGAAAAGTTTATTACAGACAATGACATTGGAGAGTTTACAGGATTCACGCAAAGGAGCGGTTTCTGCGAATATCCGCTTTATCTGTTCAATGTAGATAAGCTTAGGGAACTGTGTCCGGATGGAATGGATAAGTATGAGGCGAATATTGGAATGACAAGAAAGCCGGAGACAAAGGATTTATCAAGATAGGAGGCAGGGACAATGGTAATCGAAGTAAACAAGGATATTGACCGCTATCAGGAATCGGTTGCGATGGGACTTACTGCAAGGCAGCTTATATTTTCCATTGCAAGCGTAGTGGTTGGTGGCGGTATCGTCCTTCTTCTTTACAAGTATATCGGTCTTACGGGTTCTGCTTATGTGGCAATTCCCTGTGTGGCACCGATTGCACTTGGTGGTTTCTATTCCTTTAATGGGATGAATTTCTACGAGTATATGGGAAAGAAACTGCATTTTATGTTTGGAAACAGGGCACTTACTTATGTGTCAACTGAGGGAGAGCCTGCAATAAAGCAGTTAGAAGCAGAACAGAATGAACAGGTAAAGAAGAAAGGCAGAAAGGCTGAACCGGAGACTGTAACAGCTGATTCGGCTGTAAAGAAGCAGGAGGAGTTTGAAGCAATGAAGAAAAAGACGAGAAACATGCTGCTTGGACTTGTCGCAGTCATTGTGGCGGCAGTAGCAGGCATTGCAGCATATAAGGCAATGCATTAGAAACGAATAGTATCTGACCGCAAGGTCGGGAACACAGCCCGCAGGGTGAAGTTCCCGGCGGGCTTTCATTATAAGAAAGCGAGGTTAGAGACATGGGTTTATTTACAGACGGATTTAAGTTATTAAAGAAGGCGAGTGAGCCTTTGTATAAGACACCTAAATCCATTCAGGAAACCATAGAGATTATGGCGGTGGCTGAAAACGGCATTTTTGAAGTAAGCAAAAATAAGTATTCCAAATGCTACCGCTTTCAGGACATCAATTACACGACAGCAACCGAGGATGAGCAGATCGGTATTTTCGAGAGATACTGTAAGTTCTTAAATTCGCTGGACTGTAATTATAAGATTACGATCAACAATAAGAACAAAAACATGGATGAACTCCGTGACAAGGTTCTGATTGCTGAGAAAAACGATGGCTTCAATAATTATAGAAGTATCTACAATGACATCATTGAGGAGAAGATTATTGAGGGCAGACAGGGGATTGAGCAGGAGAGATACCTGACAATCACGATTGAGAGAAAGAACTTTGAGGAGGCAAAGGCACAGTTTGCAACCCTTGAGGCAACGATACACAAGGCTTTCATTGAGCTTGGTGCAGAGATTGTACCGCTTAATGGCAATGAGAGACTGAAAGTGCTCTATGACTATTATCATCTTGGAAATGAGGGCAGCTTTGATTTTGATATCAAAAAGGCAAAGAAGGTCGGGGCAGATTTTAGAAATGAGCTGTGCAATGGGATGGTGAAATATTTCCCGGACCATTTTGAGGATGAGAGTAAATTCTGCAAGGCACTTTTTATCAAAAAGTATCCGAGCAGTTTGTCAGACAGATTCATCAATGAGATTACTTCCCTTCCGGTTCATTCCATCACGAGCATTGATGTGGTGCCTGTTCCAAAGGATTTGACAACAAAGGTGCTTCAGAAGAAATACCTTGGTATTGAGTCGGATATCATTAAGCAGCAGAGAGTCCGTAATAAGAATAACGATTTTTCTACGGAAATCTCATATGCCAAGAGAACGGAGAAAAAGGAGATTGAGGAAATCATGGATGATGTCCGTGAGAATGACCAGTGCCTTTTCTTTGTGGGAGTAACCATTATTCTTATGGCAGAAAGCAAGAAGGAGCTTGAGAGTGTATGTGAGACAGTAGAGACTATCGGAAAGCGTAACAGCTGCACGATTGATACACACTACTTAAAGCAGAGGGAGGCACTCAACACAGCACTTCCGATTGGTGTAAGACAGGTGGAGACAATGCGTACACTTCTTACCCAGTCACTTGCGGTGCTTATGCCATTTAATGTGCAGGAATTAAATGACAGCACAGGAAACTATTATGGCATCAACCAGATCAGCAAGAATGTGAATATCGGTAACAGAAAGAAGCTCATCAATGGAAATGGCTTTGTATTTGGTGTGCCGGGTTCCGGTAAATCCTTCTTCTGCAAGATGGAAATGGGCAGCGTATTCTTGTCGGGAGATGATGAAATAATCGTTATAGATCCAATGAACGAATACTTTGATATTGCTGAGACTTATGGTGGAACAGTGGTAAATATGTCCACCTACACGGATAACTATGTGAATCCGCTGGAGATGGATGTATGGAGCCTTGATCCGAATGATTCCAAGGGAATGGTAAGAGAAAAGGGCGAGTTCATGCTTGGTCTTTGTGAGCAGTGTATCGGGGACAGCTTAAATTCAAGACAGAAGTCAATCATTGATCGTTGTGTGAGAAAGCTGTATATCGACATTGCAAGGAGCAAAGAGAAGTATATCCCGGTGATGAGTGATTTTTACGATATCCTTATGGCACAGCCGGAGGATGAGGCAAAGGACATTGCATTGTCTTTGGAGCTTTTCGTAAATGGTTCACTTAATATCTTCAATCATCAGACAAATGTGGATGTGGATAACAGATTCACAGTATATGGCATCAGGGACTTAGGTACGGAGCTTAGTCCTATCACAATGCTTGTCATGATGGAGTCTATTCAGAACAGGATTGTTGAGAATGGCAAGAGAGGCAAGGCAACATGGCTCTATATTGATGAGTTTCACGTCCTGCTTAATTCCGAGTATTCTGCAAAATATCTGCAGCAGCTCTGGAAGAAAGTAAGAAAGCAGGGAGGACTTTGTACCGGTATCACGCAGAATGTAGTCGATCTGTTGCAGAACTATACAGCAACCACAATGCTTGCAAACTCAGAGTTTGTGGCACTTTTGAAACAGGCGAATACAGACAGTTCCAAGATGGCAGAGGTTATCGGAGTATCAGAGGCACAGCTTAGATTCGTAACCAATACTGCATCGGGAATGGGGCTTATCAAGTGTGGCTCTGTGGTGATTCCGTTTGATAATCAGATTAGTAAGGATACAGATCTTTACAGACTGTATAACACCAATATTCATGAGAAGATTGCAGAACAGAAGAAGCGTGAAATGCAGAATAATGTCGAATAATGTTGATAGAGGTTGCAAATTGCGACCTCAAAGTATAGCCATCCGGGAAGCTGGGTGGCTGTTTTGCATTTTGAGTGAAAGAAGGTGAGAACATTGAAGATAAAGAAAGTGGATGACAAACCTATGGTCATTCACACAAAGGAGAAAGCTAAGATTCATGCCCACGAGCCAAAAGGAGCCAAGATTAAAGGCAGCAACATCTATACAGTAGAGAGAGGTCCTAAGACTATCGGTGCAAAGGTATCTGATGATAAAAAGAAGTCCTATCGCAAGAGTACCATTCATCAGTCAGAGTCGAAGAATAAGGGACTATCAAGATTTAAGCGAAACTATAGAGAATCAAACACTTCCATCAAGACCAAGAATACCAATCTTCACATTGCAGGAAGAACTGGAGCACTTGCAGCCGGGGCAGTAACAGAGCAGGTGGAAGGCGGGCATGAGGTATCGCAGGCAGCATATCTTGCATATGAAGCAAGCCGACCTGTTACCGGAACTGCTTCTAAGGGTGCAGCACTTTTCAGGAAAAAGGCGGCAGCCGAGGCAAAGAAGCGTATCAAGAAGGTAGAGGCAGGAAAGAAGCTGGCAAAAAAGACAGCAAAGAAAGCTGCCAAAGATACAGCCAAGACGGTAGCTAAAGAGACGGCAAAAGAAACAGCCAAGACAACTGCCAAGGTTGCAACAAAAACTGCGACAAAGGCAGCTGCTACAGCGGCAGGAACAGCGGTTGCACCGGGAGTAGGAACTGCAATCGGCATGGCAGCCGGATATGCTGCAGGTGTGTCCATAGAGGTCAAGGATGAAAAGATGACCAACCGGAGCAGGAAGATAAAGTTCTTTCTGGATAAGATGAAAGCACAGGAGAATCAGACAGACAGCGTGGCAAAACTGGTAAAGGATCTGATTGTGCGAAAAGCGATTACCTGGGTAAAGGCAGCTGTACCGATTATCGGATTGGTGCTTTTATTACTTGTTCTTGTAGTTGCCATGATTGCGGTTCCGGTTATAGCGGTGATAGCAATCCTTTACAATTCTCCATTTGCTTTATTCCTGCCACCACTTGAATCAGGAGATACCGTGCAGACAGTAACGAGTGCTTATGTGCAGGAGTTTAACCGGGATGTGAATACGAAAGTGAATGAGCATACCGGATATGACCTTGGAGAGCTTGTATATGTGGATTATGAAGGTATGGAAGAAAACCCAAGCAATTACTATGACATCATGGCAGTCTATATGGTCAAGCATGGTATCGGAGATACTGCAACAGTCATGAATGACATTTCAAAAGGCTGGCTGCAGGCAGTAGTAAATGATATGTGTTCATACACCACAAGCACAGGAACAAAGGATGTGGAAGAAACAGATGCAGACGGTAATGTAACTACTGTCACGAAGTCGGTTCTGTATGTGAATGTCACACTGAAATCGTACAGAGATATGATTTCGGTCTATGGATTTAATTCTGATCAGGTGGAAATGCTTGAGCAGATCATGAGTCCGGAGTTTATGGGACAGCTTGGATATGCCGGAAGCGGAAGTGGCGGCGGAGGCGGAAGTCCGGGAGTAAGCTCCATGACTGAGGATGAAATCAATGCCATCCTTAGTGGAATTACAGACAGCAGGCAGAAAACAGTCTGCTCCTATGCACTTCACAGAGTTGGCTTCCCTTATAGTCAGGATTTAAGAGACAGCGGTAACTATTATGACTGCAGCTCCTTAGCCTATTATTCATGGAAAGATGCAGGTGTGGATATTAGTTACGGCGGTGCAACCACAGCGGCAGCGGAGGCACAGGGACTGGATGAAGCCGGAAAGACAGTCTCCTTTGATGAGTTACAGCCGGGAGACCTTATCTTCTACAGTTTTACAAGCAACGGAAGATATAAGAACATCAGCCATGTGGCAGTATATGTCGGAAATGGCAAGGTGGTAGAGGCACTTAATGAAAATCTTGGTGTGGTTTACCGGGATGTGGCAAGCACAGGAAAGATTGTTGTGATAGGAAGACCATAACAGGAAATTTGCAGAGAGGGCATAGTCCCTCTCTGAGACTGGAGGTAAGAATGGATTTAAAAGATATGATACTGGTAACAGAAAACGACAGGGGAACAGAGACAAATATGCTGATGACTCTGGATGATTATAAGAGTTTTATAGCAGTTGATGACATGTCAGAGCTTGCAGACAATTTGTTGCAGCTTGGAAGGACGCTTGGTGAAGCAGATAACTTCACAGAGTATTACAGGGCAGCAAATGTAACTGTATCTGCGAGATTCTGTCTGGATGATATTCAGCTGGGACATTTTCTTCAGGGGTTTTATAACGATTCCAAAGAATTTCGGTTTGATAAAGAAGCCAGTTCTTCTGAATGTGTTGCAAAGCTCAAGGAGATTGGAATGACCGATAAGGGCTGGGTGGATGATTTTAACCTGCATTATGAAATGGAGAACCGCTCATTTGAAAGGGGACAGACATTTCATAACTTCAATGACCATGATTACATGGTGCTTGAAGCATTATCACCAAGGAATCTTGTGGTGATGGATATGAAGTCAGGTTCCCTTACAATCGCCCTTGGTGCGACAGAGTATAAGCGTTATCCGAAGGATGAGAAGCCTACAAAGGACAATACCACAATCGGAGTATCGTGGGAGCATGGAATTTATCTCGGTTCCACACTCTCAACCACGAATTTCAAGGCATACAAGAGGGAGTATGGCACACCGGAAAAGATAGAGGATATCTATGATTACAGGGCAAAGCTAAAGCAGAAGTTCTATTTTTATCAGGATATGTCAAAGGATGATGATGTACCAAAGAAGCTGCAGAATGACTTCCTTCACCAGATGTATGAGGATTTCGGAACGATTGAAGAGGACTGTTTTTACGACAGGCTGGAAGATGGAAAGTACGATGAGGGCTTTAAGGAAAGACAGGTAAAGGAAGAAAAGAGCCGGTGATGAGATTTTTACGGGAGGCGATATCATATGGAACAGGAATTTGATGTTGAGATAAAAGAAGTGCTTTCACGAGTACAGAAAGTAAAGGCAGAGTCGCTTGACGATGCCATCAATAAGGCAATGGATATGTATTATGCAGAGCAGATAGTCCTTGGAGCAGAGGACATGAAGGGAGTTGATTTTGCGCCTATCAGCGAAGGTCAGCTCCCTTCTTCATTAAAAGAAAACGGAGGAAGAGCAAGATGAAAAGTGATTCAACAACAGTAATTAAGAACATGGAGTTTTTAGTAAAGGAACTTCATAAGGAGTGGGACAGATCGGGTGCTTCTAAGGCATCCGTTATTATTTCCCTTGAGGAAGTAGATGGTATCAATGATAAGTTAAAAGAGATTATCTATCAGACACAGAAGTCAGTCGATGAGGATGAGCTGACCTTTAAACAGAGCATTGCAAAGTCCAAGGAGTGCTATGTGCTTCTTCGTGTGGTGCGTAAGATTGCAAAGAAAAAGGATAAATGCGAAAAACAGGCAATCGACAATGAATTTGCAATCGAGCTGGATAAGGATGAGTTAAAGCTATTTAAGGGATTGTTTGCAGAGATGTTTAAGTAGAGGAGGACAAAGGTATGGGCGTTGATATGAAGGTCAAAGCGATATACGATTCTGAGATTGGTAACATCACCAGATCAGAAAAGAACTGGAAGGATGTGTTAAAGGTCGCAGGTCAGTTATACCGCTATGAATTTGACAATATCGTTATGGTAACAGCTCAGA
>ERZ1026946.689-NODE-689-length-10373-cov-15.395232_pt1 | contig 10373 bp, 5 predicted proteins | sample MGYA00519460_ERZ1026946 | MGnify/ENA primary metagenome ERZ1026946 (study PRJEB26926, sample SAMN06164620) | human gut metagenome | biome: ENVO:00009003; feature: ENVO:2100002; material: ENVO:00002003 | host: Homo sapiens | place: USA | collected 2012 ...
GCACCGAGTAAGGAATTTACCATTACCGCAACCAAGAAAAATGCAGTCCGCAGAGGTGTGGTTGTATGGTCAGAGGGCAAACACGGTCAGAACTCCAGTGTGCAGGATGTTGTCAGCTATGCTCAGGAAGTAAGCGATAGTATCAACGGTTATGTGAAGATGAAAGTCAGCTATGGTTCTTGTCAGATTGTAAAAACCAGTGAGGACGGCAAGGTTGATGGTATCAACTTCACGATTACCGGAAACGGTATCAATCAGACGGTTACAACAGCCAATGGCGGTAAGTTCCAGATTGATAACCTTATGCCGGGTATCTATACCGTAACCGAGCAGGCATACGATAAGTACGAGCCGCAGGAAACACATAGAGTTACTGTTGTGGCAGGGCAGGTTGCAAAGGTCACTTTCAATAACAAATTGAAGCGTGGCGACCTTCAGGTAGTGAAGTCCTCAGAAGATAACCTTGTTGAAGGTGTGAAGTTCCATCTTTACGGTACTTCTCTTTCCGGTGATGCTGTTGACCAGTATGCAGTTACAGACAAAAACGGTGTGGCAACTTTCAAAGATGTGCTTATCAGTGGTTCTGAACCATATACCCTTGAAGAAGTAGACACAGCTATCCGTTATGTTGTACCGAAAAATCAGACTGCACCAGTGAAGTGGAAAGAAGTAACCACAAGAAACTTCAATAACATTTTGAAGAAATTTACTGTAACAGTAACAAAGAGCGACGCTGAGAAAGGCGAAGCACAGGGCAATGCCAAACTTTCGGGAGCAGTTTACGGTATCTATAAGGGCGAAACGCTTGTAGATAAGTATGTTACTGATGAAAACGGTCAGTTCACTACTAAAGAATATGTTTGTGATACCGACTGGACAATCCGAGAAATTACACCGTCAGAGGGATATTTGCTTGATAAGACTATCCATGAAGTAGGTGCAGACCCGAAACTTTATGAGGTGGAACACAACCTTACTTCCAATGATGTAACCGAGCAGGTAATCAAAGGCAATGTGGCTATCATCAAACATACCGATGACGGAGAAACAAAGATTGAAACACCTGAAAAGGGTGCTTCCTTTGAGATTTATTTGAAATCTGCCGGAAGCTATGACGCAGCCAATAAAGACGAGAGAGATACCATTGTTTGCGATGAAAATGGCTTCGGTCAGACAAAAGATATGCCGTATGGTATTTATACCGTACACCAGACTTCCGGTTGGGAAGGCAGAGAGATGATGGATGATTTTGATGTGTTCATTTCACAGAACGCACAGACTTATCGTTATCTCATCAATAACCGTAACTTCGAGAGCTTTGTCAATGTAGTTAAGGTGGACGCAGAAAGCGGAAAGAGTATTCCGTATGCAGGAGCAGGATTTAAGATTTACGACCCGCAGGGTAATCAGGTCAAAATGACCTTTACTTATCCGACACCGACCACGATTGATGTGTTCTATACCGATGCAAATGGTTCTCTTGTCACACCTGAGAAACTGGATTACGGCAAGGGATATTCTATCGTAGAGGTACAAGCTCCATACGGATATGTACTTGATGATACTCCGGTATATTTTGATATTACTGAAGAAAATTCCACAGAGGAAGGTGGCGTAACTGTTGTGAAAGTCAATAAGCCGAATATGGCACAGAAAGGTACTATCACGGTTGAAAAGACCGGAGAAGTATTTAGCGGTGTCAATGTAAGCGGTTCTGAGGACAGTGATGTTATCTATCAGCCTGTTTATGAAGTGGCAGGACTTGAGGGTGCAGTTTATGAAGTCCGTGCTGCGGAAGATATTAGCACACCGGACGGTACACTCCGCTATTCAAAGGGCGAAGTGGTAGATACTATCACAACAAGCTCCGATGGATTTGTGAAGAGCAAAGAACTTTATCTCGGAAAATACGAGGTCAAGGAAATTACCGCACCTTACGGAATGGTAGTGAGTGGCGAAACACATACGGTTGAGCTTACTTACGCAGGTCAGAATATCTCTGTTACCGAAACTTCCACATCGTTCTATAACGAAAGACAGAAAGTGCAGGTAAGCTTTGCAAAAGCCATTGAAAAGGACGAGACATTTGGTATTGGCGACAACGGAGAAATCAAAAACATCAGCTTTGGTCTTTATGCCGCAGAAGATATTGTATCTGCAAGCGGTACAGTTATTCCGGCTGATGGACTGATTGAGATTGTCAGCGTAAATGAAAATGGAACTGCTGTTATGAAGTCAGACCTTCCGTTTGGCAAATACTATGTCAAAGAGATTGCAACCGATGAGCATTATATTCTCTCTGATACGAAGTATCCGGTTGTATTTGAATACGCAGGTCAGGATACCGCAACGGTTGAAATCAAAGTGAATGACGGAAAAGAAATCAAGAATGAACTTATCTATGGTTCTGTATCAGGTAAGAAGATTGACGGGAATGGAGAAGCACTTGAGGGTGCTGTTATCGGTATCTTCAAAGCCGAAGAAACAGAATTTACAAAGGATACTGCACTTATGACGACTACCTCTGCAAAAGACGGTAGTTTTTCTTTTGCAAAAGTTCCTTATGGCAAATGGATTGTAAGAGAAATCGAGCAGCCAAAGGGATTTGTTCTTGATGAAAAAGCGTATGAGGTCAATATCAGCGAAGCCGAGCAGGTAGTTGAAATTGAGATTGTCAATGAGTATGTTCACGGCAATATCAGACTCACGAAGGTGGACGCTGAATATCCGGATAACAAGCTTACGGGTGCAACCTTTGAGGTATATAAGGACACCAATGAGAATGGAAAGATTGATGATGGCGATGAACTTATCGGAAATCTTGAAGAAACTGAAACCGGAATTTATGAGATGAAAGAGCTGCTTTACGGAAAATATATTGTCCGTGAAACAAAAGCACCGGAGGGCTTCCTGCTTGATAAGGGAGAATACTCTGTTTTCATTGAGAAAGACGAAACAACTTATTCCGTTGAGAATAAGGCTGGAGTTGGATTTATCAATGAAGCTATGCGTGGAACACTGAAAATCGTCAAGACATCTTCAGACGGTAAGGTCAAAGGTTTTGCGTTCAGAGTAACCGGAGCAAACGGGTATGATATGACATTTGAAACAGATAAGAACGGCGAAATTGTGATTGAGGGACTTCGTATTGGCGAATATACCGTATCCGAAGTGGCAAACAATGCCTCTGCCGCATATATCACACCTGCCGACCAGAATGTTACTATCAAACTTGATGAAACAGCCGTTGTAAAAATGCACAATGAGTTAAGAGATACGCCGAAAACAGGAGATGATACCAATATGAAACTTTGGTATGTCCTTGCCGGACTTTCTGCTGTCGGTATCCCTGTAACTTCTGTTGTTGCACACAAAAAGAAGAAAAAGGAGAGTAACGAGTAATGGAAGCAAAGACAATTATCGCTATCGCATTAGTCGCCGTTATTGTCGGCGGCTTTATCTTTCTTCAGGTTAAAAACCGTAAGAAGTAAGTAACAAGCGAACATTAACCAGTCGGGGCAGAGCGTAAAAACTCTGTCCCTTTAATTTTTTGGAGGAACATTATGAAACAACAGAAAACGGTGGAGAGCCGAGTGCTTGAAATCTTAAAGGAATGCCCGATGTCGAGGTATGATGATATGCTTCTCATTCTGCATTATTACAACCAATACGGATATATACCTGCCGGAAATCTTCCGCTTGAGGATATTGTATTTAATTACCGAGCATACGGACTTCCTTGTTTTGAAACCATACGCAGGGCAAGGCAGAGAGTACAGTCCCTTTTTCCTGAGTATTCACGTAATCCGCAGAAAGAAGAACAGAGCGGCAGTATTTCTATTGTAATCAACATTAGCTAAGGAGGTATTTTCGTGAAAGACAAAGCAACTTTTCAGAATAAGGTCAAGGTGCTGAATAAACTCTTTGACTCCGGTTGTGATACGGAGAAAAAGTTGCAGCAGCTTGATATGGAAGCAATCCTGAAAATCCCGAATATCACGATTCCTGATATGGGTGTGATTATGGAGCTTCAGAAGAATACAAAGTCCGGTAAACTCTTTTCGTATTTGGGCGGCGGTTCTGATGAAGCAACAAAAATGAGAGGTAAGGAAAATGAAGCAACAGGAGAATAGAGCAGAGCCGCAGGAAAAGCAAATTCGATTTATAGACAGTCATTACAATTTGAAATTCTATATTCCCGATGGAGGGAAAATCAGGATTACTTTTCGTGATGGACACACAGCAGACAAAGTATGCAAGTATATTGATGACTACCATTTGTATGTCGGAAATTGCTGCTATCATATATGCGAGTTTGCTGAAAAAATGGAGCTTAGTGGAAGTAAAGTTGAACCTGTCAATCAATCCGAACCGTCAAAAAACAAGACCAGAAACAGAGAAAAACAGCGATAAGGAGGTGCAAGAGTAATGGCACGAAAATATGACCTTATTTCTGAGCTTTACAACCGCACCTGCAAAACGGTTGTGTCAAATCCTCAGAACTGGCAGGCATTCTTAGCTTCGGCTTGCCGAAATTATAAGTTACGCTATGACGAACAGCTTCTTGTATATGCACAGCGACCCGATGCAACAGCGGTTCTTGAGATAGAGCAGTGGAACAAAATTTTTGGCAGATGGGTCAACCGAGGTGCTAGAGGTATTGCTGTTTTTGCTGATGAGAACCGTTCACGGCAAAGACTGACACATTACTTTGATATTTCAGATACTCACGAAAGCAGATATTCAAGAACAGTCCCGATTTGGGATATGCGTCAGGAATACGAAGCTGATGTGATTGAAACATTGGAAAGCACTTTCGGAGAGATTGAGAATAAGAGCAGTCTTGCCGAAGCAATTATGGGAGCAGCAAGAAATGCGGCAGAGGATAATATCCCTGATTATCTGCAAGACCTTTACTATGCAACCGAGGGCAGTTCCTTTGAGGAAGTGGAAGAGGATATTGTGGCTTTCATTTATAAAAATGTCGTGACAAATAGTGTGGCATATATGATGATGTCAAGGCTTGGTGTTGATACGGACGGTTATTTTGAACTTGATGATTTCAGAGATGTTACTAACTTCAATACGCAGGAAACACTCAATGCACTTGGATTTGCTACCAGTGATATTGCAGAAATGGGATTGACGGAAATATCTAAAACAATTACTGCACTCAACCGTCAAAATCGCATAATTGTCGGTCAGGACAGAAATGAATACAATAAGGTTGAAAATAACGACGAAAGGAGTTTGGACAATGAACGAACTGACCTACACGATGGTGGGCGATTACAGCCTTCCGAATCTGAAACTTCCACAGCAGCCGGAAGTGACGTTGGGCAGATACGCTCAGATGAGGAGAGAGTTTCTGAAGGAACATCACAGAGTCCTTTACTACAATCTCCTGACGAGGGGCGAACTGACACAGCACTTGGCGGAAGTGGAACAGAGAGCCAGCAAGATGGAAGAAACAATCCTGAGCCAGATGGCACAGAAAGAGGGAGTGACCGAACAGATGAAAGCAGAGGATATGATGAAATGGGTTCGTCTGATGAACTCCCTTCGCAGCTCGGCACAGGAAATCGTGAAAGCGGAAGTGATATTCGCTTAGAGTATTACGACAGAACGCACGAGGATAAAAGCCTTCCGTTCTTTGGACGTGATGAAGTAATCAATGAAATTCTCAGAACGACACCACATTTGTCGGCAAGTTTGGAAGAAATCAAAGATTATTATGAACATAATCCTGATAACAAAGACCGCACAGAGTATATAAAGAGTATTTTCAATAATGATTATACCGAACTTACTTTAGAGGATGGAAGGACAGTAGGATACAAGACCTTTGAAAACGTTCTGCATTTGTGGGAGGGCAAATACGACAGCAGAACCGCACAGAGCTTTTATGATTGGGCTGTTATTGCTCGACATTTTGAAGCTATGCGATTACTGGGAGAATTAAGTGACAGCATAAAACCATTACCGTCAATGGACGGTCAGATGACATTCATATTAGACGGTCGGGCAGAGGAAAAGAAAACCTCTGCCTTTGTTTTTTCTCAGGAGATTATCGACGCTGTTCTTGCGAATGGAAGCGGATTTTCTGAGGGAAAAATGCGTATTTATGAGCAGTTTGAAAAAAGCCTTTCTGCAAAAGAAAATGCCGACTTCTTGAAAAATGAATACGGTTGGGGCGGTTCTTATCCCGTCATAATCGGGGCAGGCATTGATGAGAGCCACGATGGAAAAGGTATTACGATTACGAAAGGTATCGGTAAAGAGAAGCCGCATATCACGCTTTCGTGGTCGCAGGTGGAGAAGCGTATCGGGGAACTTATCCGAACAGACAGATACTTAAATCCAAAGGAAAAAGAACACTATCCTCAGTGGCTTGAAAGTCAAGAGGAACGCAGAGCCAAAATCGAGGAAACGAAAAGAAATCGTGAGATACTTTCTAATGCACCACCGGAGCAAGAGGTCGAACCAACCGAAAAAGAACCTGAAGAAGCAGAACAGCTACAAGATGTGCAGTATGAATATCATCTTGGCGATAAGGTGTATATCGGTGCTTCTGAGTATGAAATCTTATCTGTTGATGATGAGAGAGTAATGCTCTATGACTATGATATGCCACTGTTCAATAAGGAATTTTCACGCACAGAGTTTGACAGAAAAGTGCGAGAGAATCCGATAAATGAGCATTTGATTGTGAAGGAAGAACCTGCCGAAGAAAGAAATGAAGCGGAAGAAGTTCAGACCAATATGGGCAGTATGCCGATTGAGGATTATCGAGAGATAGTAGCTTCGCAGTCAGGTTTTGATAGCTATGATGAAATGTATAAGCAGGGGTATCGCATAGGAAACGGTTACGATAAAGAGCCTGAGCCGGTAGTTCCCGCTTGGGAGCAGAAGAAAAAAGTCAAAGGATTTGACCTGCATCCTGATGTGCCTATGGCAGAACGCCACACCTTTAATCTCAGAGAAAATGAGGTCGAAACGGTTGGTAAAAAGGAACGCTTCCGCAGAAATATTATGGCGATACAGCTTCTTAAAAAGTGTCAGGAAGAAAACAGATTTGCCACTCCTGAAGAACAGATTATCTTATCAAAGTATGTCGGTTGGGGTGGACTTTCAGAAGTCTTTGATGAAAATAATTCAGCGTGGGCAACTGAATATCTGGAACTTTCTTCGGTATTAACACCGGAGGAATATGCTTCGGCAAGAGAAAGCACATTGACTGCGTTCTACACGCCGCCCGAAGTAATAACAGCCATTTATAAGGCAATGGAGCAGATGGGCTTTAAGGAAGGCAACTTGTTAGAGCCGTCCTGCGGTATCGGTAATTTCATCGGTATGCTGCCGGACGCAATGCAGAACAGTAAGATTTACGGTGTGGAACTTGATACGATTTCCGCAGGGATTGCACAGCAGCTTTATCAGAAAACAACCATTGCGGCACAAGGATTTGAAGAAACAAATCTGCCGGACAGCTTCTTTGATGGAGTCGTCGGAAATGTGCCTTTTGGAGATTTTAAGGTATCAGATAAAAGATACGACAAGCATAAGTTCCTGATACACGATTACTTTTTTGCCAAGTCCCTTGATAAGTTAAGACCCGGCGGTGTGATGGCTCTTGTAACGAGCAAAGGCACAATGGATAAGGAAAACTCGGCGGTACGAAAATATATTGCACAGAGAGCAGAGCTTCTTGGAGCAATTCGATTGCCAAATAACACCTTTAAGGGTAATGCAGGAACGGAAGTCGTTTCGGATATTCTTATCCTGCAAAAGCGTGACAGACTGATAGATATTGAGCCGGATTGGGTTCATCTTGATACCGATGAGAACGGAATTAAGATGAACTCTTATTTTGTGCAGCACCCCGAAATGATACTCGGAGAAATGAAAATGGTATCGGGGCGTTTCGGTATGGAAGCAACTTGTGTACCGTATGAAAATGCAGACCTTGCAGCACAGCTTGATGATGCAGTAGCAAATATTCACGGAGAAATCACAGAATATGAAGTCGAGGAAGAACTGGAGGAGGAAGATAATTCTATTCCGGCAGACCCGACAGTGAGAAACTTTTCCTATACGGTGGTGGACAATAAAATCTACTATCGTGAAAATTCCCGTATGACTCCGGTGGAAGTGTCGGCAACCGCAGAGAACCGAATTAAGGGTATGATTGCTATTAGAAATTCCGTCAGAACGCTGATTGAATTGCAGACAGAAGATTACCCTGACAGCGAAATCAAAGCGGAGCAGGAGCGATTAAACAGACTTTATGATACCTTTTCAGGTAAGTACGGACTCATTAACAGCCGTGCAAATACCTCTGCTTTTTCGCAGGACAGTTCATTCTCTTTGCTTTCCGCATTGGAGATAATCGGAGAGGACGGAGAACTGGAGCGTAAGGCTGATATGTTTTCTAAGAGGACAATTAAGCCGCATACTCCGGTTACTTCTGTTGATACGGCAAGCGAAGCGTTGGCGGTATCTCTTGGAGAAAAAGCCACGATTGATATGGACTATATGATGGAGCTTTCCGGTAAATCGGAGAATGAAATCTTTGAGGACTTAAAGGGTGTTATCTTCCTAAACCCGCTTTATGAGTATGGAAATTCTTACGAACCGAAGTATCTGATGGCTGATGAATACCTTTCGGGTAATGTCAGGGAAAAGCTGAGAATTGCAAAGAACTCGGCAGAACTCTATCCGGAAGATTATAAGGTCAATGTAGAAGCACTTCAAAAGGTGCAGCCGAAAGACCTGACTGCAAGTGAAATTTCCGTGCGACTTGGTGCAACTTGGCTGCCGCCGGACGATGTGCAGGAGTTTATCTTTCATTTGCTTGAAACACCACGCTATGCACAGTGGAATATCAAAGTTCACTTCTCTCCATTTACGAGTGAGTGGAATATTGAGGGCAAATCCTATGACAAAGGAAATGTAAGGGCATATAACACTTACGGAACTTCCCGCATCAATGCCTATAAGATTATTGAGGAAACGCTGAATTTAAAAGATGTGCGTATCTTTGATTATATCGAAGATGATGAGGGAAAGAAAAAGGCTGTCCTGAATAAAAAGGAAACAGCGATTGCTCAGTCGAAGCAGGAAATGATTAAGCAGGAATTTCAGGACTGGATATGGTCTGACCCTGAACGAAGGGAAAGGCTTTGCAAATCTTACAATGAGAAATTCAATAGCGTCAGACCTCGTGAGTATGATGGAAGTCATATCATCTTCAATGGTATGAACCCTGAAATTGAACTCAGGGAACATCAGAAAAATGCGGTTGCCCATATCCTTTACGGAGGAAATACACTTCTTGCACACGCAGTCGGAGCAGGAAAAACTTTTGAAATGGTAGCGGCAGCACAGGAGTCGAAAAGGCTTGGGCTTTGTAACAAGTCACTGTTTGTTGTACCAAATCACTTGACCGAACAATGGGCGGCTGAGTATTTGCAGCTCTATCCGGCGGCGAATATCCTTGTCGCAACAAAGAAAGATTTTGAAACCAAGAATCGTAAAAAGTTCTGCGGCAGGATTGCAACCGGAGATTATGACGCAGTCATTATCGGTCATTCACAGTTTGAGAAAATCCCGATGTCCATTGAAAGACAGAGGGCAATCTTAGAACAGCAGCTTGAGGAGATAACCGGAGGAATTGTGGAACTCAAGCGAAACCGAGGGGAAAACTTCTCCATAAAGCAGCTTGAAAAGTCAAAGAAATCTATCAGGCAGAAACTTGATAAACTCAATGACCAGACGAAAAAAGATGATGTTGTAACCTTTGAGGAACTTGGTGTAGACAGGCTTTTTGTTGATGAAAGCCATTATTACAAGAACCTTTATCTTTATACAAAAATGCGTAATGTGGGCGGTATCGCACAGACGGAAGCACAGAAATCTTCCGACCTCTTTATGAAGTGCCGTTACCTTGACGAGATTACCGGAGGGCGAGGGACCGTGTTCGCAACGGGTACACCTATCTCAAACAGTATGGTGGAACTCTATACGATACAGCGATATTTGCAGTACAGCACGCTTGTGAAAAATGGGTTGCAGCACTTTGATGGCTGGGCTTCCACTTTCGGAGAAACCATTACGGCAGTGGAACTTACACCGGAGGGCTATACTTTAGTAGGACGATAAATAATGCGTTCCTAAATTGAAAATAGGCTATCAAAATCGGTCTTGGAACTTCAAAAAAATATTTTGATTTTCTTGAAAAACAGTTCCGCTTTGTATCCCTATTTTCTCCTATTGGTAGAGGGAGTAATACTTTTAATACCAAAACAGATTACATAAGGAAAGGAGGATAAGAGAATGTCAAGGACTTCAAAGATTACAGCACTCTATGAGCG
>ERZ1026946.691-NODE-691-length-10354-cov-40.123507_pt1 | contig 10354 bp, 8 predicted proteins | sample MGYA00519460_ERZ1026946 | MGnify/ENA primary metagenome ERZ1026946 (study PRJEB26926, sample SAMN06164620) | human gut metagenome | biome: ENVO:00009003; feature: ENVO:2100002; material: ENVO:00002003 | host: Homo sapiens | place: USA | collected 2012 ...
TATTTGATAATCACTTTTTAAAAAGCAAAAGAGTATTCTATTTAATCTGAGATGCTCGCGCACCAACGTATCGTTGGATCTAAGATGCTCCCGCATCTTGATACGGCGTGCGCCGCCCGAGTCCGGGCGGCTGTGAGTTTGTCTTGCGCATTGCCTGGCGGCAATGGCTGGGTGGGGACAATCAAGAGTGTATTTGATAATCTCTTTTTAACAAGTAAAAGAGTATTCTGTTTAATCTGAGATACCCGCGCATTGCATGGCATTCAGATTCCCTGCGGGGCAGGATAATGTTTGACTGGCGTCCGCCCGGCGGAAATAATGCCGCTTTAAAATTTCAACGAAGCACAATGCCAAGCGCCGTACATTTCATATGCGCCGACGACGAATTCATCGCCGATTCGCGCGCGAGGGACCTTTTTGAAGAGCTCTCCCGGGACGTCGCCGACGACATGTCCAAGGAGGTCGTCCAGGGTTCCGCAAACAACGCCGCCGAAGCCCGCAGAATATGCGACGCGGCGGTGGAGGCGGCGCGCACCGTGTCGCTTTTCGGCGGCAGGAAGGTCGTGTGGCTGCGCGCCCTCAACTTTCTAAACGACTCAAACGGCCGCTCAAAGGACGCCCAGGAGGCGCTTGAGGGCCTCGCGGAATTTGCGGCAAAGCTCAACCCCGCCGAAGTTTCGCTCATCATAAGCGCGTCGCCGGTTGACAAGCGCAAGAAGGCTTTCAAGGCTCTGAAAGAGGTGTCGGAATTTGAATACTTTGAAAGTTCCAACGCCCGCGAAGCCTGCATGGGCGTGCTCAAGGCGGAGGCGGCAAAGCTCGGGGTGTCTTTCGCCCCGGGCGCGGCCGACATACTCATATCCACCGTGGCCGCAAACCCGCGCATGGCCTTGCAGGAGCTGAAGAAGCTTGCGGCCTACAAGAACTTTGACGGCGAAATATCCGCAGGAGACGTAACCGCGATGGTCCCCATTTTCGGCGAGGGGGACTTTTTCGAGCTGACGTCGCTATTTTATTCGGGAGACGCGGAAAAATCGCTCGCTGCGCTGCGCAGGTATTTTTTCACGAACAAAAACGCCTCCGCCCGCCCGATAATAACGAGCATCCAGCGCCAGAATTCCATACTCATACAGCTCCGCGCGCTGATGGACGACGGGCGCCTGCCCAAGTCCGACCGGGGTTTTTCAAAGGCGGCTTTCGAGGCCCTTGCGGCCCAGTATGCGCCCGTGTACAAGACTTCCGCCAAGAGCGCCTACAACGTATTCAGCCAGAACGGCTGGTACGCCGGCTCAAAGCTCGCGCCCGTCGCGGCCCGCATGCCGATGAAAAAGCTCGTCGAAATACAGATGGACCTCGCCCGGGCCTTCGAGAGCCTCATATCCTCCCCGAATTCGGACGAGGCCGTAATGCGAGACCTCTTTTGCAGGCAGGCGCGCTGAGGCCGCAGAGCCGGCGCGCAAGGGGCTATTCGGCGGCGCAGGCGCGGATGTTTGCGATGTCGAACGTGTCGCCCTCCTCGTTTGACATGCTTGAAACCACAAGGGTTGTCATCCTGCGTATCGGGCCTTTGTGGTAGCCCGCAGAAAACGACGCCACCATCTTCGAGTCCCCGTCGAAAACCCTGCATTTCCACGACTGCGGGGCGTCCTTTCCCATTTCAAATTCGCCTTCAAAGCGCAGCCATTCGCCCTCCGGAAGGGCGGTCTTTCCTCCGGGGGCGTCCAAGGCGCCGTTTCTCACCCAGAATGCCGGGCCCCCGACCTCGCTGCCCTCTCCCCGCGCCTCGACGAAGAATGTGCTCCTGCTGTTTACCCTGAAGTCGAACGAAAGCGAAACCTTCCCGCCGCTTATGCGAGCCGTGTAGTAGCCGGTCGGCACGTACGGGCGGCCGTCGCACGGGGAGTCGGTGTAGCGGATAAAGCGCCTGCCTCCCTCTTCGAGGACCGCGACATCCCTGCCGCCCCTTATTGAATCCACCCTCAGGTGCGTGGGCGCCGAGCCGGGAACCTGGGCGGACAAATCCTCGCAAAGCTCCAAGTCCCAAGGCGCCTCCGGCGGCATGGAAATTTCAGGCGAAAATTCCCACGACTCCAAAATCGCGCGGAACTTTTCCGCCATCGCGCCCTTCACACCGGCGGAGGCCGTGGAAAACGGCTCAAACCCTATCTCAAGGTGCGCATCGCCCTGCGGGACGCACCCTTCAAGCCTCGGGTCGGCCACCTCCGACCCCGCGTCCTGGCCCGTCTTTTGCCACTCGCCGAAAGTCAGGCCGCCGAACAGGACGGGGCCGCCGGTATTCCAATAGAGGTTCCGCTCGAATCTGGCGTTTTCCGGGCTTATCCTGTCGCCGCCGCGTATGAGCGACGCGGGGGGTGAGTAGACCACGATGTTGCGTCTGAAGGTGAACGAATCCGGATAGTCCGGCCCCTGCCGCCCGAGCCCCACCTGGGTGGCGCGCCCGAAGGCGAACACGTTGTTTTGGACGGTGTTTCCGCGCCCGTAGTGCTCGAAATAGCCGTCCTCGTCGGTGTCGTGGACGTAGTTTTTTTCGACCAGCCAATTTTGGCTCCCCTCGTCGTTATAGATGCCCCATCCGCCGTAGCGGTGGCGGCGCACGCCGTATATTTCGTTCCCGGAAATCACGGAGCCTTCGGCGTCGCCAAGGGTGTATATGCCGCCCATGTCGCTCATCAGGCCGCGCCCTATGGCGAAGATGCGGTTGTTTGCAATCCGGTTATTTTTTGTCAGGGTTGGTGCAAAACCCCACGTCCATCCGACGGATATGCCCGTGTAGTGGCCGTCGAAAATCGCGTTGTCCTCGACGGAATTGTTTCCGCAGTTGAATATGGCGATGCCGACGCCCGCGTGGTCGTACCGGCCGTAGCCGCAGATTATGTTGTTTTTCACCCTCACCCCGCCGGTGCGCTCGCCCTCAGGGGGGATGCCCCCGGAAGCGTCGCCTATCCTTATCCCGCCCGAACCGGAGTCGCGTATCACGCAGTTTTCTATGGAGGAGTCCGTGACGCCTTTTTTAAACGCCACAGCGTAGGTGTTGCACATCCCTATTTCGCAGTCCCTTATCTCCAGCCCTCGGGCGTATTCCGCGTTTATGAGGCCAAAAGTCGATGAGGACGCCTGCGGGGACTGCCTCCAGCCCTTCTGCGGGACATGGGCGCCGAAAGCGAATTTCACCCCGGTTATCGAAACCCCCGCGACCGGCTTTCCGGGGCCGTCGCCGCGTATTTCCAGAACGGACGGGGCCGCCGGCACGAAAGCCTCGGCGGACTCCATGTCCTCGCCCGCGCGGGGGATGTAAGAGAGGGTTGAAGAGGCGCTGTCGAAGTGGAATTCTCCGGGCGAATCGAGAAGCGAAGGAAGGTTGCATATCCTGAACCTCGGGGCCGTCTCCCACTTGTAAAGGGGGTACGGCATCGGGTTTTTTACGAATACGGACGCCGTGCGGCCGCCGGGGTTTTCCGATATGGCCTCGACCGGGCACTTGACATGGTGCCATACGGCGTAAACGTCAATGTAGGCGCCTCCGAACCCGCCGGGGGCGGCGTCTGCAAGCGGCTTCAAATCTTCGAGCCTCGCGGTGAAGGCGTCTAGCCCGGAGCCTTCGAGCGGCTTCCCGTCCGGCCCGCTGCGCCCGTAATACGGGGAATTGAAATAAAATATCCCCTCAGTCTGCGCCACGCGCGCGCGCCTCCCGTCCACAAAGAGGGCGTCGACACGCGGGAGGCCGACCTTTGCCCTCCAAACCCGTCCGTCCCTCTTCCAGCCAGAGACCCGGCGGCCGCCGTATATGGCGGCAGCCCCGCCGCCGTCGATTTTAAGGCCGCTGTGCGAGGAATTGAGGACGACTGGCCCGTCCAGAAAATACTCGCCCGAAAGTTTCGCCGTCTTGCCAGGCGAAGCGGCGGCGGCGTCCAGAACCTCTTGCAGCGCCGCGGCATCCCCTCCCCCGTGGGCGGACAGAACCGACGCAAAAACTGCAAACGCCGCAAAACATTTCATTTCAAAACCCCTCATGGCAAACTCCTCCGTTCAAATGCAAACCGCTCGAAAACCGGAGGAACCGATATTGTAAAAATTCTGGAATATCAACAATAAACGCATTTATTTTTCCCGGCAGGCGCAGGAAAAAGCTTGTACAAGCCCCCTCAATCGCATTAACATGTGCATATAAAAAACAGACGCCTGCCGCCGCATGCCATTAGGCGGAGCGCGCGCGCCCATATAAATCAGGAAAGAGCCATGAAAACGCCAATCATCACAGCATCGCTTCTCGCCACGGCCGCCGCCTTTGCGGAAACCTGGTCATTCGACCCCGCAGTCCCCGAAAACAACACGAAGTCGTCTCTCATCATCGCCGAAGGCGTCGAGTATGCGATAGACGCCGAAGGCGGAGACCTCTCGACCACAGGAACCCTTCAAAACAAGGGCATCCTAACCATAACAACCGGCTCCAACTCCCTTTCCATCGGAACCTCCGGGGGATTTTTCCAAAACCACGGCACAGCCTGCATCGGGGACGCCACCCTGAAAAACGCCTCCATATTTAACGAAAACGCCGGCTCGACCATGACATTTACGGGAAACGCCGACATCCAAGTGGATTTTACAACAAAAAACGGCGCCTCCGCCATATTCAAATACGGCTCGCACTATACCTCCTCCAAGACCGTAACAATCGGAAACGGCGGCACGATGGTATTCGACAATGCGGGGGCCGACACCATAAACACGAACTGGGCCTTCCAGACCGAAGCCAATTCAAAAATCCAGTTCAACCTCGGCAACAACAGCCTGCAATGCACCGGGACCTCGGCCATGATAGCCCCCAATTTCACAAAGGCCATGAACGGCCAGATTGCCATAGACCTCGCCCAGTTCGTCCCGAGCGACGAATTCATAATAGGCGAAATCTATACCATAACGCTCCTCAACGACAAAAGCGGCCAAAACCAGTGCACGAACTGGGACGACGTCATAAACGCCTCCGAATTCATAACAAACGGCGAATACGCCGAATTTGTGGAGAACTCGGCCAAGTACGACGAATCGGCGCATCTGCTAACAATAGACATAAAGGCGATTCCCGAACCCGCAGAGTGCGCGGCGGCCTTTGCGCTTCTTGCCGCGGCCGCAGCCGCATGGCGCAGGAAAGGGGGGCTTTTGGAAAAACTGAAATATTAAAGATCTACCCACGCCGAAAAATCCCCAGCATGGCGCCGGGGATTTTTTAATGCCGCATCCGATGCGGGACATGCCGACATAAAACCCTCCGGGGAATGCGCCAGAAACATGCGCCCCTCTTCCGTTCCCCAAGGGGATTGCCCGCCTCGGCTCCGCGAAGGCGCACCCGGGGCCGCAAGAGTCAATCCGCCCTCCCGTTTTCTTTCGGAGCATTCTTATACATGCCAGCCATTGAAATGGAAGGATAGCCCAAAACTGTTTTCGCAATCCGGCGTCCCTCCCGCACCTCTGCGCATTCTGCAAAACCCGATGCAAAATCCAAACCGAACATTGTTCCGGCGCGCCCGGAGTTGCGCCAGAGAATCGGTCTTCCCGCCGCGCGCGAAGCAGGCAGGCATTTGCCCGGCATTTCTTTGCAAATTATAAAACATCAAAAAATAAATCCGAAAACTTTCTCCGCCTCCCTGCGCTAATGGAAACCAAGCCCCGCACATTGCGCAATCCAAAGGGCAAACTTCAGACGCGCCCCGCCCCGGACAGCGCACTGCAAAACCGCCGCCAGGCTTGCCTCTCCGCCGCAAAGAGCGCGCGCAAAAGCTGAAAGAGCGAAAGCCGCGCGCAAGAACGCGCAAGCCTGTCGCCCCTCTACCCACACTCACCTACGCAAAACATATCCCTGCGCGCAGGCGCCCGAAATCTGAGGCTTCAGCTTCAAGTTCAAAGCCGGAAAGCCGGAGCATCCCTCCCGGCGGCGCGGGAGTTCTCCGCCCCCGAAAGGGCGCAAAAAAACCTGCGGGCCAAGGACGCACGCCAGTGTGCGTTCCCGCCGCAGGTTTTTCAAACGGAGCCGCGAAGATGCAAGCGCCGGTATTTTCAGGCTATTTGCCCCAAACTTTCAGGAGGGTCTCGCCGATTTTTGCGGGCGTCGGGGAAACCGCAATTCCTGCGGCCTCGAGCGCGGCAATCTTGTCGGCGGCAGAGCCAGACTTGCCCGTCACAATAGCGCCCGCATGGCCCATGCGCCTGCCCTTGGGGGCCGTGGTTCCCGCGATGAACGCGGCGACGGGCTTCTTGCAGTTCTGCTTTATCCACTCTGCGGCCATCTGCTCGTTGTTGCCGCCGATTTCGCCTATCATGATGATGGCTTCGGTCTGCGGGTCGTCATTGAACATCTTGATGCCTTCGAGCATGCTGGTGCCGTTTATCGGGTCGCCGCCGATGCCGAGGGAGGTGGACTGGCCGTAGCCGAGCGAAGTTATCTGCCATGCGGCCTCATAGGTCAGCGTGCCGGACTTGGAAACGATGCCGACGGTGCCGGGCCTGTGAATCTTCGCGGGCATGATGCCAATCTTGCACTCGCCCGGGGTGATTACGCCGGGGCAGTTGGGGCCGACCAGTATCGACTTGCAGCCCTTTTCGCTCAGGCGGGCCTTGACTATCGCCATGTCGCGCACCGGGATGCCCTCGGTGATGCAGATGATGACGCCGACGCCGGCGTCGATGGCCTCAAGTATCGCGTCGGCCGCAAACGGCGGGGGGACGAATATGACGCAGGCGTTGGCGCCCTCTTTGGAGACCGCCTCGCCGATGGTGTTGAATACCGGGACGACGTCGTCAAACTTCATACCGCCCTTGCCGGGGGTGACGCCCGCGACGACCTTGGTGCCGTAGTTCATGCACTGGCGCGTGTGGAAGCTGCCGGCGCCGCCGGTGATGCCGCTTACGACTACTCGTGTGTCCTTGTTTATAAGTATGCTCATTTCCGGAAAAATTACTTGGTTACTATTTTTACTATTTTCTGGGCCGCGTCGTCGAGCGAGTCGGCCGCCACGAGGTCTATGCCGCTTTCGGAGAGGATTTTCTTGCCCTCGTCCACGTTTGTGCCCTCAAGCCTTACCACGAGCGGTATGGAGAGGCCGCCGACGTTTTTCACCGCGGCCACAACGCCCGCCGCAATGATGTCGCAGCGCATGATGCCGCCGAAAATGTTGACGAGTATGCCCTTGGTGCCCTCGTCGGCGAGGAGGATTTTGAAGGCCGCAGTGATTGCCTCCTCAGTAGCGCCGCCGCCTACGTCGAGGAAGTTCGCGGGGTTGCCGCCGTAGTACTTTATGATGTCCATCGTGGCCATCGCGAGGCCCGCGCCGTTTACCATGCAGGCGATGTTGCCGTCGAGCTTTATGTAGTTCAAGCCGTACTTGGACGCCTCGATTTCGAGCGGGTTTTCCTCGTTGAAGTCGCGGAGGGCGGCAATGTCGGGATGGCGGAACACGGCGTTGTCGTCAAACGACACCTTGGCGTCGAGGGCCATTATTTTGCCGTCCTTTGTCAGTACGAGGGGGTTGACCTCGACCATGGAGCAGTCCTTGGAGGCGTAGAGCTTGTAGAGGCCCTTCATGAGGGCGGAGAACTGCTTCATCAGCTCCTTTTCCCCGAAGCCGAGGAAGTAGCCGAGCTCGCGGACCTGGTAGGGCTGGATGCCGGTTTCGGGGTTGATTGCGACCTTGAAAATCCTGTCGGGCGTCTCTTCGGCGACCTTTTCGATGTCCATGCCGCCCTCGGTGGAGGCTATCACCATGTCCTTGCCGCTGCCGCGGTCCATGAGGATGGCGAGATAATATTCCTTTTCAATGGGGCACGCCTCCGTGAAATATATCGTGCGCACTTCCTTGCCGGCCTCTCCGGTCTGCTTGGTGATGAGGACGTTGCCGAACATCTTTCCGGCGCACGCGGCGGCGTCGGCGCGCTTTTCCAGATGGACGCCGCCCTTGTAGCCGTCGGCGAAAACGCCCTTGCCGCGCCCGCCGGCGTGTATCTGGCTCTTTACGACGATTACGTCGCCTTCAATCGACGCGATGGCCGAGTCAAATTCGGAGGGATCCTTCGCCGCCGCGCCCTTGGGGATGGCCACGCCGAAGTTTGCAAACAGTTCTTTTGCCTGGTATTCGTGAATGTTCATAAGAGTGAATTTAAACTTTTAAAAAGATGGACACGCCCAGCTTCGAAATTTCGGAAAGGCCCCTGGGGCGGAATACGCCACTCCGCGCAAAAGGCCGGGAGGGGTGGAAACCGGAGGGATGGTGCGTCGGCTCAAAACACGCTCACACGTGTGAGTCAGCTCTTTGGGAAATTTGCGCCCGCACGTTGCGCGACCACATAACTGTATCCGCACCCTAGACCACAATTTGGCGATTTCAATGAAATTCGTTCCAAAAGTCCATTTTTTCAAATATTTTGACAATTTTGTAACAATTCCCCGAGACCTCAAACGTGTGTTTTGTCCTGTAAAACAAAAATACCAAAGCCCCCGCCGCCGCACCGCCGCTGGCCCGGCAAAGCGGCGCATGCACAAACCCCGCAAAACCACCGCAGCGCCTGATTCGGATTCGGCCGGGCGGGGAGGCAAAAAAACGGCGGCGCCATGCAATAAATCCCTGCGCCACATGTCATATGGGGCATGGCAGCATTGAAAATACCCCTTCCAGAACATCCCCTAACCGCCGCCCCACCCCACGCACGCAGCGCCGGGGCATTCCACGCACCCTGCGGCAGAACGCCCGCCCCCGGACGAAAATCCGCCACGCGCCATTCCGCGTCCGGAGCCCAAAATATCGAACCCCTTAAAACCTCGCGCATGCAAAAGGCGGAAGCGGCGGGATTTGCCCGGCGCCTTGCCTCAATTCTTGCCCTGGCGGTCATCCCCGCGCCCGCCTTCAGTGCGACGGCCGAAGCCCGGACGGACGCGGAAGAAACGCCCTTAAATGGAACGCGCAAAATGCCGGAATCCCACCGCCTCGCGGGCGCCGAATCGGCAAGCCTCCGGGACCGCGCCGGGTTCCGGGATGCATACCGTCCGAATGCGCCCGGCGCAGGGAGTCCGCCCCGCCGCCCTGTCGCAAAAGCCCCCGCCACAGTACCGTGCCCGATATGCTCGCGCGAAAGCCGCAGCGCAGTCTTTATCCCTGAAACGCCGGGCAGGGGGCAGGCCCGCTTCACGCGCTACCCGGTCGCGCATGCGGGGCGCACACTCGCCCCGGAAATTTCCATACAGAGTGCTGAAGAGGCCTTCCGCGAACTCATGGCCCCGCCCAACCCCATGACGGAATCAGGCGGCATATTCGACGCACCCGACCGCTCCATGGAGGCAGACGGCGGCGAATATATAATAATGATACGCCGGGACCTCGCGGAGCCGATTTTCCTGAAAAGCGTGCGGGGAAGTTAAATCTTGCAAAAGCCGCGCGCATAAAAATACTGCGCATAATGAACCTGACTTTCGACAATCGCGTCGCGTTCGTAAGCGGCGCAGGGCGCGGCATAGGCCGCGAAATCGCAATCCAGCTCGCCCAGGCGGGCTGCAAGGTAGTTTGCGCGAGCAAAAACCCGTCCTCGTGCGGAGCGGTCGCCGACGAAATAAAGGCGGCGGGCCTGGCGGCGGAAGCCTGCGCGCTCGACGTTTCAAACCCGGCGGAAGTCAAGGCCGCAGCCGGCGAAATCCTCCAAAAGCACGGGCGCATGGATATAATCGTAAACAACGCCGGCATCACGCGCGACAACCTCATGCTGCGCATGTCGGACGAGGAATGGAACGACGTGGTATCCACAAACCTCTCCTCCGCATTCTACGTCGTGCGCAACTTCGCAAAGGCGATGATAGGCGGACGCTGGGGCAGAATCGTGAATATTTCGTCGGTCTCGGGCCTCATGGGCAATACGGGGCAGGCCAATTATTCGGCGGCTAAGGCGGGGCTCATAGGGTACACGAAAACGCTGGCGAGGGAGCTGGCATCGAGGAATATCACGGCAAACGCGATTGCGCCGGGATTTATTGAGACGGACATGATGGCAAAGCTGCCGGAAGCGCTGTTGGAGAAGGCAAAGGAAATAATTCCGCTTAAAAGGTTTGGAGCGCCGAAGGACATTGCGGGGATATGCACGTATTTGTGCTCGGAGGAAGGCGGCTACATAACAGGGCAGGTAATTTCAGTAAACGGCGGCATGTCCATGTAGGGCGCGCAAGGGGCACATTGCTCCGGGATCAAAAAAGCCGGAAACGCTTACGTATGTGAATACGCTGCGCGCTTCCGGCTTTTTTGCTGTCCTTACACTGCACCCCTTGCGCGCCCTGCATGGCACAATTCCAACATGACGGGGT
>ERZ1026946.699-NODE-699-length-10317-cov-5.822159_pt1 | contig 10317 bp, 8 predicted proteins | sample MGYA00519460_ERZ1026946 | MGnify/ENA primary metagenome ERZ1026946 (study PRJEB26926, sample SAMN06164620) | human gut metagenome | biome: ENVO:00009003; feature: ENVO:2100002; material: ENVO:00002003 | host: Homo sapiens | place: USA | collected 2012 ...
GATGGTGCCGATATTAGCATGCGGTTTTGTTCTTTCATATTTTTGCTTTGCCATTTATTTTTCCTCCCTTAAATTAGGTTTTACTTTATATTAGGCTTGAGTGCCTTTGTTTTTAGCAATGATAGCCTCGGCAATGTTTCTCGGCACATCTTCGTAATGGTCAACTTCCATAGAGTAGTTGCCGCGACCTTGAGTTTTAGAACGCAGGTCGGTAGCATAACCAAACATTTCGGAAAGCGGAACAAATGCGTTGATGACTTGAGCGCCATTGCGTGCTTCCATACCTTCGATACGACCACGGCGAGAGTTCAAATCGCCGATAACATCGCCCATATAGTCCTCAGGAACAGTAACTTCTACTTTCATATAAGGTTCAAGGATAACCGGATCGGCTTTAGTAGCGCCAGAACGGAAGCCCATAGAACCTGCAATTTTGAAGGCGATTTCAGAAGAATCGACTTCATGGTAAGAACCATCATAAACGGTAACTTTGATATCAACCATTGGGTAACCGGCAACTACGCCGTTTTCCATAGCTTCCTTAACACCGTTTTCGATCGGTCCGATGTATTCTTTAGGAATAGCACCGCCAACAACTTTGTTCTCAAACAAGAAGCCTTCACCTGCTTCACGAGGTGAAATTTCCAACCAGCAGTGACCATATTGGCCTTTACCACCGGACTGACGTACAAATTTACCTTCGGACTTAACAGATTTACGGATAGTTTCACGATAAGCAACCTGCGGATTACCAACAGTACAGCCTACTTTGAATTCACGCAGCAAACGGTCAACAATAATGTCCAAATGCAACTCGCCCATACCAGAAATGATGGTTTGTGCTGTTTCCGGATCGGTATGAACACGGAAAGTCGGATCTTCTTCTGCCAGTTTTTGCAGGGCAATGCCCATCTTTTCCTGGTCAGCTTTAGTTTTAGGTTCAACCGCAACGGAGATTACCGGATCAGGGAATACCATGGATTCCAGAATGATCGGAGCTTTTTCGTCGCAGAGAGTATCACCGGTAGTGGTATCTTTCAAACCTACTGCTGCTGCAATATCACCGGAATAAACCATATCGATTTCCTCACGATGGTTAGCATGCATTTGCAGGATACGTCCAATACGTTCTCTCTTGCCTTTGGTAGAGTTGTAAACGTAAGAACCGGAGCCGAGAGTACCGGAGTACACACGGAAGAAAGCAAGTTTACCAACAAACGGGTCAGTCATAATTTTGAAAGCCAGTGCAGAGAACGGCTCGCTGTCGCACGACGGACGTTCGTCTTCTTCGCCGGTTTCAGGATTTACGCCTTTGATATGAGGAATATCAGTAGGAGCAGGCATGAACGCTACAACAGCATCCAGCAAAGGCTGTACGCCTTTGTTTTTGTAAGAAGAACCGCAGCAGACAGGAGTCATTTTGCAAGCAATAGTTTGTTTGCGGATACCAGCCATAACTTCTTCTTCCGTCAGCTCTTCGCCTTCCAGATATTTCATCATCAGCTCGTCATCGCTTTCAGCTACAGCTTCCATTAAAGCTTGACGGTATTCGTTGGCTTTTTCAACCATATCGGCCGGAATATCAACAAATTCTTCTTCTTTACCCAGAGCGTCGCTGTAAACGATAGCTTTCATTTTGATCAGATCGACCATACCCTGGAAGGTATCTTCGAAGCCAATCGGTAATTGGATAGGTACAGCATTGGCATTCAAACGATCTTTCATCATTTGTACTACATTGTAGAAGTCAGCGCCGGTAATATCCATTTTATTTACATACGCCATACGCGGTACGCCATATTTGTCAGCCTGACGCCATACTGTTTCAGACTGAGGTTCAACGCCGCCTTTAGCGCAGAATACTGCAACAGAACCATCGAGAACACGCAGAGAACGTTCAACTTCTACAGTGAAGTCAACGTGACCCGGCGTATCAATGATGTTGATGCGATGCCCCTCCCATTGACAGGTGGTAGCAGCAGAAGTAATGGTAATACCACGTTCCTGCTCCTGAACCATCCAGTCCATGGTAGCGCCGCCATCATGAGTCTCACCGATTTTATGAACCCTACCGGTGTAGAACAGAATACGTTCAGTCGTAGTAGTTTTACCAGCATCAATATGAGCCACGATGCCGATGTTTCTTGTTTTTTCAAGCGGAAATTGTCTGCCCACTTTTTTATCCTCCTCGTTATAGGGATCGGGCCATTACCAGCGGTAATGTGCAAACGCTTTGTTTGCTTCAGCCATCTTGTGGGTATCTTCGCGTTTTTTCACAGCAGCGCCAGTAGCGTTTGCTGCGTCCATGATCTCACCAGCAACACGTTCGCACATGGTTCTTTCACCACGCAAACGGGAGTAGTTGACCAGCCAGCGAATACCAAGGGTGGTCTTACGGTCTGCACGAACTTCAACCGGAACCTGGTAGTTAGCACCACCAACGCGGCGAGCACGTACTTCTAAAAGCGGCATAACGTTTTTCATCGCTGCATCGAACACTTCGAGAGGATCCTTACCAGTTTTAGCACGAACCAGATCGAAAGCATCATATACAATGCGTTCAGCAACGCCTTTTTTACCGTCAAGCATAATCTTATTAATAAATCTTGTCAAAAGTTTTGAACCGTATACAGGATCCGGCAAAACATCTCTTTTTGTTACAGGGCCTTTTCTCGGCATGTGTTTCCCTCCTTATGGATTATCAATTCGTTGTGTAGACTTGATTACTTTTTAGCTGCTTTAGCACGTTTAGCACCGTATTTAGAACGGGACTGATTGCGGTTAGCAACGCCTGCAGTGTCAAGTGCACCACGAATGATATGGTAACGCACACCAGGAAGATCTCTAACTCTTCCACCTCTAATCAGGACAACGCTATGTTCCTGCAGATTGTGGCCGATACCAGGGATGTAAGCAGTAACTTCGATACCGTTAGTCAAACGCACACGAGCTACTTTACGAAGAGCAGAGTTAGGCTTTTTTGGGGTTGTAGTGTAAACCCTAGTGCAAACTCCACGTTTTTGAGGGCATTCTTTCAATGCCGGGGCAGTGGATTTTACAGTCAAAACTTCTCTGCCTTTGCGAACTAATTGATTAATTGTAGGCATATCGGCACCTCCTTCCAAATAAATAGATTTTAATGATTATAAAAATCCTTCAGCAAAGCTTCCAGATCCCTATCAACCTTTGAGTATCGCGGCTGTCGCTGCACCGACATGAATTCCGCAGGCTTTACCAAGTTCTTGCATTGTCGCTACTTTTTCTACATCCACCTGAGCTTCAGCACAGGCATCAAGCAGCGGCTGCACAACCCGGACATCTGCGTCATCAGCTATATAAACCGTTTTTGCAGTGCCTTTTTGAATCGCTTTAGCGGTTTGCTTGTTCCCGACAACTCGCTTCGTTGCTTGCTTTAACAACTCTACTGTCATCACAAACCCTCCTTGTAAAAGCGCATAGCTATCCCGAGATACTCACATATTGTATCACTGCGAGTTATTCATGTCAATACTTTTTGCAGATTTTTTATAAGCACAAACCCGCATCAAACCGAGTTTCTTCTATCACACGGAGCCTAGTGTTTCTTTTGCGTAACTTTGTAATATGTTTTACAAAAAAAAATCTAATTTTGTAATGTTTTTGGAATTTCATTTCCATTTTCAGAGGATATTTTATACATATTATTTCATCATTTTTTACAAATTTCACTACACTTTATTACCGGCTCTGAAATATAAAAGAAAAACCTCGAATTTTACTAAATTTGAGGTCAATTAAACTCATTTTTTATTCTCTGCCTTCAAAAAAATTATATTTTCTTCTACTTCTTTTATTATCGCATCCATTTTTATCTTTGGTCCTTCAAACAAAAAAAGATATTGCTTCTCCACATTGTGCCAAAAGTAAAGAATTAGATAATTATTAGGTGTTCGCTGACGTTGCAACTGTACCCAATCAATTTTCTGCCCATGCGTACCTAATAATTTACTGCCATAATCAGAAATAAGCAAAGTATTATCAGCTGGTATTGCCTTGTTGGCAGCTATAGTCTCTTCTCCCGCAAATCTGTCTTTATTGGCATTCACGGCCTTTTTTTGACTGACAGCAAAATATATCCTGGCGCCGGCATTATCAGTTAAACAAATTTGGAAAGGGTTGGCCGCAGCAGGCACGCTGCAGAATCCTGCCGGCTGTAAAAACTGAACATGCTCGTCTTCATATATACTTATTTTGCAATTTTCCTGTGCATAAGCAGTCAGCGACCAAAACAGGACTGACAATAGTACCGTTGCACAAGCGCATCGGTTTTTGTTATTAAACACGCAGTGTCACCCTTTCTAAAAAGTATGATAAAAACTGGTCAAAAAGTTAAAACCATGATACTTTTTGGCATCATCACCATTAGAATTTTTCCCATCATGCATTGAAAAATGCTGAATATCTGCCAAAATTTTATTCCTGGCATCTATTTTAAAGTCGCAGCCTATGCCAAAAGTGACTTTCTTTCTGTCATCTACATAAGAGTCCGTAAGAGAACTGTATCTAATGCCTTCTGCCACCATGACATCTGCAGTCAACCGCAAATCTACTTTCTTAGACAAATGTTTTTTCCACTCAGTGCCAAAATAATGTACCGGTGATTCTTCAACTCTTTTATTCAAAATAATTTCATTATTCTCATGATAGTACCAATAATAAAACAATAAATCCTGATCTTCGGCTAACCTTCTGTTATAGGTAAGGCGAGTTTCCCAAACCGCTCCTGTATCAAAAGCAGTGCCATCGGAAATTTTACTTTCTGCAGAACTGGTATGTAATATCTCTCCTACAAACTGCCATTTTTCTTCCGCATGCTGCCAGCGTAAATATTTTTGCCATTCATTTCCCGGACTTATCTTATCATCGTCTATATCACTGGTAGGATCATATCCTCCCCTAAACGAATAACCCGTCCCCACTGTCAATAGATCTTTGTCCCCCCCTAATCTACGTACAACAGCAATACCTGGAGTAAAATTCCAACCTTCACCAAACTCGATAAATCTCACCAGGTCTTCATCCATCCTGGCGTTTCTTTCATAGCTTGACAACGACGCTTTTCCAGTAGGAATATTGATACCTAAGTTGTAATCAACTATATATTTATCTTTGTTATTTCGTGTTGAAAAATACAACAGAGTATCTGTAAAAGTATTTACTTTTCCTCTATAGCCAGGCGTTTTATTCTCAGAACATACATAATTAAAATTCAAACCCCAATAATTATTCTTATTAGCATAACCAAAATAATACGGCTGAGCAAACTGGCTGCCACTCCAGCCACTACCCCGCCAAGCGTAAACATTATTTCTGATAAACCCGGAGACATCCTGGTATGGATTGTTTTTTTCTTGCAGCAGCCGTTCATAATAGGCCCTGCTTTCTAAAGCATAACCAGTAAAGCCTCCTACCGCATCCATAGCCTCCGTTAACTCATTTTCCTGTTCCTTAATACTGTGCTCCAATTCGTCGCGCGCATCTAAAAGCAATTCTGTCTTATTCTGTTTTATTTCATATTCGGCTACAGCATCTTCAAACTCTGCATCAATATTTTCAGCCTGCCACTGCAGATTGGCAGCATACGAATACGCAGCCGCAACCTGTTCACCACCTAAACTGTCTTCTATTTGCGTATTATCAAGAGCTTCTGCATAATTTACTGCATTAGCAGCAGCATTCCATGCATTTCTGCTTTTTATTTCCAACTCTTTAAGCCTTTCTTCATATGCGCTGTTATCCTGTTGTATATGCTGTAGCAGTTCCCGATTAGCCCCAAGCAAAGCTCTGTTTTTATCTGTCTCTTTCAACAGTGTCACTGCTTTAACCCAGGCAGCGGTCATTTCTTTTTCTATCTGTTGTTTATTTAAAGCAGCTTCATTAAGCTCCTGCTCAAACCTTTCCCTGTAACCAGCACTTTTGGAATACTCAACCGCACTTTCAGCAACATCTTTGACATCAGGCGGGACTGTGATGGCACTTGCATTAACTGTTGAAGGAACCAATATACAAAGGCTGCAGTACATAGTTATAAATTTTTTCTGCATCTGACCGCTCTCCTTTCTCCAACTTTTATTTACGATGTTTGGAATACCACATCATTGCCAGCGTCCCTCCGACAACTACCGCGATCACCGCCACATAACTTCCCAAGTTATTACCTGCAAAGTTCCTAAAAAACTTACTGAAACTTGTATCTTGATGTTGTACCTCTTCTGCGAAAGTCAGAGTCTGCCCATTAGCATCTATTAATGCAACCCGTCCGTTAAGGTTCGTTCCATTGACAAAAGCCAAACGCATAAAGCTTCTCATATTTTCGATATTAGCGTAGGTGAAGGAATAAATAGTGTGATTACCTTTATGCCCAACCTGAAAAATGTTTTTTTGATTTACCGCCTCAGCTGCAATACTCACCCATTCGCTGGTCTTTATTGTTCCATCTGCAGTAATGCTGATTGGTAAATTGCCGTTAAGAGCATTTTTTTCCATCAAAACACTGTTCTGCCCAGTAATAATAACCGTACCGCTGTCCTTATCTATGTCAGCATTGGCCCCATTCAAAACCTTCCAGATTATATTACCGGTATTGTTTTGGCCAATCCAATACGCTAATTGAGCTGCGGCAGTAAGTTCATCATCATTCGGTGTCTGACTGAGCCACATCGTCAGTACAATATCGCCATTACTGTCAGCCTTAAAATATCCGGGGAAATCTGCCAGGTTCTCCTGGCGGGAACGGTTACTTACCGCCAAATAAATACTTGTTTCTTTTTCTATAACAGACCAGGCTACATCGTCATATCTTTTAGAGCAGTCGATTATACCAAGGTCATGGTAAAAAGCAAAGCGTACGCGCCAGCCCTGCTGATTTGCTGTCAAAACAGACAGATCAGCCTTTAAAGTGCCTCCGTCGGCGTTTTCAGCCGTCAATACTTCTGATCTGATTGGAACATCATTGACATAAATCGTTACAGCCGATTTTTTGCGGTCAAGAATTTTAGCATGTCTGAAATGCAGTTCAACATAAGAGCCTTCTTCAACATCATAGTTAGATGGTTTAGGAATAAATATCTCGGCTTCCTGATGAAAAGCCCCTGCGGCTAAAATATCATCGTCATAGCCAATATCCCGAAGGGTATAACTGCCTTTACTATCCAGTACTTTCTTGGCAGAAAGCTTTTCAGCCTGCACTGGCAGAGAAAACTGTGTTTCATTCCCACTCAATGTTCTGACAAACTTATTATTGCGCAAAGCATTAACGGCTAATTTCACACCATTTTCATCATTCCCGCCAACCATCAGATTATAATGGCCGTTAAAAGAAGGAAACAGTTTCAAAAATGCAGTGTCACCACTGAAACTTGCACCGCTGTCAATTTGCCCGCCTATCGTTATGACATTCGCCTCAATGTTTTCATCGGGCTTTTTTAAGCGCGCTTCCCAAAAGACCGGCGCACCATAGCCTGCCGAGCGTCCCATAAACGAAGACAGCTGCAGCATAGACACGATATTATTGTTACTAAGATCTGCAAGCGAGAATGCAACAGTGTTGCGAGCGCCAAAGTACTCATCTATAAAAGGATTGGGAAAATTGGCCAAACTGTAATTCATTGCGTCAATTTTAAATTTTATCGTTGTTTCCGGTCGAATAATAAACCAGTTGGCATCATTATCAATATCTTTACACAGGCCTTCAATCGACCTGTGCAAAACACTGATCGTAATTTCATTGATACCTTCCCGCAAGCTTGTCAGCGGCAGTACTACCTGCCAATTACTTTTAAACGCACCATCTGGCACAAGGCGGCGGCTTTCTGCCGGGATGCCATTTACCGAAACCGTCATTGTAGAAATATCAGGCAGAATCGTCGGTGAATATGAATACCATAAATCCAACACTGGTGGCACAGAAAGCTTCATACCCGGCTTGATTTCCAGAAATCCAGTCAGAGCTGCATTCGGATTACGCAAAACCCTGTCATCCATAAACAAACTTACACTATATTCATTTCCCTGTACAACCGGCTTCGGCCCAAGGGTCAGCTGTTCAGCTTCTGCTGTAAGCATAATTCCCAGCGTCCATACCATAACCAACAGCAAACATATTTTCTTGAGCATGCTTTCAACACATCCTTATATTCATCATTTTTCATAATGTTTTTTTGTATTGCGTTTTAATTTGAAGATTATATATATAAATGCCGATAAAATCACCACCAAAACTGCAGCCTGAACACTGACGATCTTGTTAACCTTCAAATATTTTTCCCCCTGCGATGTTTGCCATGATTGTTTGATCTTTTCATCTACGTCTGCAGTTACAACGCCATCTTTAGCCTTGATTACTATTCCTGGTGCCTGAACTCTTACTGGCAAATACTTTAAATCTAAAAACTCATATCCTTGCTTTTGCATTCCTTCAATGATAGGACCAACTTTATCAGGCTTCAAATAGCCATGATAGAAAAAACATGCTACAGCCCCCGGTATATTTTTAAGCGACTCACTTTTATTCAACATATCTTCTACAACAAACTCTCCACCGTCATAAAACCCCATATTTTCCGGAATAACCAGCATTCCATTCAGGTAGCTTGACTTTGTTATATAGGGAAGAGTCATGGTAACGTTATCTGTATCATCAGAAATCTGCAGCTGTCCAGAATAAATATTAAAATACCTGCTCAAAATCTCATAAGTTTTTCGGCTTGCAGCATAATGCGGCGCCTCAAAAGCAAGTGGAACCAACCCACAGCGCAGCAACTCGGAAATCCCCGCTTCAATACGCGGAACGGTAAAACTTTCCTCATCTGCCATCGGCTTGTCATCTTTAGCATTCCAAAACTCATAACCTTCACCAGTTGTCGGAGAAAACTCATTTTGGTGGGTATAACCATGCATAATAATGCTGGCTCCACATTTCTGTGCTGCCTGCAGAACAGAAACCAGTTCTTTCTGCTCATGTAAATAACGTTTTTTCCCGTCCATAATACCAACAGGAATAACACCTATAGAAAAAGGAATATTATATTTTTCTATTTTTTCAACAACTGCTTTTACAGCTTTAGGATCAACAATAGGGCTTACATCCTCGACTCTTAAAAAAGCCCTTAGCTGCTTATCATCCGTATGCTTTTTAAAGACCTGATGCAGCAAATACCCCATATAATCATCGAATTGCTCATTGAACTCCAGCATTCCGGAATAATACACATTTTCACGCTGCCAGATAACCGGCACTTCATCAATAAACTTTTTTGCTGTTGCGATATGCTCTGCCCCTTGTCCAGGATCAGTATATTCAACACTCATCCAATCATAAAAACTCCGCTCTTTAAAATTTATATAAGTCCAGTCAGTTCCCCTGCCCAACAGTCTGAAATCCTGCCAGCCTTTTATTTCTGCCAGCTGTTCTATATTATCTTCAAACCATAACACCTGATCTGCCGCCGCAATCTCCTGCAGCAATTCCTGCGGTATTTTTCTTTTCTGAAGCCCCGCATAAACTATAGTATCCGCATCCGTTAACATGCCTGGCTTCCACTCATCTACAGATACAAAAACATAATTATCTTCAAAATGTCCTAAATGTTCTGCCAGTGAAATAATAAGAGGAAATGTTCCTCCATAGCGCATCTGCAAATCATAAACCAAAAAATTTCTGCCTGAAGGCTGAGCAAGGCAAGTTCCTGCTCCAAGGAACAGCAATAAGAACACAAATATTACTTTTTTTACCAACAACATTCTATTTGCCATTCTCCAAATCTTCTTTCGCTCGCAAATATAATTTCATATAATCTGTATCGGTATTTTCGAACACGGCATACCCAAGTAATGTCCTTACACGTACCATACGCTTGGCATTGCTTAGCTTTACCGGTATCAGGCCAATAGCCGCATCTATTTTACTTACAACGATATCAAGTCCTTCGCTTTCTGTTTGCGGAAGAATGACACTAATGCTGCCGTCATCTAAAATTCCTTTACAGTCAGTGAAGCGCAATTTACTGGCAACAATTTCCGCTACAGTTTTCTTGATAAACTTTACATCTTGTTTTTTATAAATAGCTTCAAGCTGTTCCAAATTACTTATTCTGAATAAAAGCAGAGAAAAGCTGGTTCTGTAACGTTTAGCACGACCAACTTCCTCTTCCAGCCGCAGAAAAAATCCCTGTTGGTTATAAAAACCTGTACCGCCGTCGAGAGTAATCAACTTTTCTAAATCAGATACGCTGGCTATTTGTTTCAGATTTTTTTCTACTACTTCAGACAGTCCGCCAC
>ERZ1026946.703-NODE-703-length-10283-cov-6.193782_pt1 | contig 10283 bp, 5 predicted proteins | sample MGYA00519460_ERZ1026946 | MGnify/ENA primary metagenome ERZ1026946 (study PRJEB26926, sample SAMN06164620) | human gut metagenome | biome: ENVO:00009003; feature: ENVO:2100002; material: ENVO:00002003 | host: Homo sapiens | place: USA | collected 2012 ...
ACTCGACTAGTCGTCGGCAGCGTCAGATGTGTATAAGAGACAGTATTTGTACAAATAGCAATTGTACGATATAGGCGGTAAGATTAGAAGATTTATAATGATGCAGCCGAAAGAACTATAATCTTTCGGCTGCATCATTTATATGTTTAATTTACGGGCTTTTTATTCCACTCCCAAATCTTTATAAGTTCTCGGAGCCGGAACAGAAGGTAACGGTTTGCGATCCTTCAGCTCTTGTAGAATTACTTCAATAGCTTTATTCAACTGCTGGTCTTCACCTGACTGTTCTTTTACCGGATCATTATCAATCAGAATATCAGGGTCTACTCCATGATTTTCTACTATCCATTGACCGGTCTTTGCATCATAATTGGTAAAGAACGGAACACGCACATCCGTACCATCCATATAAGGTAACGGACCACTGATACCGACAATGCCACCCCATGTACGAGTACCGATAACTTTACCGATTTTATTTGCCTTGAAACTCCATGGGAACAAGTCACCGTCTGAAGCCGAGTATTTATTGATCAGCAATACTTTCGGACCCACTAGTGTTGCATCAGGAATGGTACCGATTTTAGTTGATCCACGACGCATGGTCAGGCGATAGGGTTCACGAAGCAAACGTTCGATAATCATTGGAGATACATTACCACCTCCATTGGCACGGTCATCAATAATCAAGGCTTCTTTATCGAGTTGGGGATAGAAGTAGCGGGCGAATTCATTCAGGCCGTCCGGTCCCATATCGGGAATGTAGACATAGCCTACACGGCCATTAGTTGCTTCTTCCACTTTTTTGATATTATTCTGTACCCAGTTATAATGATACAATGGGTATTCATTGTCTAATGGTTTAATGACTACTTTACGTGCTCCTTTACTTGATGCGGTACGGTTTATGCTTAGTTCAGTCAAGACATTGGCTTTGCCTGCCAGCAGACTGTAAATGTTATCAACAGTAGCTGTTGAAATGCCATCAATAGCTGTGATATAATCTCCTTCTTTTACTCCGATACCCGGTTCTGTAAGGGGAGAACGCAGTTTCTGACTGTAAATTGCACCCGGTAGAATTTTGTCAATACGGTAGAAACCACTCTTGTCACGACTCAGTTCAGCTCCCAGCAATCCCATTGGAATACGTTCGGGACCTTTTATTTCACCCGGATTCACATAAGCGTGTCCGCAAGCCAGCTCGGCAATCATCTCACCGATGATATAGTTCAAGTCCAGACGGGTTTTTGCATGGGGAACTAATACAGCATATTTTTCTTTAATTCCTTTCCAATCTGCTCCATGCATATTTTCCAGATAGAATCCGTCACGGAAAGCCCGCCATGTTTCATCGAATATCTGAGCCCATTCCTGACTGTAGTCAATGGGAGCAATCATGTCATCCAAGTTGACGTTCTCTTCCAATGAGGCTTTAGTGCATGGAAAATCACAGATATACAGATTATTTCCTTTAAAGAACAATGCTTTCCTATGATTGGCAGCTACATCCATATATGCTCCTTCGGCCACGGTTTCTTCTTTTTGTTCGGTCAAATCATATACTTTGGTACTTCTACCACTGGCATACCACACTTTTTTACCGTCTGAATAGAAATTATCGTAGTTACCTGCTTGTAAAGGCAGTTTAATCAGTCTTCCGGGCAAGCCTTCCGGATCAATTTTAACTGCATTATTTGTGGCTTCCGTTTTTTTATTGACAGCATCAGTTGCCTGTTGTTCTATGCTGACCATTTCATCCGAAGGTAATAAAGGTGATGGCGTATCATTGGCGAGCATGGCCATATAGACTCCTCCCATACGATTATAGGCATGGTTCCACTCTGTCTGGCTGTAAATGGGATTAAAGTCCCTTTCAGAATTGAATATGAGGTACTTTCCATCTGTGCTGAAAACAGGTGAAGAAGAATTGTACCATTTTTCGGTTACCGGATATTCCTTACCTGAAGTCAGATGGTATACATAAATGACACTCATGTTATTAGCTCCGGATTTAGTATAGGTAATCCACTGGCTGTCTGGTGAATAGTTTACTTCATAGAACTCTCCTTCCGGATTCTGCATGACAGTCCGTTTCGCTTTTGAGGCAATATCAACTTCTACGATACGGTTTTTACGGTCGGTATAAAGTATTTTCTTGCTGTCCGGGCTCCACATCAGTTGGCGGATATAAGTATCATTGTTTTGGGTCAGTTGGATGGGATCACCCCCTTCGACAGATTGCAGCCAGATTTCAGTTTCACCGGTACGGTCACTGATATAGGCTATTTGTTTACCGTTCGGACTCCATTCTCCTTCCCGTTCATTGGCTCCCGGGGTGCGGGTGATATCACGGGTTACCCCTTTTTCGGCAGGGACATCGAATACCTCTCCGCGGGCAGTTACTGCCAGGCGGTGCCCATCCGGTGAAAGACTGGCGGCAGTCAGGTTATCTGCTACCCGTTTCATTTCTTTTCGGGCATAGATATTGTCTGAAGTCAGCGTGATGGAGATTTTTTCTGATTTGCGCGTTTTAGGATCCAGTTTATAGAGGTATCCTCCATGTTCGTAGACAATTATTTGTCCGTTACTGCTGGGGAATTTTACATCATAATCCGTATAGTGGGTTACTTTTTCAGTTTGTTTGGTCCGGATATTATAAACAAAGATATTCATGGTGCGATCCCGATCGGAAATAAAGTAGATTTCCTCTCCTATCCACATAGGGATAATATCTTGTGCAATATTATTGGTGATATTCTCTACTTTCTTGGCAGCCGGATCATAAATCCAAATGTCATCTGCCATGCCACCGCGATAATATTTCCAATTACGGAATTCTCGCATAACCCGGTTGTAAGCCAGCTTTTTTCCATCGGGGGAATAGCTGCAAAAACCTCCTTCGGGTAATGGAATCACTTCGGACATTCCTCCGTTTTTTGATATACTCCACAGCTTGCCATCGAAACCGTCACTGATACGATTGCGGTAGACTATGTTTTTCCCATCAGGTGTCCAAGTCATTACAATGTTATTGGGACCCATTCGGTCTCCTAAGTCATCCCGGCTGTTTGTTGCTGTATAGGTAAGCCGTTGGGGTTCGCCTCCATCGGTTGGAATCAGATATACTTCAGTGTTACCGTCATATTGACCGGTGAAAGCAATTGATTTTCCATCCGGAGAAAAACGTGCGAACATTTCATAACCGATATGAGAAGTCAGCTTTTGTGCTTCTCCTCCATTCAAAGGTGCTTTGTACAGATCTCCGGCGTAAGAAAAGACAATGTCGGAGCCATTGGTAGCGGGGAAACGGAGTAACCTAGCCTCATCGGCATGTCCGGTGAAAGCTGTTCCTGCCAGTAACAGGGAGAATAATAGCTTTTTGTTCATTTTATTTAGGGTTTGATTTTCGTTGGAAACAAAGTTAGGTATTATTATTTAGATTATAAGATGGTAGTTGTCTCTTTTTTACGTAAATTTGTCATCTGTCCTGATTAATGAACTAACTTAATGATATATGTTATGAAAAATCGAAACCTCTTTCTTTTAACCAGTGGATTAGCATTTCCTCTATTAGGTGCTTATGCTCAGAAAACTCCTAAACCGAATATCATTTATATTATGTGTGATGATATGGGTTATGGTGATTTAGGGTGTTACGGTCAGCCCTATATCAGTACACCGAATATTGATAATATGGCTAAAGAAGGTATGCGTTTTACACAAGCGTATGCCGGTAGTCCGGTGAGTGCTCCATCACGTGCGTCATTTATGACCGGGCAACATTCCGGACATTGTGAAGTACGTGGGAACAAAGAGTACTGGCGCGATGCCCCTGTTGTGATGTATGGAAATAATAAGGAATATGCCGTGGTGGGGCAACATCCATACGATCCCGGTCATGTGATTATACCTGAAATAATGAAAGATAACGGTTATACTACCGGTATGTTTGGTAAATGGGCAGGGGGCTATGAGGGATCTGTGTCTACGCCGGACAAACGGGGTATTGATGAATATTATGGTTATATTTGTCAGTTTCAGGCTCATTTATATTATCCGAATTTCCTGAACCGGTATAGTAAATCGGCTGGTGATACGGCAGTGGTTCGTGTAGTGATGGATGAGAATATCAACTATCCTATGTTTGGTAAGGACTATTTCAAACGTCCGCAATATTCTGCGGATATGATCCATGAAGAAGCAATGAAATGGTTGGATAAACAGGATGGCAAGCAACCTTTCTTTGGTATTTTTACTTATACGCTTCCTCATGCAGAGCTGGCGCAGCCCGAAGATTCTATTCTGACAGGTTATCAAAAGAAGTTTTTTGAAGATAAAACTTGGGGTGGACAGGAAGGATCAAGATATAATCCGTCGGTACACACCCATGCGCAGTTTGCCGGCATGATTACTCGCTTGGATTATTATGTAGGAGAAGTTTTGAACAAATTAAAGGAGAAAGGACTGGACGAAAATACCATTGTGATTTTTACCAGTGATAACGGCCCCCATGAAGAAGGGGGAGCTGACCCTACCTTCTTTGGTCGTGATGGCAAACTTCGTGGATTGAAACGTCAATGTTATGAAGGGGGGATTCGTATTCCGTTCATTGTGCGTTGGCCGGGTAAAGTACCCGAAGGAACGGTTAATGATCATCAGTTAGCTTTTTATGACTTGATGCCTACATTTTGTGACTTGGCAGGTGTGAAGAATTATGTAAAGAAGTACACTAACAAGAAAAAAGATGTGGATTATTTTGATGGTATTTCTTTTGCTCCGACTTTGTTAGGGCAGGAAGGACAGAAGAAACATGATTTCTTGTATTGGGAATTTGATGAAACCGATCAGATTGGTGTACGTATGGGAGACTGGAAGATGGTAGTGAAAAAAGGAACTCCTTTCCTTTACAATCTTGCTACAGATATTCATGAAGACCATGATATCGCTGCCGGACATCCGGATATTGTGAAACAAATGAAAGAGATTATCAGAACACAGCATACTCCGAATCCTCATTTCTCTGTGACTTTGCCTTCATTTGAATAGTATAAGTCGGATTGAGTTGTTCTGATGTTTTTATTTTGTCAAGCGCGGCATTTTTGTTTTAAATATAGAATCTGACAAAAATGCCGCAGACTTGATTTATTTTATTCGGAATTATTATTGCAGTGTCAGCGTCTTTACTTGTAATTCAGCATCTTTAGAATTACCCCCTACCATTATATCGAAGTTTCCGGCTATGGTGCGCATGGTATTTGTCTGCGCGTCCCACCATTCCAATTGTTTGGGTGTTAACTCTAATTCTACATTGACTGTTTTTCCTGCAGGAATTTGTACACGTTTGAAAGCACGCAGTGTTTTAACCGGTCCTTCCGCATCTTCTTGTTTTTTCAGATATACCTGTACTACTTCTTCCCCGTCACGATTACCGGTATTGGTTACAGGAACAATAATTTTGGCAGTTTCTCCTACTTTAATCGTTTGCTCCAGTTTGATGTTACCATAGTTAAAAGTGGTATAACTCAAACCATAACCGAATGGGAAAAGAGGATCACCTTTAAAATAACGGTAAGTACGTCCTGTCATATTATAATCTTCAAAATCGGGTAATTGTGCCGTATTCCGGTAGAAAGTTACCGGCAGACGTCCGGCGGGATTGTAATCGCCGAACAAGACTTCGGCAGCAGCTTTACCTCCGGATTGTCCCGGATACCATGCTTGTAAAATGGCCTGACAATATTTGGTTTCGGGTTCCATGGCAATGGGTGATCCGGAAAAATTAACGAAAATAACTTTTTTCCCGGCATCACAGAGTGCTTTTATCAATTCACGCTGAACAGCCGGAAGTTCGATGTCAGTACGGTCTCCTTTGCGGAATCCCGGTAAATTGACACCCATCTCCTCTCCTTCCAAACTTGGAGATATACCGCCTGCAAATATAACTATATCAGCATCTTTCACTTTTGCTACCGTGTTTTTAATGTTGACTTCTTCTTTAAATCCAAGATCGAAATTCAACTGTGCATCTCCACTAAAGTATTGGAAGCGGATTTCTATATCGTATGGCTTGCCGGCTTCTGCATGCATGGCGTAAGCTTGTCCCCTGCCCCCATGTTTGTTGGTGAATTTCTTTACTTCTTCACCATTTATCAATAATTGTGTAGCTCCACAACTATAGAAGTTGAAAATAACCTCTCCTGTTTCCTGGGGGGTGAACACACTTTGATAGACGGCCGAGAAATCGGTCAGGTTCACACCGGGAGCAAATACGGTAGCTCCGGAAGTGCAAAGACGGAACGGTGTGGTAAGTTGTGCGGTGGCTACCGCATTTCCTTCATATTCCTTGTTGTTCCAATAGCGGGCGGAGAATCCTGGACCTTCTTTAGAAGTACACTGGCTGAAAACGCTTCTGATTAATGAGCGCTCCACCCAGCTGCAACCTTGTTCATAGATCAGCTTGTCGTTCTCTCCCATGGCTGAGCGGATACCTTCCAATAAGGTGATCGTATGTTTGGGAGTACCGTTATAATTACCCCATTGCATCACAGAATCATTTGCGTTAGGTCCCATGACGGCGATGGTTTGTCCACCGCGTTTCAGTGGCAGGATATTATTTTTGTTCAGTAACAGCGTCATTGATTTGCGTGCTATATCTAGTGACAGGGAATCATGTTCTGCCGAGCAAACCACTGAATAAGGAATTTTAGTCCATTCCACTTTGTCAGGATCATCCATTTCCCCCAATTCAAAGCGTGCTTTTAATAATCGTTTTACGGATACATCAATGTCCTTTTCACTGATTAATCCTTTTTTAGCGCTTTCTACCAATGCTTTATAACTGGAACCACATTCCAGATCCGTACCGCTTAATACTGCGGCGGCAGAGGCCGATTCAGCATCCGGATGTGTTTTGTGTCCTTTTTCCCGATAGAAATCGTCAATAGCGCCACAATCTGAAAGTACAATGCCGTCATATCCCCAGTCTTGACGGAGAATTTGCATCAGCAGGCGGTCACTTCCGCAACACGGATTGCCTTCCAAACGGTTGTAGGCACACATTACCTCCTTTACTTTTGCTTCTTTTACTAATGCTTCGAAAGGTACAAGATAAGTTTCATGCAAGTCACGCGGTTTGATATTTTCCGCATTGAACTCATGACGATTCCATTCCGGCCCTGAATGGACGGCAAAGTGTTTGGCACAAGCGTGTATTTTATCGTATTTTTGATTAGCATCCATGCATTGCAATCCTTTCACCACATTTACCCCCATGACACTTGTCAGATAAGGATCTTCCCCATACGTTTCAATACCTCTCCCCCATCTGGGATCGCGATAAATATTGACGGTGGGTGTCCACATGGTCAGGCCTTGATACCGTTCGTAGCTTCCCGCCGCCGAGTATGCGGCATTTTTGGCCCGGGCTTCATCCGAAACTGCGGTATAGATGGTATGTATGGCATCGGGCTCAAAAGAGGCCGCCATACCTATAGGCTGAGGAAAGACGGTGGCCAGTCCGCTCCGTGCCACTCCGTGCAAGGCTTCGTTCCACCAATTATAAGGTTTAATGCCTAATCTTTCGACAGGTTTGGAGTTGTCCATCATTAAGGCAACTTTTTCTTCTAGAGTAAGTTGTTGCAATAAATCCTCTGCCCGTTCTTCGGGAGATAAACTGCTGTCTTTATAAGCCGGTTGATTGTTACAGCCGCTTAGCATCACAAGGGAAGCAAATAAATATAGAATTTTGTTTCTCATAGTAAAATGGTAAAAATGATTAGTTACACGGCAAAAATAGAATAATTATGAAAAAAGTCCGTGTATTTTTTGATTAAAAAGGTGGAAGATATTGTTTTTTATACAAAAAGGTGGGATAGATATAAAAAGTTTCCGGCCGGATACATCGTACCGACCGGAAACGTATGAGATACAGCAAATAATGACTATTTATATTCTGCCCAATCTATCAGGCGCATATCCCCTTTCTTGGCCAGCGTATCATGCATAGCCAATGCAGCCGGAATACAATGAGGAGTTTGTCCTTTGGAAGACATTTTTACATAATCCCAAAGAATGTTCTTATAATCCGGATGTGCACAATTTTCGATGATAGCCTTGGCGCGTTCTACCGGGCTCTTGCCGCGTAAGTCGGCAACACCTTGTTCAGTAATAAGGATATTGACATCGTGTTCACTGTGATCTTCGTGAGAAACCATAGGAACGATGGCACTGATTTTTCCTTCTTTTGCCACAGACGGGCAAGTAAAGATGGAAATATAGGCATTGCGGGTAAAGTCACCTGAGCCACCAATACCATTCATCATTTTGGTGCCGCTGATGTGAGTAGAATTTACATTACCGTAAATATCTGCTTCGATGGCTGTATTGATAGATATAACACCAAGACGACGGATAATTTCCGGGTTGTTTGAGATTTCAGACGGACGCATGACCAGTTTGTCACGGAAGAAGTCGATATCATCATAAATACCTTGCAGACATTCGTTGGTGACAGTCAATGAACAGGTACTTCCAAATTTTACACGTCCTTGGCGAATCAGGTCCACCACTGCGTCTTGTAATACTTCCGTATACATTTCGAAGGCGGGAATTGTTTTGTCTCGTCCCAAAGCACCCAATACGGCATTAGCAATGTTACCTACTCCACTCTGTAATGGCAGGAAGCTTGCAGGAATAATACCCCGTTTCATGTCAGCTGCCAGGAAGTCGGCAACATTTTGTCCAATCTGGTCGGTGATAGGATCCGGTGCGGTAAATGAACGGGCCTGGTCAGGGGTGTTTACTTCCACTACGCCGATGATTTTTTTCGGGTCTACCTGTACATAAGGCAGACCGATACGGTCGCTGGGTTTGTAAATAGGAATTTCACGACGGTAAGGCGGGTCAAGCGGTTCATAAACATCGTGCAGGCCCATACCGTTTTTACTGTGGGCAGCGTTCAATTCGATGATCACTTTATCTGCCAGACGTGCAATAGTCGGTGCAATTCCACCGGCGGCTGTCAGATAAACTTTGCCGTCGGGAGTGATTTCACACGCTTCCAGAATAGCGACATCTACTTTACCCATGAACCCGTAACGTACCTCCTGTGCCATTTGTGACAGATGGATATCGTTGTATGCTATTTCGCCGTTATTTACGGCTTTTCGGAAATCGGGGTTGGTTGTGTAAGGAGCACGGTAACGGATTGCCTTGACCCTGGATAAGATGCCGTCTGTAGCATCTCCTGTAGAAGCACCGGTAAAGATACTAATTTGAAAAGGGTTACCTTTGGCATGTTCTTCTTCTGCTATTTTTGCGACTTCGGGTGTTACGGCTTTCGGTGTTCCTGCCGGAGTAAAGCCGCTGAGTCCAATGTTGTAGCCATGCTTGATATAGCTGGCTGCTTCGGCTGCGGAAATAATATTAAATCCCATGATATTCAATGTGTTATTCTTATTAGTATAGTTGTTATTAATATTTGCGATTAAAAATCTCTGAATAAATAAAAGCACGTCGTGCCTCTTCTTTAGTACTCAGTCTTATAGGAGTCCGGTCTTCCCTTTTGTTCTCTTTCCGGGGTGAATCTGTTGGTTTCTTGACCATCGGCTGATGCTGCATGCGGGGAGTCTGAGGTGTGCGGACTGTTTGAACGGAAGAAACAGGAAGGTCCTCCTCTATGTTCTCCTGCTCTATTTCAGGAAATATATCTGCAAGCACTTTCTTTGGAGAAGGTGTTTTCTTCTCTTTGCCTGTTTTTGAGATTTGTTGCACGATGGCTGCAACAATGATTATTATAAATATGATAACCTGAATGATATCCATACTTTCCTTATTATATAATGAATGCTCAAAGTTAGAAAAATATTTCATAACTAACTCTATAAAAGGGCATAAAAAAAGGAAGAGAACTTCACAGTTGTCTTCCCCTATTTTTTTAACCTAAACCTTAACTATGAAAAAATCTAATGTTTTTCGGAAGCAAATATGCGAATTATAATAATACGTTGGTAACGTTAACGGTTTTTTTTGTTCACTGGTTATAATTATTTAACAGTTAAATGCATAATTCTCTTATAATATTCAATTTTCGGCTCTTTTATTCGTTTAATTTGTCGGTAACTCCGTATCTTTGCCTACGAAACCATAAAACAGAGAAAATATGAAAGAAACAACAGGAGCAGACTTTAAATCTGCAACTGATTCCGAAAACAAGAAATTGTTTATTGAAACTTACGGATGCCAGATGAATGTTGCTGATCTGTCTCTTATACACATCTGACGCT
>ERZ1026946.707-NODE-707-length-10235-cov-8.895285_pt1 | contig 10235 bp, 26 predicted proteins | sample MGYA00519460_ERZ1026946 | MGnify/ENA primary metagenome ERZ1026946 (study PRJEB26926, sample SAMN06164620) | human gut metagenome | biome: ENVO:00009003; feature: ENVO:2100002; material: ENVO:00002003 | host: Homo sapiens | place: USA | collected 2012 ...
AGATGTAGCTCCGTCTCGTGGGCTCGGAGATGTGTATAAGAGACAGATCTTGAAGTTAAAAGAGGTTCGGCACAAAGAACTCAAATAAGTAAACTTAAAGAAAAATACGATATTGAAAAAGATAATGGCTTTTATATTATTCATAGAGAATATTCACAGGAGGAACAATTAGATAATATAAAATATCATAAATATAAAAAACTTATTGAGCCTATGTTATACACTATTTTGTCACAGCCGAATAAAGATGTGATAAGAATGGATATGCACGAACTTATGGAGTTTTTAGGAATAGTCAATAAAGATTATCATTATGCTAAATATCATCCAAAAGAATGTATTGAGCAAATTGATAAAGGTACGGTCGCAGGACTTACTATATTTTCAAGAGAAAGTGAACCTTTATTAAAAAGAATTATTGTAGATGTTCTTAAAGATATGCAAAGAAAATGTTTAATTAAAGTTAATATGATACCTATGTTTGCCAAAAAGTATATCAACAACGAAGATGGCAAATTATATACAAAAGTATGGGAAGCAAATAAAATAACAGAAATTCCTAAATTACTTGAGGCTAAAAGGTCAGTTCTTAAAGAATTTAACATTGAATATTGGGATGATTTACAATATAATCAATTTGGAAGAGCAAAAGATATTATTGCAGAACAATTAGGTATTGATTATTTTTATTATGAATATGAATTAATATTAAATAAGCAAGGGCTTAATGAGCTAATTACTGAAAATTACACGGAATTAAAAAAAGCTCTTAACAAACATATTCAGTCGAAAACTAAAATGTCAAAACAAGGAAATTTAAAGTTTCTTACAGACAATGAAAAGAGTGTGTATATTGAGCATTTTATCAATACCGAAAAAGATTATAGATTGAGGGATAAAAAATAAATAATGAATATAGATTTTAAATATTTATACGAAAAGAAAAGATTAAGACTTAGTTCAAAGAAAGGTCACATTGATGAAAAATTATTAACGAAAGGTAAGAAATATGACAATAAAAGAATTGATAAATAAATTAAATCAAATTGAAAATAAAGACTTACCAATTAAATATTTTAGTTACAATGGCTATACTAAGACTATTGAAAATATTGAAATAAAAGATAATTATTTGGAAGTAAAATAATGACTTGTAAATGTACCGATTGTATTCATTATAATGTATGTCAGGACTACGACAACAGGGTTACTCTTGACATTTATAATATGGCTGAAAAATGCAAATACTTCAAAGACAAATCAAATATTTTCTTTTTTCAATCATCTTTTAATTTTAACAATAATGAAATTTATGTAATTGTAAAAGATAATAAAGGCAAATATATTTTATGTGGAGTTAAATCAAATTATCTTAGTAATATTATTTTTGATGATAATAATATTTTGATTTCATATGATTATTTAATAAATAAAGATAAAAACAATGAAGAAACAAATCAAAATAAAACAATTCAATGGATAGCACCTTATTATGAATATAGTTATTCGTTAGACTATAAAGATTTTAATGAAACTTGGTTTTTTGATAAAGAATTAGCAATAAAAGAATTAAAAAGGAGAAATAAAAATGACTTGTAAAGATTGTTATCATTGTGATGTATGTTCAGAAAAAGATGGAACGACAAATTTTTATGGAAAGGAATTTGCTTGTAATGATGTCGAGAAAAGATGTCAATATTTCAAAGATAAATCACTAATTGTTGAGTTGCCTTGTAAAGTTGGTAAAGAAATTTATATTTTAAACAAAGAGAACATACCGCAAAAAATGATTTTAGACAAACCCGACATAAGATGTTATTGTCCAAAAGAAGATTATTTATGTAAGGCTTCCTGTGATGATATGAAACACTGTTATTGTGCATATCATTTTAACTATGATGGATCAGATATTGGTGAAAAAGTTTTTCACACTAAAAAAGAAGCAGAAGAAAAGTTAAAGGAGTTAAATAATGAACAAGATTAAAGATATTGAATTAGAACAAATGAAAGACCTTAATAATTGGAAAGAGATTACAAAAGGATTATATCGTTATGTGATTAGTGCAAATGCTTGTTATGAAATTCATATCAAAATACGCAAATTTGATAGACCTATTTTAATGGCAAACGCAAGTTTGTTTTTAGTTGGTAATTTTTTATGATGAAAATGGAAACATTTTTTTAAGAGATTGTTTATTGGAAAACCGAAGTGTTCAAAATTGCATTAAAAAAACAATAGAATGCTACAATAAAAATATAAATTGGAGTAATTAAAGATGTTGGAAAAAATGTTAAATAAAATAATATGTGGTGATTGTTTAGAAGTGTTGAAAGAAATTCCTGATAATAGTATTGATTGTGTGGTGACTTCACCACCATATAATTTGGGTGGTGACTTTCATATATGTAATAAAGGTAAGCGTACAACATACGGAGCTTATAACACTTTTAAAGATAAAATACCCGAACCTTTATATCAAAAAAATCAAATTGATGTTTTGAACGAACTTTATAGAGTTACAAAGGAAGGAAGCTATGTTTTTTATGTTCATAAAGAAAGAATTGTTAAAAATAATATTATATCACCGATTGAGTGGATAAAAAAAACAGATTGGCTTATAAGTCAAACAGTAGTATTAAATATGTCAGCAACTGCAAATGTTGATAAAAGACGATTTTTTCCTACAAACGAATTTATTTATGTTTTATGTAAAACTCCACAAAGCAAATTACATAACGACCATAAATTAACAAGTGTGTGGAAAGTAAGGAAAACACCAAGAAAAATAAGCGGACACCCTGCTACATTTGATTACAATATCCCATATGAATGTATTTTAGCGTCAACGAAAGAAAATGATATAGTATTAGACCCCTATATGGGAACAGGTACAACATTATTAGCCGCCATTTATACTAATAGAAAATACATAGGAATTGATATTGATAAAGATTATTGTGATAAGACGAGAAAAGAGTTTATAGAAGAATTGTAGAGAAAGAATAAAAAGAAAAGGTTAAAGTTATGAAAGCATTTAAAGTTTGAACAAAAATATGACTTGCAGAAATTTTCAATATGAAATTGGCAAGACATACGAAATGGACGAAGCGAAAATCCGCAAGAGTGGATTGAAATTGAGCATATTTCTTTTTCTATTGGAAAACTCAAATACAAAAGTTGAATTGACTTGATGTTAGGCAAAGTAGTGTTTTTTACTAAAGAATAAACAGAAATAAAACTAAAGGAGTTAAACGAAAAATGATTGATGAAACTTTAGAACTTACACTTGACGAAGTGGAATACATAATTGCGTTCATTCGTAGTCACGAATGGAGTAACATACCCAAAACATTAAAAAGTAAAATTTTACCGAAGTTAGAAAATTTCTGTGATGAATGTTATTAATCAAAGGAGTTGAATGAAAAATGAAAGAAAATTTAATGTTGTTTTTTACTTTCTTTGGAATAATATCTTCAGTTATAGTATTAGTAACTATCATAATGTTTATTATAATGGCGGCATATTATTTTATCACAGAAAAAATTGAAGAATTGAAATATGATTATAAAGCCAAGCATCGTTTCGATAAACCACCATTAGCTAATTGTTATTGCATAGATTGCAAGTCTTACAATCGTAAAAATGAGAGATGTTATAGGCTTAACCGAGGCACAGCGGATAATTAGTTCTGTTGGAGCGCAGAAAGGAAACGAGTAGAAAATGAGCAAGAAAAAGCGTAAATTTAGGGTTATGACTAATGGTGAGTATTGCGATAAATGGCTTTCAAAACATAAATATTGTTTGCGTTCTGATGGAACAGAGCGTTGCCCATTATTCCCCGGTAAAGCTTGTTTGAAAGATAATGTTAATGAGCCTCTTGTGATTAATGGCAAATACATATTGATTGAGGTGAAAGAATGAGGACTACATATGAAGCACATATTGACCGTAAAAGTGATGAATATTCAATTCAGTTTGAAAGTGGAAACTATGAGTATTTCAAAATGATTGAAAAGGCTTGTCGCAAAGTAATAAATAAAAAAGATAAAGCCGTATTCAAAGAAAGATGTTCAGAAGCAAGAACATTAGGTCATCTATAAGGAGTGAAAGAATGAGAGAGATTTTATTTAGAGGTAAGCGAAAAGATAACGGCGAATGGATTTACTGTAATAAAGCATTTAAGTTTGAGGTCGTTCCCGAAACCGTAGGACAATACACAGGCTTGACCGATAAGAATGACAAAAAAATATTCGAGGGTGATATTGTTCAATATTCAACTTATGATGATTTTGACTGTCAGTCTATCGTTAAATTTGGTGAATACAAACAAGACGGTAGCGACGGCGAATACAAAGCAAGTGATTGCTTAGGATTTTATGTTGAAGTTGATAATTTCACTTGCCCTGATTGGTGTGATAACGAACCTGAAAGATTTCACGATTACTTGAAACAGCAAAGTTTAGCAGAGATAGCGAGTCAATGCGAAATTATCGGTAACATACACGATAACCCTGAATTGTTGGAGGAAATTGTTGGAGGTAAAAGAATGAATAATTTTGAAGATATTAAAAATAAAAACATTCAAGAAATGGCTGAGTGGATAGAAGAAATATTTTCAAGTAACCCCTGTTATTGTTGCATAAAGAAAGATATTAATAAATGTAACTATTATGAAAAAAATTATTCTGATAGAATGGAACTTTGTGTCAAAAATAGAAAATTGTGGCTTGAAAGCGAGGTAAAATAATAATGGCAGGAATTATAGCAAAGCAACCTAACGGTTTATATTGTAGAATATCAACCATAATTGATGCACCTACACATTCCAATATGACAAAACAAGATTATATTGATATGTGTGTTGAAAGAGCAAAAAAAGAAGCTGAAAGTGTACTTGAAAATTATTGTTATGATTTTGATAGAGCATTAACATATATCAATTATGGGGATAATACAAATATGACAAATGAAGAATATGAACAATTTATTAAATATTGTAATACAAAACCTTAAGGGAGTGATTAAATTTGGATAGAAGAATTATCGCCGTTGATTTTGACGGTACATTATGTGAAAGCAATTATCCTTATTGTGGCAAACCTATTATGCCTGTTATCAGAGCTATTGCTGAAGAAAAGAAAAAAGGGTCAATTATTATTCTTTACACTATGAGAGAAAGCAAAGAACTTGATTTAGCTTTAAAATGGTGTAAGTGTTATGGCATTGAATTTGATGCCGTAAATGAAAATTGTCAATGGGCAAAAGAATATTTCAATAACCCCCGAAAAATATTTTATACTGAATTATGGGATGATAGGGCATTTAATGTTGATGATATTATTAGACGATATAGTCAATTTTGTTAATGAATATGAATTATGAATATAGAATTTATGAAGTTAGTTCACAATACAGGCAAGGAAAAGTATTAAAAGATTATAAAAATTACAATAATGCTATTGCTTGTATGGAAAAATCAATTTTTAGATTTATAAAAGAAATAAAAATAATAAAGGAATAGAATAAATGTTACTTAAAATGATAATTTCAGTTATGATTTGGTGTTTTGTATTGATTTTACCTCTTATATATGAATTAACAGATATGACATCTAAACAATTTCGTATTTTTTGTTGGTGCGAATTTATTGTTTTAATTTTCGGAATAATTATTATACCAAATTTAAAATAACTTTAATATATAGAGAATTAAGAAAGGTGTTATGATATGTTAATAAAAGACCTATGGGAAATAACGGTAGGAATAGTTGTTATTATGCACAATAATACTACTAAAACTTCTTTTGATTTTGATGTTGCTAAAAATTCTAATTTGTGGATTATAGAAAGGAAATATCGTGAATTGCCGACAGATTTAAAAGAATTAAAGGTTAAAAAAATTTATTCTGAGTGTGGTATGTGCATAGAAGTCGACTTTGATATTAATTTTTACAATAAATATAAAGAATTTTTTAAACATCAAGAATATTTTGATTATAAAAATAACTCTTGACAAATTGATATTTTTATGGTATAATAAGGGAGAAATCTCGAAAAGGTGTATTATTAAGCAAATAAAAATCTCGATTTGGTGATAATACGCATAGTTAGATTTACTGAAAAGCCAATAAAACACAAGATGATGTTTAAAAATATAAACGGAATATGAGTTTATGTTTATATTTTTAAACATAAAGGAGAGTTAATGATGATATATTTTGACAATGCAGCAACAACACCACTTTCGGAAAATGTCAAAAATGATATAAAAAACAACCTTGATAATTTTGGCAATCCGAGTTCTATATATTTAATCGGCTTTAAATCAAAAGAAATTATTGAAAATGCAAGAAAAAAAGTTGCTGAATGTATAAATTGCAAGCCGACAGAAGTTTTTTTTACAAGTGGTGCTTCTGAAAGCAATACTTGGGCATTGCAAAACTTGTTTTGGTGCAATCCATTTGAACACCATAGTATTTTGAATAACCCAAACAAAGTTTATAAGACAAGAGATGCTTATATTATTACTTGTATGCTTGTAAATAATGAATTAGGAATTGATTTTACTGATTATCTTGCAGAATTAAGACAAAATTCCTCAAAACAAATTCATTGTGATGCTACTCAAGCAATCGGCACACTTGATGTTGATGTTCAAAAATTAGGTGTTGATACGATGTCGTTTAGTGGACATAAATTTCACGCTCCCAAAGGAACAGGAGTATTGTATATAAAAGAGGGAATTGAATTGCCTCGAATAATTTATGGTGGAAAGCAAGAAAGTAGCTTGAGGGGTGGCACAGAGAATATTTTAGGCATTTCTGCTCTTGGTGTTGCTATTCAAGACGCTTATAATAACCTTGAAAAGAAAAATCAACATTGTGAACACCTTAAAAATGTTTTTCTTAATAAATTAAAGCATTATTGGAGTTTAGATTATGAAATAAATGCTACTGAATATGATACCGTGCCAAATATCATAAGTTTTTCGCTAAAAGATATTGAAAGTGAGCCTATTTTGACTCAACTTGACCTTGAAAATATTTATGTTTCAAGTGGTTCAGCTTGTAATACAGGTACTCTTGAACCGAGCGAAACGCTAAAATGGTATGGTATTCCTGAAGATTACATAAATGGAACAATTAGAGTTTCATTCGATTTAGAAAATACAGAAGAAGAAATTGATATTTTCTTACATAAATTAGCAGAAATTGTAAAGAGGGTGAGAAATTGAAGTTTGTAAGACCGAGTTTATTAAAATTTGAATTTACATATAAAGATATATATGACGAACTACATAAAAGAGTTTTTGAGTCGAAAGATTATGAAAATTCGACAAATAGTTTGCTAAATATTCATAAAGACATTGATGACTTTATTGATATATTGAAAAGTTATAGTCCTAAAGATGTAATTATGAATTTTAATGGTGAATATACGGTGGGTTTAGATGATATTGAAATTGATTTAGGCATTATTTTCAATGCTATTTCACCCGAAAATTCATAAAAGGAATAAAAATAATGCTTTATTTTATGATACTAATTACAATAGGCATAATATTTATTATTTCTGCTTATTCTAACCCACGAATTAACCATTAAAGGAGTTAAATATGATTAAATATGATAATATTAAATATTTTGACGAGCCTATATATAAAAAAATAACCGAAATTCAACAAGGTGATGTAATTTATACTGAATTTGGTGATTATGGCAATTACATTCAAGCAATTTTTGATAATTTTGAAAAGACGAAACCTAATGTATCAAAGATTTCTTTTCATTATCCAGACGGAAGATTTGATGAAATGTATGGATTTTTAGATGCCGACCCGACAGAATATATTATAGGAAAGGAAATACAAAAATGACAGAAAAAGTCTATGAAAATACCGATTATACAACAATAAATCAATATCTTAAAGTAACAATTGGCACAATTTGTGATAAACTTGAGGACACTATTATTCAAATGACCTGCACCGACCATAAGAGGCAACGAGAAAAATTAAAGGATATTTGCCAAGGCTATATTGATGATATTTATACAATTATAGGAATGAAAGAACAATAATGAAATTATATTTTAGAGGTTCAAATAATAAAAAGTCTAAATTTGTAAGAGAAATAAATTCTCAACAAGAAGTTTTTGACGAAATTAGAAAATATGCCAAAGAAAATAATATTAAAGTCTATTACATAAGAACTTTTGGCACGGATAATGTGACAACCTATGATTTTGGTAGTCATTCAGACTTTTTTGAGTTACACAAGTGAAAATGATAAAATAATAATTGAATTTATAAAAGACTTTATGTGGCTATTTTAAGATAAAGAGGTGATTAAATGGAAACAATTAAATTTGCAAAAGTTAAAGAAAACGCAATTATTCCTACAAAAACCGATGAAAATATGGGATATGATATTTATGCTTGTTTTGACGAGGATTATATTGAAATTCGCCCACAGGAAACAAAGCTAATTCCGACAGGTATTGCAAGTTGTTGTAGTGATGACTATGGATTTATTATCAAAGAGCGTGGCTCAACAGGTTCTCAAGGCATTGCTGTTCGCTGTGATGTAATTGATAGTGGTTTTAGAGGAGAATGGTTTATTGCTCTTACAAATACTACAAAACAAACAATTAGAATTACTAAAAAGGTTGACAAAGTGCAACAAGGTGTTGCATATAGTGGTAAAGAGGAAAAATATTATCTTGGAACTAATAAAAATGTAGACTTCGTTCAAAATGACCCATTTGTTTATGGTGAAACTTTAAAACTTTATCCATATAATAAAGCTATTGCCCAAGCTATTCTTGTGCCTGTGCCAAAGGTTAAGGTTGAAGAAGTCACTTATGATGAAATAAAAGCAATTAAATCAAAGAGAATGAACGGTCAATTAGGGAGTAGTGGTAAGTAATGAAAATTTCAACTAAAATGTTAATTGCTACAATCATATCGGCAATATCATCTATTACTTTTTATACAATTAGAGTATTAGTACCTGTTCTCGAAAAGGCTTTTTTGCCATTAGGGATAACAAGTTTAGTAGTCTTTTTTATATCTTTTTTTACTTGGATATTTGAAGCTCGTTATCCTCTTGATTAAAATAGGTGGCAACAATGAAAAATCAATATAAAATAAATAAATTCAAAAGAGATTTATCCTACTGCAAACACGGAAATTTAAAATATAGGCTTAAATATTTCTTTAAAGCTTTTAAAAATGCCTTTCATCGCTTTATTTACGGCTATGATGACCGAGATTGGTATGATTACTATTATAGCTTTATAGAACGCAATATGGCTCTATTTCAAGAGCTTGTCAATAATGTTGAGTTGACAAAAACAAACGAAAAATATTGTTGTAGTCGTTTGCCCATAATTATTAATGGTGAAAGAATGGGGGATATGACCACCGAACAAACACAGGAGTTTTATACCGAACTTATCAAACTATTAAAGGACATTGATAAGTTTGAAAATTCAGACTTTGGCGATAAAAATTATATTGAAAAGTATGAAAAAGCAAAAGAAAGCCTCGACGCTTATTTTGACATTATGAAAGAATATTTTTGGGAGTTATGGGATTGATGATAGATTATAAAAGATATGTTATTTTATTAGGCTTTGACAATACAATAAAAAGTTCTAAGGAGGTCTTTCCTTTTCTTATGAGTGGCACTGACCTTAATAATGCCCTTCGCCACTTTTTAGACCTTGAATGTGGTATTCCTTTCCACAAAACAGATAATCTTACCACATATGAACTTACTTCTAAAATTCCGCAAATGGTATTGAGTATTTATGAATTAAAACCCGACAATATGATTTACTTTGGAGATAATAAAAATGAGCCTACAAATAAAGATGAACCTGAATCTATAAAAGATGTTAAAACCGCACCTGTTATAGTAAAAGATACATATGGAAATGATGTGATGCTTTATGAAAATAATAGTCAAACCTAAAGCAAAAGTGAAAGACAAAAGACTTATTTGCCCCTTTTGTGGTTTTATCCGCTACATAAAGAAAGACATATTAAATCGTGGTATAGTTAAAGGTATAGGTTTTATTGACACAAATGAAAGTGTTTATAAGTGTAATACTTGTGGAACACAATGGACTAATTAAAAAGGTGAACTTATGAAAATTTATTTAAGATATAAACTATTACTTATTAAAGAATGGTTTGAAAATATTATAAAGAAAAAATATCTTGATAGTAG
>ERZ1026946.711-NODE-711-length-10198-cov-5.480134_pt1 | contig 10198 bp, 8 predicted proteins | sample MGYA00519460_ERZ1026946 | MGnify/ENA primary metagenome ERZ1026946 (study PRJEB26926, sample SAMN06164620) | human gut metagenome | biome: ENVO:00009003; feature: ENVO:2100002; material: ENVO:00002003 | host: Homo sapiens | place: USA | collected 2012 ...
GGTTTTCAGCAGGCTGTCGGGCAGCACATTGCCGATAACCGTTTTCAGCGCCATGACCTGATTATCCGGTTTTGAAACCGCTTCGCCGGACAGCGGAGCATTTTTCAACGGCAGGATTTCATTTTTTATCTGGCTGACAAGATTGTCAATTTGGTCAGCACCCGGCTCCCGTCCGTTTGTCATCTGCTCGGCAAAATTGCCGATGACCAGACGCAGGCGCTCAAAAGAATTTTGCAAAGGTTCATCAAGCTGCGGCAGCATTTTGAAAACCGGATTGGGCTGAACTTTTTTGCCGGACGGAATATTTTCAGGAACAAAGCTGTTGAGGCTGACTTCAATTTTGGCACCCTGAAAATTCTCGTTAATCAAATTGGCCACATTCAGCGGCAGATTGAGCGGACGGGCAAGGTTTTCAATCACCTGCGGCAATTCCAAAGCATGAAAAGTGACATTGGCTGCCGCTTTGCCGGTATCGACAATCAAAGGCTTTTCAACCGCTTGCGAAAGCTGCGGCTGCGCTGCCGAAACTTTGTTTACGGCCGGGGAAAGCTGCGGCTGAATTGCGGCGGCATTGATATTCAGGTTTGTCTGCAACTGCGGGGAAGCAATAAATTTTGCCGGAGATTCATTATTGACCGAAGCTAGTTTTACCTCGACTTTTTGCGGGGAAACGGACGAGATTTTAACCGCCAGACGGTTATCTTCCTGCTGCGGCAAATCCAAAGGCACATCGAGTTTCAAGTTCAGCGGAAGCTCAACTTCCTGATTATTAAAATTAACCTTGACGGAAGTCAGCATGGAAGAAGACAGATTTGAGTTTTCACTCATCAAAACTTTTAATAACAGGCTCTCACCGGGTTTGATTTCAGGAAAATCAGCCGGCAGATTTTCAATTTCTCCGCTTACGACCTTATCAGAGCCGGTGGCAGGCAAGTTGGGAACCGTAATCGGAGGAATTAGATTATCCATTGTTTATAAGCCTTTTGGCGATGGCTATCACATCTTCGGCAGCTTCCGAAGTCGGATAGCGGGTTATAATCGGCGTCTGGTTGCGGATTGCGTCACGCACCCTTGTATCTCTTCTGACAATACCAAGCAAAGGTGGAGAAATCTTTAAGAAATTGACACAGGCTTTTAATAAAGTGTCATAAGTCCGCTGTCCTTCGCGGATGGAATTGGCCTGATTAATCACCACGCTGATATTGCTCTTAGGATACTGCATGGTCATAATCTTGATAAAAGCATAAGCATCAGTCAAAGATGTCGGCTCATCAGTACAAACGACTATGATTTTTTCGGCCATGCCGGACAGAATCCGCACCGGTTTTTCAACCCCGGCTCCCATATCCAAAATTATCTTATCATAAGAAGAGGCCAAAAGCGCCAAATCTTCACCCAAAATCTGCAGGCGGCCGACCGGCATTGATGCCAGCCCGGCCGAGCCGGAACGTCCGGCAATGACATCAAAACGCGCTTTGTCGCAATGGTGAATAATCTGATTTAAAGTCAGCTTGCCGGCAACCACCGAACCCAAATCATATTTGGCCATCAGCCCCAGCTGAATATCAATATTAGCCAGCCCCAAATCGCCGTCAAACAGCAATGTCCGCTGTTTTAGGATACTCAGCGCATGGGCGAGCGTAATCGAAAACCAGGTTTTGCCGACACCGCCTTTGCCGGAAGCAATCGCAATCATATTTCTACCTTTTTTGACACTGCGGCTTAACGGCGCTTTCGGCATAATTTTTAATTCTTCTGGTGATTGATTTTCCATGTCTTCCTCTTTCTTCTAGGCTTCGGTTAAAACCAATTTGGCCAGCGCTCTGCTGTCAATCGGCGCCAAACCGTTGGCAATTGATGAGCTGACGCTGGCAGCACAAAAACTGAAATCACAGCAGGCGGCAACCGACATAATCGAGCCGATGCGGCGGGTTAAATCCAGTCTGGTCGGCAGCAGGCAGCGCGCGCCGATTTTTGCAAAAATCTCGGCAATCTCTACTGCTTCAAAAGTATTGCGTCCGGTATCGATTGTTAAAATGGCCTGATTTTTTACAACCTCGCCGAGCTTGCCGACGCGGTCGACTTCGCTGTCGATAAACGGGTTAATCCCCGGCGTATCGATCAAAATCAGCGCATAGCGCTTTTTGGCGTCATTAACCTGCTGATACAGACTGCGCTCGTCTTTGCAAAAATAAAAGTCCAATTCCAATATTTTGGCAAAGGCTTCCAGCTGCTTATTGGCGCCGGCGCGGACATTATCCGTGCTGATGATGCAAGTTGAAATTTTTTTGAACTTGGCTAAAGTCGCAGCCTTGGCAATCGCCGTAGATTTTCCCGAACCGGGAGTGCCCATAAACAACTTGACCGGCTGGCGCAAATCTAAAATATCCTGATAAGCATAGAGCTTGTCGAAGGTTTTTTCCAAGATTAGTTTATCATCAAAAATCTGTTGCTCGGCACTGATTTGTCTGGCAACGGCCATTATTTTTTCACCGACATTCTGCACCACGGCGTGATATTCCAGACAATCGCGCAAATAGCGGTCGTCAAAAACACCTTTGGTCGCAACAACCTCAACTTCATCACGCTCGTCAAAGTTGAGTTCAAAATCTTCTTCCAATGCCGCCGTCACCAGAATCTGTCCGTCAGCGGTGTTTTCCGAAGAGATGATAATCGCCTCATCGCCCAGCTGCGCTTTGACCTCGGCCAAAGCTGCCATCATATTCGGTGCGGTGATGTTTTTTATTTTCATAAGGCGCTAATCCTAAACCTGACCGACGGTTTTGATTTTGGCTTTGGGGTGGATTTCATTTTGCGACATAACCACTGTCATCGGGCGGAAACGTTCGATAATCGAGCGCACAAACGGACGAATGCCGGGGCTGGTCAGCAGGACGGCATTTTCGCCTTTAACAGCCAAATCTTCAATAACATTACGGACTTTGGTAATGAAGTTTTGTAATGTGCTCGGAGCCATTGCCAACTGACGGTCATCACCCTCACCGATGATTGATTCCGCAAAAGCATGTTCCCAGTCAGGCGACAAAGTAACCAGCGAAATAACGCCGAATTCGTTGGCATAAGCATTGGACAACTGACGGCTTAAACGCGAGCGGACGTGTTCAGTTATCATCATCAGCGAATGAGTGGTGGTAATGGCTTCGGAAATGCCTTCCAAAATGGACGGCAAATCGCGAATCGAAACACGTTCCTGCAGCAGGTTTTGCAAAATGCGCTGAACGGCACCGAGGCTGACTTTGTTGGGAATAAGCTCTTTGACCAGTTTCTGGTGCTCTTTATCAAGCTCGTCAAGCAGTTTCTGGGTTTCGGCATAAGACAGGAGCTCGGGCATATTATCCTTAACCAGTTCGGTAATATGGGTTGTGACCACGGTGGCCGGATCAACAACCGTATAGCCCCTGAACATGGCCTCTTCGCGGTAAGACTGGTCAACCCACATCGCTTTAAGCCCAAAAGTCGGCTCCAGCGTATTTTCACCCGGCAGCGTAATCTGATCGCCGCGGGGATCCATCACCAGCAATTGTGTCGGACGCAGTTCGCCTTTGCCGGCTTTAACCTCTTTGATATAAATATTATACTCATTGGCTTCAAGCTGCATATTATCCTGAATGCGGATTGACGGCATGACAAAGCCCAATTCGGAAGCCAGCGCCCGGCGCAGCGCTTTAATCTGGTCAGTCAATTTTTTGTTGGTTTCTTCATTAATCAGCGGCAATAAGCCATAACCGATTTCCAAACGAATCAGGTCTATGCGCAGCGCATTGGCAATCGGTTCGTCCGCCGCTTTGGTTACCGCGCCCTGCTTTTCTTCCTGCTCCATCACTTCTTGAGCTTTGGCCAGAGCTTCTTTCTGGCGTTTATCCAAATAGTAAGCGGTGGCACCGGTCAAAGTTGCCAGCAAAACGAACGGCACGGCCGGCGTGCCGGGCAGCATGCCCAGAGCAAAAGCCAGAAAAGCTGACATACCCAAAGCTTTCGGGTAGCTGGCAACCTGATCAAACAAAACTTTATCGGTCGCGTCGGTCATACCGGCTTTGGAAACCAGGATACCGGCAGCAACGGAAACAATCAGAGCAGGAACCTGAGAGACCAGACCATCACCGACGGTCAGGCGGGTATAAGTTTCACCGGCGGCCGAAAAACTCATATTATTCTGCACCATACCGATAATAATACCGGCAACGATGTTAATAAACGTAATCAGCAAACCGGCAATTGCGTCTCCGCGGACAAACTTTGAGGCACCGTCCATTGCTCCATAGAAAGAGCTTTCTTTTGACAATTCTTCACGGCGTTTGCGCGCCTCGTCTTCATTAATCAAACCCGAAGACAAGTCGGCGTCAATCGCCATTTGTTTACCGGGCATCGCATCCAAAGCAAAACGGGCGGCAACTTCGGCGATACGTCCCGAACCTTTAGTAATGACCACAAAGTTTACCAAAACCAGAATGGCGAAGACAATCACGCCAATCACAAAGTTATTGCCCATGATAAATCCGCCGAAAGCCTTGATGACTTCACCGGCGGCGTCAGGTCCCATGTAACCTTTGGATAAAATCAAACGGGTCGAAGCAAGATTGAGCGCCAGACGATACATGGTGGTAATCAGCAAGACCAGCGGAAAGGCGCTGAACTCGGTCGGTTTTTCAATAAAGATAGCCGTCATCAAAACCAGACAAGACATGGTAATCGACAAGGCCAGAGAAATATCCAACAGCCAGGCCGGCATCGGCATAATCAAAATGACCAACATCAAAATGATTGCCAGCGCAAAGAAAATATCTCCGCGCTTGGTGGCGCTGATGAGCATGTCTTTAAAAGACTTGTTGCCGAACATATTGGCGATATTTTGCGGTTGTTTAGCCATTGCTACCTTATAAAACCTTTTCCTTATTCAAACTTGCCGGGATTGCTTCGTTAAACCTTACGACTCAACAAAGCAAAGACATTCTGCTATCCTTCAGAGGCGATGTTATATCCCTCTTCCTCATATTGTTTCAACTTATTGCGCAGCGTGCGAATCGAAATTCCCAAAATCTGCGCCGCAACGGTTCGATTGCCCAGCGTATGTTTTAAGGTATCAATAATCAGATTGCGCTCCATTCCGGCAACGGTGGTACCGAAAGGAATTGCAGCCGGGGCAGTTTCTGCCGGGGCGCTCTTATTGATTATCGAATCCATATCATCAAGCAAAATCGCACTATCTTCAATTTCTTCGCCGGCGCTGAGCAGAACCGCACGGTGAATAGTGTTTTCCAACTCACGGACATTGCCGGGCCAGAGATAGTTCATCAATTTTTCTTCCGCCGCTTTTGACATTGCCTTCATCGGCAATTCATTTAACTCGGAATATTTTTTTACAAAATGTTTAGCCAGAACGATAATATCATCCGGACGGTCTTTTAAAGACGGGATATTAATATTTACAACATTCAGACGATAATATAAGTCCTGACGGAAAGTGCCGTTTTTGACCGCCTCGTCCAAATTGCGGTTGGAGGTGGCAATAATGCGGGTATTGACCTTAATCGGGGCTTTGCCGCCGATACGGTCAATTTCTTTTTCCTGAATGGCCCGCAGCAGTTTGGCCTGAATACGGATATCCATTTCCGAGATTTCATCTAAAAGCAGGGTACCGTCCGAAGCTTCTTCAAACTTGCCGATACGACGGGAAACAGCGCCGGTAAAAGCACCTTTTTCATAACCGAACAGCTCTGATTCCAGCAGCGTTTCGGGAATGGCGGCACAGTTAACGGCCACAAATTTTTTATTGGCACGTTTTGAGTTATCATGAATAAAACGCGAGAAAATTTCTTTACCGGTACCGGAAGCGCCGGTCAGCAAAACGCTGGCTTCCGACGGCGCAATCTGTTTGGCCATTTTCAAAATGGATTCAGTCTTTTTATCAGCATAAATCAACGCATGATTTTCACGGGTGGCAGCAGCCAAAACTGCACCGATTAACTCGGGGTCCGGCGGCAAAGGAATATATTCTTTGGCTCCGGCTTTGATGGCTTTTACCGCCAGCGAGGGATCATTGGCAACGCCGCAGGCCACAACCAAAACATTAATCCGTTCGCTTTCCAAAGCGCTGATGAATTTGTGGACATCAAGTTTGACATCAATCATCACCAGTTCAATCGCTTTGCCCGAACGCAAAATTTCTAAAGCGGTTTCTTCTTTATCGGCCAAAGAGACATGACCGCCCTGCGCGATGGCAATTTTGCTTGCCGCGCCGATTTGTCCGTCTAAAGTTCCGACAATTAATAACTCCACTTCATTACCCCTTATTTCACAGTATTTTTGACAATTTCGGTCATGGTAATACCGAGCTTGTCATCAACAACCACAACCTCGCCGCGGGCTACCAGGTTATTGTTGACATAAATGTCAATAGCTTCGCCGACTTTGCGGTCGAGCTCGATAATGGCGCCCTTATTAAGGTTCATCAACTGGCTGACTTTCATTTTGGTTTTGCCCAAGATGGCCGAGACCTTGACCGGGATATCATAAACGGCTTCCAAATCGGTGGTTGAGCTGGGGATATTGAAATTATCCATATCTTCCTGAGCTCTTAAAACCGGCTCATCACCCTCAACACCGTCGTGCAGTTCGTCTAATTCTAAGTTCTTGTCCATTTTCCCTCTGTCCTTTAATTTTGATGCATATTATCATCAAGTATATTATCAATTTTTTCCAGCATTTTAGCGCCGTTTCTTTCAACACCGCCGTTTTCCCACTCAATCCGGCAGTCTGAAGCCGCCAGAGAAGCATCTTTGTGCAGCGCGATTTTGCCTTCAAAATCATAAATATTAGCCAAACGAGCAATATTCTCCTGCACTTGCGGAATAACCTCAGGATTGAAGTAAAAAGCCAGCTTCGCTTCATTTTTGAAGTTCTTAAAATTCTTGGCTAAAAAGTCATTAACCAAGGCAACGGCATTTTCCTTTTCAATCACCGGAACCAGTTTGCCGATGGCCGTGCGGGCAATTTCCAGCGCCTGATTTTCCAGTTCGCATTCTTTGCTGCCGACATTGGCGGCCAACATCAGCAGACGGTTGTTGATTTCTTCAAGCAGGCGGCTGTTCTGAGCCTCAAAACTTTCCTGAGCGGTTTTGAACCCGAGTTCATAACCTCTTTCTTCAGCCAATTTTTCTTTGGCAGCGACTTCTTCTTCGCTGTAAGTGATGATTTCTTCAACTATCGCGTCCCGGACATCCGGCGTTTCCGGAACAATTCTTTCGGCTTCTATGGTTTCAGGCTCAACCGGCAAAACTTCTGCCGCCGGTTCTTTCTGCAGTTGATTATCTTCGCCGATGACGAAGTTATCAAACTGAAATTTCTGAAACTGACCCATATATTATTATACCTTAACTTTTAACCTTTACTTAATTTGCGCCCTGAATATCAATAAATAAGCTCGTCGTTTTCTTTACCTTCGCTAATGACAATCTCACCGGAGTTAGACAGTTCCTTAGTGGTGGTAACGATATACTGCTGAGCTTCTTCAACATCGCGCAAACGAACCGGACCCATGGCCTCCATATCCTCTTTGATAATTTTGCCGGCACGGGAAGACATGTTGTTGAAGAACAAATCTTTAATCGTGTCAGAAGCGCCTTTCAAAGCGATGGCCAGTTTGTCTTTATCAACATTACGCAGCAAGACCTGAATTCCCTGAGAATCAACACGAATAAGATCTTCAAAGGTAAACATAAGAGATTTGACGCGCTCGGCACTTTCGCGGTTGCGTTCTTCCAAAGCATCCATGAAACGGTTTTCGGTACTGCGGTCCAAAGAGTTGAAGATATCGGCAATCAGCTCATGCGAATCGCGGCGCGAAGATTTGGACAGGTTGCTCATAAATTCCTTGCGCAGGGTTTTTTCCAAACCATCCAGAACTTCTTTCTGAACCGAATCCATTCGCAACATACGCATAACGATTTCCATTGCGAAGTTTTCCGGCAAGAGCGCAATAACTTTTGCGGCATGTTCAGCCTTAATTTTTGACAAGATAACGGCAATTGTCTGTGGATATTCGTTTTTCAGATAATTGGCCAGAACATGCTCATTGACATTACCGAGCTTATCCCACATCGTGCGGCCGGCCGGTCCGCGAATTTCTTCCATAATCACGGAAACGCGGTCTTTATCCAAAGCTTTAGCCAGCAGACGTTCGGTACTTTCATAAGTTCCCATCAGCATACCGGTATTAGAAACCCGGTCCATAAATTCGGTAAATAATTGTTCGACAATATTGGAGTTGACCTTACCCAGAGAAGCCATAATCACCGAAAGCTCTTTAATCTCCTCGTCGTCCATCAACGAGAACAGAGCCGAAGAACGCTCCTCATTCAAAGACAGCATGAGAATGGCCGCTTTTTGCTGCCCGGAGAGTAAGTTGTAATCATCAATAACATTTTGCTTCATTGCGCGTCACTTTCCTCTAATTGCCATCATTTGAATATAACCAGCTGCGGATAATATTCACTGCCGCATCGGGGTTCTTTTCAATAATATCGTTAATTCTCTTCAAAGACGAAACCTTAACCCGGCCGTCAACTTTGTTGATATTGACCAACTCGTCAAGCTCGGCGTCATTTTCATTTAAGAAATTGGACAGCAGCAGGTTGTCATCCTCGGGATTTTCACCAAGCAGTTTGCCGTCTGCGCCAAGCTGGGAGCCGCTGTCGAAGGCGTTGTTGATGAGCGGCCTGATTACCAGTAATATTACCAGAATTGCCACGATTGCAACACCCAGACCTTCGGCTATGCGAATCAGTTCATCTTTGGTAAATCCGAAGATTAAGATTTCGCGGGCCGTATCAACGTCTTCAGCAATGCTGACAAATTTCATATTTTCGACTTCGACCACATCACCGCGGTTGGCATCATAGCCGACTGCTGATTTGACCAAAGCCGTCAACTGTTCCATTTCATCTTTAGTGCGGTCGCGGTAAACGGTTTTACCCTCGGCATCTTTGTCATAAACCCCGTCTACCATAACGGCTACAGTCAAACGTTTTACCGTGCCGGTATTTTTGACTTTATTGCGGACAACCTTGGAAATTTCATAATTAATCGTTTCTTCGGTTTTGGAATTTTGATTTAAGATGTTGCTGCCGGTGGTCACTGTGTCCCCGTTCGGAATATTCTGCGCCACGGTAACAGGCTGCTCGCCTGAATTGGAGACACCTTCCTCAGTAACGGTCGCCTGTGAACGGACAACCTGAGAATCGGGATCATAAATTTCTTCATTGGTCACAACCTGATCAAAATCCATTTCGATGTTGACCTGAGCCTGAGCTTTGCCGGGGCCGACGGTCTTTTCGAGCAAGGCCTCGATATTCTTGGCCATTTTGCGTTCCTGATCAAGGCGCAGACTTTCATTGGTGGCATTATTCAAAGTCTGTTCATCATCATAATTATTGGTCAGCAGATTACCGGCACTGTCAACAATCGCCACATTTTTAACCTCAAGCTTCGGCACGGCGGCGGCAACCAGTTTCTGTATCGACTGGATTTCCTTCAAATCAAGCTTGCCTTTGGCAGTTTTGATAACGACCGAAGCCGAAGGCGGCTGTTCTTCTCTTGAAAACATTTCACGTTTCGGGAGAACCAGATGAACGCGAGCACTCTTAATATTGTCAACCGAGCGAATCGTCCGGGCCAGTTCGCCCTCCAAAGCGCGAATCAAATTGACATTCTGCACAAAATTGGTTGACCCCAGAGCATCGGTATTGTCAAAAATCTCATAGCCGACATTGGAGCCTTTGGAAGCCAAAGCCAGCTCGGCGGTATCAACACGCATTTTATTAACCTGATCCTGGGGAACCATGACCTCGGTACCGTTTTTGGTCAGGCGGTATTTGACATTGGCAGCCTCAAGACGGGAAACAATCTGTTTGGCATCTTCCAATTCCAAATCGGAATAGAGCACGGCATAATCAACCGAGTTCATCTGTGTTGCAATATAAGCAAAAAAACTGATGAGAAAAATGATGATAGCCGAAAGCGACGCCAATCGTCCGGGCGATAAATTTTTTATACTCTGCAAAAAGTTATTCACTTTATTAGATTCCCCAATTTAGGAGCCTAAAGCCCCTTTAATAAAAATACTTCCCTTAGTCATTACATCTGTCTCTTATACACATCTGACGCTGCCGACGACTAGTCG
>ERZ1026946.716-NODE-716-length-10165-cov-5.777052_pt1 | contig 10165 bp, 10 predicted proteins | sample MGYA00519460_ERZ1026946 | MGnify/ENA primary metagenome ERZ1026946 (study PRJEB26926, sample SAMN06164620) | human gut metagenome | biome: ENVO:00009003; feature: ENVO:2100002; material: ENVO:00002003 | host: Homo sapiens | place: USA | collected 2012 ...
TCGTTTTTTCATTTCTTGCTACCTCCGTTATGTAAACTTAATCAAGAGCGGTTATTGTGATTGTGCCTTTGAAGCTCTCGAGACGGGTATTGTATGCCGACTGTTCAAACATGAAGTACAGCGTTATATCCTCGTCCGAGGCGTCGTAAATTCTGGTGAAATTAAAGGAATGTTGGTCGTTTGTCTGCGCTATTTTTGTGCCGTCACGTTTTATGCGTGTAACCTCACGGCAAAGGTCGTCGTCATAGCCGTCTGTCAACTGGATGGAGTAATTACCGCTGTTGTTGGACTCGTTTGATACCACCTGGAGAGAGCCGCTTATGGTGACGCTGTAAACATGACCTTTTTTGAGCGTAATCTTATCAAGATAAGTGGATATCAGGTCTCCGCTGTTTACCTTTTCATAGACGCTTAAAGCTGCGTTGCCGTTATTGAGAAATACTCTCGGAATTCTTGTTTCTGCATAAAAATAGCCCGGGCAGCTGCCGTTCTGACCGGCGTCGCCCTTGTCGCCTTTATCGCCCTTGTCGCCTTTGTCACCCTTATCGCCTTTGTCGCCTTTGTCGCCCTTTTCTCCCTTTTCGCCGTCTGTGCCGTCAACACCGTCTGTGCCGTCAACACCTGCGGCTTTTACACCGGTGTCGATTTCTCCGAACCACCAGTTGCCGTTTTCGCCGATAAAAGGTGTTTTACCGTCTTTGCCGTCAGAGCCGTTTTGCCCGTTTATTCCGTCCTTACCGTCGGCTCCGTCTTTGCCGTTTATACCGTCGGCTCCGTCCTTGCCATCCGCACCTTTTAATGCGGTAAGGTCGTAAAGGTTCAACCATATTTCGTCGCCGACGTAACGCCATTGCAGGATATTTTCGCTTACGCGAAATTCCGGAGTTTTTCCGTTTGCACCGTCCGTTCCGTTCTGCCCGGCAGGGCCCTCTATATCGGCTATCGCAACAAGATTTTGCCACTCGTCGCCCTCGTAACGCCACTGTATGTGGGTTTCGGTTCGCCGCACCTCTATGTTTTTGGCGTTAATGCCGTCCTTGCCGTCGGCTCCGTCTTTACCGTTAATGCCGTCCTTCCCGTTTATACCGTTTTTACCGTCTTTACCGTCGGCACCGTCTTTTCCGTCGGTGCCGTTTATACCGTCCTTACCGTCGGTACCGTTTTTACCGTCAACGCCGTCTTTGCCGTTAACGCCGTCTTTTCCGTTCTCGCCGTTTATTCCGTTCTTACCGTCTTTCCCGTCAACTCCGTTAATTCCGTCCTTGCCGTTTTCCCCGGCAGCACCTCGCAGCTCGGTAAGCGCCACAAGGTCGCGCCATTCTTCTTCGGCGGGGTATCTCCATTGGATTGCCGTGCCGCTATTGCGCACCTCCGGCAGTGCGGCGTTGGTTTTTGCCGTTTTGCCGCATCCGGCGACAAAAACAATGAAAAGTACCAAAAGCATACCTGTGAGCAGTTTTTTTCCTGTTCTCATCTTCTTTCCTCCGTTTCGCCGTCCGTAGACAGCTTAAAGTCATATTTCATTTCAAGCATGGCAAACAGCTTATGCATAACCGTGACGGCAAGCTCCCGAATATCAATCGAGCCGATAAAAGTAAGCACCTTTGCCTGTTCTTCCTCCGGTACACGATATACTCTCATTGATGCCACCAGAAACCTGCTGAGCTTGCGCTCCAACGGGAAATGAATATCACATTTGCGAGCCATATAGTTACGCATAAGTCCTGCCGTGCCGATTTCCATTTCGTAAAAGTCACTTTCGCTGTAATCGGGGAAATTTGCTCCGAAAATCTGCTTTAATTCCGCCGTGGTGTGCAGATAGATGAATTCCGCCGTGTCGGGCTGAGAATATGCTTCAATATAGATTTCTCGCAGGTTCTCGTTAAGCTCCGTTAGCGTGAGCTGAAGAGATGTTTCCACCGCATAGGCGTATACGGGCGGCAGCTTTTTGTCCGCAATGCTCCTCGCCACGTCAAATTGGCCGCCGAACATCGATTCGGTCAAATCCAGCAAGATTTTGTCCTTGGTCGGAAACAGATTTAAATAGCTGCCCCTTGCGACGCCTGCTTCCTCGACTATTCGACTGACGGAGGTGCTTTTGTAGCCCTCCTCCAAAAACAACCGAACGCACGCCGTTAAGATTTTTCTTTTTGTTTCACTGCTGTTTCTACGCAAATATATCACCTGTTTATAATATTATTAGTATGCATACCAATAATATCATATAGCATACAAAAAAGCAAGAGAATGTTGATTATTAGCCCGTTATGAGTAGGTTTTGCTTAAAATAAACGGTTTTTCATATAATAATGCACTTAACCCCTCGGATAATGCAGACGCATATCCGAGGGGTTAGTCTGTTTCTGTATCAAAATATATTGTTTTGAGGTGCTTTACGAGGGCTTTGCTGCTTGATTATATAAAATATGATGCGGGAGATTTAGCGTTATTCGCATTCGCATATACTTTTTCTTGTGTGCAAAATCGAAGAGGGCGTTACCGAAAATTCGTCAAGCCCCCATTTGCAAAGCAAGGGAATAAGACGTGTATCGGCTGCCGCTTCTCCGCACATTCCGACGGGGATGCCTGCCTTTTTGGCGTTTTTGATCGTCGTTTCGATAAGGCGCAGAACCGCAGGCTGAATCGGGTCATACAGCTTTGAAACAGCGGCGTTTCCTCTGTCAACGGCCATGGTGTAGCCCGTCAGGTCGTTTGTGCCGATGGAAAAGAAATCAACCTCTTTTGCAAGCAAATCGGAAATTATTGCCGCCGACGGAGTTTCTATCATAACGCCCACGGGAATATCGGCGAATTTAAGACCCTCGTTTTTAAGCTCATCTTTGCATTCTTCGATAAGGGCTTTTGCTCTGCGAACCTCGTCAAGTGTCGTTACAAGCGGAAGCATAACCTTTATGTTTCCGAAAACCGCTGCGCGGAGAATCGCACGAAGCTGAATTTTGAAAATTTTAGGGTTGTCAAGGCAGTATCTTATCGCGCGGTGCCCGAGAAACGGGTTGTCCTCTTTTTCGATTTTAAGGTAATCTATCGCTTTATCTCCGCCTATATCGAGCGTGCGAATGATAACCTCCTTGCCGTCCGTTATCTTTGCGACGGTTGAATATGCTTCGTACTGCTCCTGCTCCGTGGGAAGAGAGGCTCTGTCCATAAACAGAAATTCCGTTCTGAAGAGGCCTATGCCCTCGCCGCCGTTTTGCAATACGTTCTGTGCGTCCTCAGCCTTGCCGATGTTGCCGTACACATGCTTTTTTACGCCGGATTTTGTAACGGTTTCTTTTGAGAAGTATTCGTTGAGGCTTTCTTTTTCCTTCAGATATGCCGCCTGCTTGGATCTGTATTCTTCAAGCTCTTCCTCTGTGGGGTCGGTAAATACTTTTCCCTTGAAGCCGTCTGCAATAATCATATCGCCGTCCGAGATTTTTTCAACCGCATTGACGACCGACAAAACGGCGGGTATGCCCATGGCACGGGCGAGTATTGCGCTGTGACTCGTAACGCCGCCGACCTCGGTGATAATTGCGGAAACATTTTCCCTGTTTATTTGTGACGTCATGGACGGGGTGAAATCCTTGGCGATGAGAACAGAGCCCTTCGGTACGGATGAAATATCCACACTTTTTACACCCAGAAGAATGCGCAAAAGGCTGTCTCTTATATCCTTTACATCCGAGGCGCGTTGGCGCGTAAGCTCGTCGTCAACGCCGGAGAACATATTGATAAACATTGTGCATATGCTGTCAACCGCCGCTTCGGCAACAGAGCCGTTGTCGATTGCTTCTTCCATCTGTGCGAGCATAAACGGGTCCTCAAGCATAACAAGATGTCCCTCGAGTATCTCCGCCTCTTTATTTCCGGCATTCTTTTTAAGCTCCGCCACAAGTGATTTTGTTTCGTCGGAAAAGTCGGCGACTGCCGAGTGCAGACGCTTTTTTTGATGATCCGAATCGGTAAATTTTACGGATGAATAGTCAAGGTTTGTGTCCCTTATAACAACGGCCTTGCCGATTCCGAAGCCTTGAGATGCGCCGATTCCTTTAAGCATTAAACCCACCCTTTCATTAAGCCGCGGCAATATTATTCTTCGCCGAAGCCCGATGTGATAAGCTCTTCGGCTTTTTTGAGCATTTCGTTTTCGTCTGCGCCGCTGCACTCTACGGTGATTTCGCTTCCGCATTTGATGCAGCCTGCCATTATATTCATAATGCTCTTGCCGTTGATCCTTTTACCTCCGAAAACAATGTCAACGTCCGAAGAGAATTTAGACATTTCTGTTACAAAGGTGTTTGCCGGACGCATATGAAGTCCCATTTTATTAGTGATTGTAAAAGTTTTCTGTACCATAATAATTCTCCTTATGTTTAATACCTGCCGAGAGGATGATGCCCCTCGGCACGGTTTTTGATTGTTTGTTATACGGATTCTTTACGATCCTTTTTAAGAAGACCGAGCATCAGCGCTCCGACAACCGAGCCTGCAATAAGGGCTACGATATAGAGAAGCGGATGGTCGCATACTATAAATGTGAAGATTCCGCCGTGAGGTGCGGGGCATGTAACATTGAACAGTGATGTAAGAGCACCTGCGACAGCAGAGCCTACTAAGCATGAGGGGATAACTCTGACCGGGTCGGAAGCGGCGTAGGGGATAGCACCCTCCGTAATGAAGCACAGACCCATAAGATAGTTTACGGGGCCTGATTTGATTTCTTCCGATGTCCACTTCTTCTTGTTGAAGGTTGTCGAAAGTGCGATTGCAATCGGGGGAACCATACCGCCTATCATAACAGCCGCCATAATCCATGTGTTGCCGTCAGCTATTGCAGCCGTGCCGAAAACATAAGCCGCCTTGTTGAACGGGCCGCCCATATCCGTTGCCATCATTGCCGCAAGGACTATGGAAAGGAGTATTTTGCTTGTATCGCCGAGCGACGAGAGGAACGAGGAAAGAGCGGAGTTGACAACGCCTATAACGGGGTTTACAAGACACATAAGAAGGCCCATGATAAGCGTGCCGAAAAGAGGATAGATAAATACGGGCTTTATTCCGTCCATTGATTTCGGAAGCCAAGAAAATGCCTTTTTGAGGAGATTTACAATAATACCGGCAAGGAAACCTGCGAGCAGAGCACCGAGAAAGCCCGACACCGCTTTGTCGTCTCCGGTAAGGCTTTGGTTTTCAATCAGCGAGCTGAAGGTGTAACCGTTTGCCGCAAATACGCCGCCTATCATACCGGGCAAAAGACCCGGTCTGTCGGCAACGGACGATGCGATATAAGCCGAAAGAATGGGGAGCATAAGCGCAAATGCCGCTTTGCCTATCCAAAACACAATTGCCGCAACGGGACTTGTGAAGCCGAAGGTTCCGCCGACATCGGCATTGCCTGCAAGCGTATCGAACAGGAAGCCGAGAGCTATGAGAACTCCGCCGCCGACAACGAACGGGAGCATATGCGAAACACCGTTCATGAGATGCTTATAAAGCTTGTGCCAGCCGCTTTCCTTTTCGTCGTCATCAATAGGCTGCTTTTCACTTTCGTCGGCGTGATATATCGCGGCTTTTCCGTCAACGATTCTTTTGATAAGCTCCTCGGGCTTGTTTATTCCGTTTGAAACCGAGGTCTTTACAACGGGCTTGCCGTCGAAACGTGCCATTTCGACGTTTTTATCTGCGGCAATGATTATTCCGTCGCATTCTTCGATTTCCTTTTTTGTGAGCACGTTTTTAGCGCCGCCGGAGCCGTTGGTTTCGGCTTTGAGCGGATAGCCTAATTTTTCGCCCGCTTTTTCAAGTGCCTCTGCCGCCATATAGGTATGCGCTATGCCCGTCGGACAGGCTGTAACTGCGAGTATTCTGTAACCCGTCGGCTTTACTTCGGGCTTTGCCGCTTCCTCGGGGTATTTCTCCGCTTCCTTTTTGTCGATTATTTCTAAAAATTCGTCCGTCGTTTTTGCGCCCCGTAGAGCCGCGCAAAATTCCGGTTCCATAAGCATTACCATAAGACGGGAGAGTATTTCGAGATGTAAATCTCCGTCAACGGGGGCGGCAATCATAAACAAAATGTCCGAGGGCTTGGAGTCGGGAGCACCGTAATCAACGCCGTTCGGAACCGTTATCGCCGAAAGACCGGGAGTCTTTACGCTGTCCGATTTTGCGTGCGGAACGGCAATTCCTTCTCCGATTGCGGTCGAGCCCTGAGCCTCTCTTGCAAGGATAGCCTCCTTGTACGCCGCCTTGTCGGCAAGATTTCCTGCCTTTTCGTGCAGGGAAATCAGCTTGTCGATTGCCTCTTCCTTGTCGGTGAGAGAAACATTAAGAGCAATCGCATCTTTTTTTAATAAGTCGATGATTTTCATAAGTATTCCTCCTTATTTATACTCCGCGTTAAAGACGCGTTCAATTTCTTCACGGGTTGCAAGCTTTTCTGAAAAGGCCGTTGCGTTTCCGCACGCCGAGCCGAGTCTTAAAGCGTAGGAATAGTCGGCGGTCTTGATATATCCTGCCGTAAAGCCTGCTACCATACTGTCTCCGCAACCGACGGAGTTTATGAGTTTGCCCTTTGCGTTGCCTATTTTGTGGACGCTTCCGTTTTCGTCCGTAAGCATTGCGCCGTCTTTTGCCATTGAAACAAGCACGTTTCTAGCACCCATTTCCTGAAGCTTTTTCGAATATTTTACAATGTCATCGTCGCTTTTAATTTGGACCGAGAACAGGTCGCCGAGCTCGTGATGATTCGGCTTTATCAAAAACGGTCTGTATTTGAGTACGTTTTTGAGCAAATCGCCCGTTGCGTCAACCACGCAGTTTATATTTCTGTCGCCGACTCTCTCAAGTATTTGCTCGTAAATGTCATCGGGGAGGGTATTCGGGATAGAGCCTGCGAGGATAAGGTAATCTCCGCTCTTTATGCCGTCAAGCTTTCTTAAAAAGCTCTGCATATCCTCTTTTGTGATTTCGGGGCCGCAGGCGTTCAAATCAATTTCCTTGTCGGCCTTGATTTTGACGTTTATTCTCGTATCGCCGTTTTTAAGATAATTAAAGTCGCAGTTGATATTGTCGTTTTTGAGCATTTCTTCAAGCTTTTTTCCGGTAAAGCCTCCGAGAAAGCCGAGTGCCGTGTTGGGAATTCCGAGCTGTGTGAGTATGACCGACACGTTGATGCCTTTTCCGCCGTAATAGATTTCTTCGCCGTCCGTGCGGTTTATGTCGTCGGTTCGAAGATTTTTGAGCTTCATCACATAGTCGAGAGCCGGATTCAGAGTAACGGTGTAAACCATTAAGCAGTTACCTCCTTCACTACCGTTTTTGATTTAAGCTGTTCGTCATCGCATTTGTCGCAGACTATACACGCCGCTGCAACCGGTGAAAATGATACCGCCGAAACTTTTCCGAACTTTGTGTGGTCGCAAAGCACATAGGTTACAAAGCTTCGCTCTATGGCAACGGCTTTCAGCATTGCCTCCTCGGTGTCCGGGGTTGTAAAGCCCTGCTTTTCGCTGACTCCGTTTGTTCCGATGAACGCTTTTGAAAAGTTATATTTCTGAAGATTTGAAGCGGCTACTAAGCCTATGATTGCCTCGGTTGTGCTTTTTAATTCACCGCCGATAACAAAAACCTTGCAGCCATTGGCCGTTAGCTCCTTTGCGTGGGCGATTCCGTTGGTTACAAAGGTTGCTTTGGAAGAGGTTATATATTTCGTCATAAGAAAGGTGGTTGTGCCTGCGTCGATAAAAACGAAATCATCATCATTTATCTGCGATGCGGCATATTTTGCTATTGCTTCCTTTTCGTTTATATTCATCAGCGATTTTTTGTCGAAATCCTCCTCGTTGTGGAGAAATTCCTGCCCGAGAACAGTCGCTCCGCCGTGAACCTTGTTTATTTTCCCGAGCTGGGAAAGAGCCAAAAGGTCACGCCTTATCGTAGATTCGCTTGTTTCGAATTCTTCGGCAAGCTTTGAAACGGTAACCGAGCCGTTCTGACGCAGAATTTCAAGTATCTGCGCTCTTCTGTCGGTTGTAAGCATATTCACACCTCCGATATCTCTGTTGCGCCTTAATTATACAAAAACGTTCAAATACAGTCAATATCGCGCAATAAAATTCAGCGTTTGTGCTTATAGTGTGCCCGTTTTGTTATCTAATATGCAATATTATTGAACCGTAAATGCGCACTTTTGCTCGTTTTAAATTTTTCAATCATAAAAATACGCATCGGATAACATAAAAAAATCCGCCCGAAAGGCGGACGACATCAGTCATAAATTCCATTAGCAGACGGGAAAACAGACAATAAAAACTGCGGCTTTTTCGTTTTTCTCGTTTTTGACAAAAATAAAAAACCGAAAACCCTTGAAAACAAAGACTTTCGGCATTGCTTGTGGCGCGCCAAAAGGGATTTGAACCCCCGACCTTCCGCTTAGGAGAAGCCTCTAAGGGACGTTTTTTATTCTCTCGAAATCCTCAATAATCCTTGATTTTACCGGCTTTTTCGAAATTATAGTGTTAATCGGTTCTCTTATGAAATCTGCTAATTTTATGCCGTTTTTTTCTTCATTTTAGCATGATATTAGCAAATGCAATGATAACGCCATGCTACTCAATATGCCGGTCCCTATACCGAACAGGTTTCCAATTAAACACTTACTCATACCGATACTTTTTCTACACAATCAGAAATTCATTTTCTTGCTCTATATATCTGCAAAAGACAAATATACCACAAATAATTTCCGGAGTAATATCGCAAATATCTTCCACATCCCATCCTCCTGCGATGCCCTTGTGCATAATACGGAGAACTTCCGTATGGTTGGTGTCTTTCAGAGAATAATTCTGGCTGTTGTGCATTGTCAAAAGATATTCTTCGCCGTTCATAACAATGCTTGCATGGTCAACTCTTGGCATTCTGCAAATCGGCCATCCTACTATGTTCGGATCATCACCATCCGCATATCCGGGACGAGCAGAGCAGATTATCTGCTTTCCGTTGCCGGTCAGTATATATTCCCGATTTATTACATCGCTAAAGCCTGCTTTTGACTTGTCTGGGCGACGGATATCTGCCGTTAAAAGCAACTCGTCGTCTGCGACGCTGAAAATCTTTCTTTGCGGACTGATCAACGAGCTTTTTATTCTTGCCAAAGCACGCTGCGGTTCTTTTTTATATAGAACACCTGCCTTTATCGTGTATTGCATAACTGTTCCTCCTATCTTCTTATACGAGTGAATACAGGATAATTCCTGCAACGCCGGAACCGGCCATAACCCATAGCGGATTTGGTTTCCACTTCCTTAAAACAAAAAAACCAATGGCAAAAATAATCACCGCAATTACATCTAAAGATGCCAAATCCTTAGGAAGCGTTCTCTGCCCATAAAACGCCATAATCAACAGAGAAATACCAGCCGATGCGATCATTGCAATGACCGCGGGACGAAGTCCGGAAAGTACACCCTGGACCATATTCAGACTACGAAAACGATAATAAATATAGGCAAGAGTTACTACAATAACACAAGATGGAAACACACACCCAATGGTTGCGATAAGGGCTCCGGGCAATCCTGCGACTTGAATCCCTACAAATGTTGCGGAGTTGATAGCTATGGGGCCGGGTGTCATTTCTGCGATTGTCATAATATCCGCAAATTGCGTCATCGTCAGCCAAGAATGAATATCAACCACTTGATTCTGAATCAATGGCATAGCGGCATAGCCGCCGCCAATACTGAATAGTCCAATTTGAAAAAAGCTCCAAAATAACTCAAGATATATCACTGTTTATCGCCTTCTTTCCGTGCTTTTCCTTGATGCCATGTGTCCACCGCTCCGATTACACCACAGACAAGAATAATAATTATGATATTCACAGAGAAAAAGCGAACAGCAACAAAAGATCCGAGCATAACGATAACAGGCAATATTCGCTTTTTCTGAAAAATGGTTTTTGCCATATTGATTACAACATCGCAGATTACCGCTGCCACTCCGCAAAGCATTCCTGCCATCGCCATATTCACAATAGCGTTATCTCGAAATGCTTGGTAGAACATGGATATTATGGAAATTGTGATAAGCGGCGGTAATATTGTCCCCAACCTGTCTCTTATACACATCTCCGAGCCCACGAGACGGAGCTACATCTCGT
>ERZ1026946.718-NODE-718-length-10139-cov-5.482249_pt1 | contig 10139 bp, 8 predicted proteins | sample MGYA00519460_ERZ1026946 | MGnify/ENA primary metagenome ERZ1026946 (study PRJEB26926, sample SAMN06164620) | human gut metagenome | biome: ENVO:00009003; feature: ENVO:2100002; material: ENVO:00002003 | host: Homo sapiens | place: USA | collected 2012 ...
GATCTACACTCGACTAGTCGTCGGCAGCGTCAGATGTGTATAAGAGACAGCGTAAAAATACTGGTGAGTTAGGCAATTTTTGGGCAGATATAATCAGATGTACGACCAGAATACTGCTGCCGATTTGTGTTGTAGCAACATTGCTGCTGGTTTCTCAGGGTGTTATCCAAAACCTTAATCCTTATGTCGATGTACAAACCGTCGAAGGGGCACAGCAGACTATTGCTATGGGACCGGTTGCTTCTCAGGAAGCGATTAAGGAGCTGGGTACCAATGGCGGCGGTTTTTTTAATGCCAATTCTTCTCATCCGTTTGAAAATCCGACTCCCTGGAGCAATTTCCTGGAAATGTTTTTGATTTTAGTGATCCCTACAGGTTTATTATTTACTTTTGGTGAGATGTGTAAAGATAAAAAACAAGGCTATGCTGTTTTGGCATCCATGCTGCTGCTTTTTGTTTTGATGCTGGGGGTTTGCTATGCTTCTGAAAAATATGGTAATCCGATAGTTGCTGCGCAGGGCATCAGCGGCGATACTGCTATGGAGGGCAAAGAAGTCCGTTTTGGCATCGGCAGCAGCAGTTTGTTTGCAACGGTTACCACAGCTGCGTCCTGCGGTGCAGTAAACTCGATGCATGACAGCTACACCGGTACCGGCGGATTAGTGCCTATGCTGCAGATGATGCTGGGAGAAGTTGTTCTGGGCGGTGTCGGCGCCGGATTTTACGGTATGATGCTGTATGTATTTATCACAGTTTTCATTGTTGGCCTGATGGTAGGACGTACACCTGAATATCTGGGGAAAAAGATTGAAGCAAAAGAAGTTGTTTTGACAATTGCCGGACTTTTGATTCCGGCTGCTACTATTTTAACGATGTCGGCTGTATCCTGTCTTACGGAAGCCGGTCAGGCCGGGGTATCCAACCCCGGGCCGCATGGTCTCAGTGAAATCTTATACGGTTTCGCTTCCGGTGTCGGCAATAACGGCAGTGCTTTTGCCGGTTTGGGTGCCAATAGCCTGTGGTACAATGTTTTGATCGGTTTGGCGATGCTGATCGGCCGCTTTGCCGTTATTGTGCCTGTTTTGGCCATTGCAGGCAATATGGCAACAAAAAAAATCGCTCCTGCCAATGCCGGTACTTTTAATACGGGCAGCAGTCTTTTTGCCGTGCTTCTGGCCGGTGTTGTTTTGATCGTCGGCGCGTTGACTTTTTTACCGGCCCTGGCCCTGGGACCGATCGTAGATCAATTGTTTATGCTGCAGGGCAAGGTATTTTAAGGAGGATCTGAGATGAAAAGAGATAGACAACAGCAAGAGATTTTGGGCGAGGCCGTGCGTAATGCGTTCCTGAAGCTCGATCCTCGTATCCAATGGAAGAATCCCGTTATGTTCATAGTTTTTCTGGGCGCTATTTTAGTAGCGGTTCTGGCTGTACGTGCTTTTATGGCAGGCAATACACAGGAAGGCTGGTTTGACCTGCATATAGATTTATGGCTGTGGTTTACAGTTCTGTTTGCTAATTTTGCCGAAGCCGTAGCCGAAGGCCGCGGCAAAGCGCAGGCAGAAAGTCTGCGTAAAGCCCGCAAATCTCTGCAGGCAAAGAAAATCAAAGCTGATGGCAGTTTTGAAATCGTCGGTTCCGAAGCTATCCGCAAGGGTGATATAGTTTTAGTTGAAGCTGGCGATACCATTCCTAACGACGGCGAAGTAATCGAAGGCATGGCATCGGTTGATGAAAGTGCTGTTACCGGTGAATCAGCGCCTGTTATCCGCGAATCAGGCGGTGATAAATCTTCTGTAACCGGCGGTACTAAAGTGTTGTCCGACTGGATTAAAGTCAGGGTGACTACTAATCCCGGCGAAACCTTTCTCGATCGGATGATCGGGCTGGTTGAAGGTGCTAAACGTCAGAAGACCCCGAATGAGATTGCCTTGACGCTGCTTTTGGTTGGTTTGACGATCATCTTTTTGTTTGCAGTAGTAACTTTGGAACCGTTTGCGATTTATTCCGGTACGGTTATTTCTGTAACGGCACTGGTTGCGCTGCTGGTTTGCCTGATCCCTACAACGATCGGTGGTTTGCTGTCAGCAATAGGTATTGCCGGTATGGATCGGCTTTTGGGACGTAATGTTCTGGCAATGAGCGGCCGTGCTGTAGAAGCAGCCGGTGACGTAAATGTGCTGCTGCTTGATAAAACGGGTACGATTACCCTGGGCAACAGGATGGCGACGGAATTTATTCCGGCGGCCGGTATTACTGCGGGAGAACTGGCAGATGCGGCACAGCTGGCTTCTTTGGCTGATGAAACTCCGGAAGGGCGCAGTATCGTTGTCCTGGCTAAAGAAAAATATGGCCTGCGTGAGCGTGATCTTACACATCTGCAGGCAGAATTCATTCCTTTTACTGCCCAGACCAGAATGAGCGGTATTGATATCGTCGATGCCAGAATACGTAAGGGATCGATGGAAGCCATGCAGAACTATGTCAGCGAACTGGGTGGGGCTTTTCCTGCTGAAGTCCGCAGTGCCTGTGAAAATATTGCACATCAGGGCGGTACGCCTTTAGTCGTTGCCAAAGATAAACAGGTCCTGGGTGTCATTTATCTGAAGGATATTGTCAAGGGCGGTATTAAAGAACGTTTCAGCGAGTTGAGGAAAATGGGCATCAAAACGATCATGATCACTGGTGATAACCAGTTGACAGCGGCAGCGATCGCTGCCGAAGCCGGTGTTGATGATTTTCTGGCTGAAGCAACGCCGGAAGCGAAATTGAAAATGATCCGTTCCTATCAGCAGCAGGGAATGCTGGTAGCAATGACGGGTGACGGTACTAACGATGCGCCGGCACTGGCGCAGGCAGATGTGGGTGTTGCAATGAACAGCGGCACACAGGCGGCTAAGGAAGCGGGCAATATGGTCGATCTTGATTCCAATCCAACGAAATTGATCGAAGTTGTGGAAATCGGTAAACAACTTTTGATGACACGCGGTTCCCTGACAACTTTCAGTATTGCCAATGATATTGCCAAATATTTTGCGATTATCCCGGCTTTGTTTGCCGCAACCTATGCGCCGTTGGAAGTGCTCAATATCATGCAGCTGCATTCACCGCAGAGCGCTATTTTAAGCGCAGTGATTTTCAATGCGCTGATCATCATCGCGCTGATACCGCTGGCTATGAAAGGCGTAGCCTATAAACCGCTGGGAGCTTCTAAAATACTGCAGAGAAATCTGCTGATCTATGGTGTCGGTGGTATCGTCGTACCGTTTATCGGCATCAAGATCATTGATGTGCTTTTAGTTGCTTTAGGCTTGGCTTGAGAAAGAATGAGGTGGAAATATGGGCGCGATAATAAGATCGTTAGTAATGGTTGTAACCTTGAGTATTTTTACCGGGCTGGTTTATCCGCTGGCCATGACAGGCTTGGCGCAAGTGGTATTTCCCAGCCGGGCTAATGGTAGTATAATAATAAAAGACGGAGTTCCGGTAGGATCGGCTCTGATCGGTCAGGCGTTCACAGATGCCCGCTACTTCAGCAGCCGTCCTTCTGCAGGCGGTAATGACGCTGCCAATTCAGGCGGCACTAACTATGGCGGTACCAGCGCAAAACTGCAGCAGCAGGTCGGCGAGCTGGCAGAGTCTGTACGTGCGGCTAATGGCTGGACATCTGATCAAGAAGTGCCCAGTGTGCTGGTAACAAATTCCAGCAGTGGTTTGGATCCGCACCTGACGCCGGCAGCTGCTTATTGCCAGGTCGAACGTATTGCCAAAATACGTGGTCTGGAAATCAGACAGGTACGCGATCTGGTTAAAGAACATATTGAAAATGCTGATTTGGGCGTTGTCGGAGAAGACAGAGTCAATGTTTTAAAATTGAATCTGGCGCTTGATAATTTACAACAGAATCAATAAAAGTTAGGGCTGCATTCAGGCAGCCCTATTTGACTATCTTGCGAAGGAGAAGGTTATGGAACTGACAGAGAACCCTCAAAGTGGACAAGAATATGCTGAAACGCTTCTGGCTGCGGTCAATAAAGAACAGCGCGGCAAGCTGACTGTTTTTTTAGGTGCTGCTGCCGGTGTTGGTAAAACCTGTAGCATGCTGCAGGAAGCACAGGCCCGTCTGCGAGAGGGGACTGATATTGTACTCGGTCTGGTGCTTACGCATGGGCGCAAAGAGACAGCAGCGCTTTTGGAAGGTTTGCCGCGTATCCCCGAGCAGGAAATAGAATATCATGGCAAGATGCTGCGGGAAATGGATCTGGATGCTATTCTCAGACGCCGTCCGCAGCTGGTAGTCGTTGATGAACTGGCGCACAGTAATGTGCCGGGTTCGCGCCATCAGCGGCGGTATCAGGATGTAGAAGAACTTTTGGCTGCCGGTATCGACGTTTATACTGCTGTCAATATCCAGCATATCGAAAGCCTGAATGACGTTGTTGCGCAAATCACCGGGAGTATCGTTCGTGAAACTGTACCGGATGCGTTTTTTGAGCTGGCAGATGATATCAGATTGATCGATATTCCGCCCAAAGAATTACTGCAGCGTTTGAAGGAAGGCAAGGTCTATCGTCCGCAGCAGGCCCAGCAGGCATTGCGGGGCTTTTTCAGACAGGGAAATATCAGCGCGCTGCGTGAGCTGGCTTTAAGATTTACGGCCCGACATGTTGATCAGGATATGCTGGCCTATATGCGCCTGCATAAAATAGAAGGTCCCTGGCCGGCTTCCGGCAAGGTCATGGTTTGCGTCAGTGCCAGCCCCTTTTCAGCACAGCTGATCAGAGCGGCGCAGCGTTTGGCTCAGGGGCTGCACGCAGAATTTTTGGCGGTGCATATCGAAACACCGGAAAGACGATTTCCTCATGGTGATAAAGAACGGGAAAGGCTTTGGCGTAACCTGAACCTGGCTAAAGAGCTGGGAGGTCAGATCCTGACTACGGCAGGTACGGATTTTGTAGAAACAGTTCTGCAGATCGCTGTCAGAGAAAATGTTACGGCGATCGTGGTCGGGAAATCAGGGCCGCGCCGCTGGTATGAAATAGGCCGAAAAACCTTGGTCGACAGATTGATTGACAGGAGCGGGTTTATCCATGTTTACGTTATCCAGGGGCGGGAGGAAGAAGAAAAATCTCCTGTCATCACTACGGCAGTACCGCAGCAGCAGGCAGGCTGGCGCCAGTATGTAGGGGCGCTGGCGGCAGTTGTCATTACTACTGGGCTTTGTTATGTTTTCCGCGGTCAGCTGGAGCTGGTCAATATAGCCTTACTGTATTTGCTGCCGGTATTGTTGACGGCAGCCTGGTGGGGCAGAAGTACGGCCTATGTAACAGCGGCCTTTTGTGTTTTAGGTTTTGACTTTTTATTTTTGGAACCTATTTTTACTTTTACTATTTACGATATCAGATATCTGTGGAGCTTTCTGATATTTGGACTGGTAGCATTTTTAGTCGGTGGAAAGACAGAATCGCTGCGGCGGGAATTGGAAAGTACCAGACGCCGTGAAAGCAATGTCAACAGTCTATACCGTTTCAGCAGCCGTATTGCCGCAGTCGATGACGCAGTGACGATCATGGAAGAATTTGTCAGTCATGTGGGACGGGAGCTGCAGCGGACAGTGCTGATTTTATTGGCAGAAAATAAAGTGCTGCGGCTGCAGGCTTGTTATGCTGTACAGCAGGAGGATGCGGCCGCAGAGTTTCAGCTGCCGCCGTCAGAATATGCTGTAGCAGCCTGGGTGCAGGAACACGGACAGGCCGCCGGACGTTCTACTGATACTTTACCCGGGGCTGAAAATCTTTTTTTACCGCTGATGAATGGAGAAAAAGTTATTGGTGTTGTTGGCATCGCTATCGATACACGGAAGTTATCGCCGGAGGAAAGGGCTGTACTGGGAGCGTGGGTAAGCCTGCTGGCGATCGCTTTGGTGCGGGCCGGGCTGAGCAGCGAAGCAAAACAGGCCGCCATGCTGCGTGAGGCAGATAAATTACGGACAGCGCTTTTTAATTCCGTTTCCCACGAACTGCGAACGCCTTTAGCTGCTATCATGGCTTCGGTATATACCTTAAATGACAAAGCTGTTGCTTATAGTGAGAAACAGCGGCAGCAGCTTCTGGAAACCATTGCTGATGCTTCTAAAAGAATGGAACGGATCATCGGCAACCTGTTAGATACCGCCCGTCTGGAAAGCGGGATGCTGCAGCTGAAGCTGGACTGGTGTGATCTGGAGGATGTTGTCAGCGGTGCGCTGCGGCGCAGTAAGGAACATACGCAGAGCTATAAGATCAAAGTAGAGATGGCTGACGATCTGCCGCTGATTTATGCAGATGCAGCCTTACTTGAGCATGTAGTGTTGAATTTACTGGATAATGCGGTAAAATATTCAGTAGAAGGCAGTGAGATCGAAATACAGACCTGTCTTGACGATAACGAAGTGATCGTTACGGTCAAAGATCGGGGGCTGGGTCTGACGGCCAAAGATTTACCGCATTTGTTCGATAAATTTTACAGGGCCAGACAAACGGAGAAAATCAGCGGCACCGGTTTGGGGCTGGCTATCTGCAAAGGCATTGTCGATGCCCACCGCGGCAGGATTTGGGCTAAACAGCGCACTGGTGGTGGCAGTATTTTTGCTTTTGCCCTGCCTGTAACATTGCCGGAAGAAAAGGCTGGTGAAAAAAATGACTGAAAATACATTGCGCGTTTTAATTATTGATGATGAACCCGCAATCAGAAAGCTTTTAAAAATATCAATGCAGGCCTACGGCTATGAGCTGGGTGAAGCTGCTACTGGGCAGGACGGACTGTTAATGGCGGCCTCCTTCAGGCCGGATATTATTTTGGTTGACCTGGGGCTGCCTGATATGGACGGTAAAGCAGTTGTGAAGGCTCTGAGGGAATGGTCGGAAACGCCGATCATTGTCTTGACGGCGCGTGAGCAGGAACAGGAAAAAATTGCCGCCTTAGATGTCGGTGCTGACGACTATGTGACCAAACCCTTTGGTATGGGTGAGCTGATGGCCAGAATGAGAGTCTGTCTGCGCCGGGCCGGTAATAAAGAAGGAGAACCGATACTGACCTGCGGCGGCTTGCAGCTCAATCTCCTGGAGCACCGGGTAGTAGTGGAAGGGCGCGAAGTAAAGCTGACGCCGACAGAGTATGAGCTGCTTAAGGTGATGCTTAAATATGCCGGACGCGTGCTGACGCATAAACAGCTGCTGAAAGCTGTCTGGGGTAATGAATATGATACGGATACCCATTATATCAGGATCTATATGCGGCAGCTGCGGCGTAAAATAGAACCGGATCCGGCGCAGCCTAAATATCTGATCACCGAAGCGGGGATTGGTTACAGGTTGCTGGGCGGCGAATAAATTTCAGATAGAAAAAAGGACTATTTCTTAACGAAATAGTCCTTTTGCTTTAATTATTCTACTGTTGTTCAAAATAATTGTTCAATAAAACCCGGCGGCAGTACTCCAAAAAGATCTGCCAGCATGTACACGGAGAAAAACAGTGTAACTGTAAATGCTACGGTATAGGCAATTTCTTTTTTTACAGCGTTTGCATAAATACCGCGGATGGAACAGAAAAAGATCAAAGTCCAAATGATTTTAGCCGTCATAATTTAGCTCCTTTAGTTTTCGAAAGTTCCTTTGACAACAGCCTGCCCCGCATCTACCATCAGGCGTCCCCGGGCAAAAACTTTGTTTAAGGTCAGGTCGTCGTTCCAAACGATCAGGTCCGCGTCTTTACCTACAGCAATACGGCCTTTGTCTTCAAGCTTCAGGGCATCGGCAACATTGCAGGTTATCAGCTGTAATGCTTTGTCAAAGGGCAATACGCCGGCTTTGACGATACTCAGCATTTCTTCGTATAGATAACGTGGTGCAGCGGCAGTAAGCCCGATCAGTTCATTGTTTTCGTTAAATTTAGGCATGCTGCCGTTACCATCGCTGCTCAAGGTCAGGCGTTCCAAAGGTACGCCTGCGTCTAAAGCCTGTTTAACAGCCTGAGGTACAGGGATTGCACTGCCTGTCATGCCGCAGGTCAGATCAATAATACCGCCCTGCAGTGCGAATTGGATAGTCTGTTTGTAAAGCATGTGGTTTCGGTTGACATGAGTAGGACGGAACACACTGATCGGCAGCTCTGTAGTTTCAAGGATCTCAAGAACCGGTTCCAGACCGTGTTTACCGTCGCCCATATGGATGTGCAGCACGCCGGCTTTGCCGCTCAGCATACCGCCGATACGGGCTTCTGCTGCCAGGCTGGCATAAGCCTGTGTGCTGGGCATAGATGAACGGTGATCGCTCATTGCGACCTTTCCGCCCAGTATTTTGTCGATCAAAACGATGTCACTGCGCAGAGTGCCGGTGATATGCTTGCTGTCAGCAGGATAGGCTCCGGAATAGATCCAGGTGGAAATACCCTCTTCTTCCAGGCCGCGGGCTTTCGCCAGCAGATTTTCCATACTGCGGGTCACGCCGTCGGTGCCAAGCAGCCCGATTACTGTCGTAGTACCTGCCGTAGTCAGCTGTGACAGCTGGATCTCAGGTACGCGGGTAGCAAAGCTGCCTTCACCGCCGCCGCCTGTAATATGGATATGCTGGTCAATAAAACCGGTAGTGACTTTAGCCCCGCTGACATCAATAACGGTGCAGTCAAAAGGCAGTTCGCCGATTGACGGAGCCATATGAACGATTTTACGTCCGGCCAGCAGAAGATCCTGACAGCCTGTATCGGCAGGAGCGTAAATATGAGCATTTTTTATGAGTGTAAACATAGCTACCTCCATCAATATATAAATTAGCTATTATAAATTCGCTTTAGTTGCTTATAATTCCTGCTGCCAACCAAGATTTTCTGCAGTGAAAGTAAAAAAACTGTCGTTTTGGTATCAGGGGGAAGCAGATTTCAGCTGGTATGATGTAAATAGTGTGCTGCACTCACCCATTGCGAATACATATTTCTTAATTTGAATCATATTATGAATATATAGTTTATAATCAATGCTGGATTAATAAAAAATATTATTTTAAAAAATAATATTTACTTTTTGATGAATATATGGTTAAATTCAGATAAGAATAGAGTTTAGGAGCGTCTGAACGTGAAAAGACAAACAGGTTTTACTTTAGTTGAATTAGTGATTGTTATCGCAGTGCTGGGAATTTTAGCAGGGCTGGCGATTCCGTATTTTATGGAAGCCCGTGAGGAAGCGGCGAAAAAGGAATGTCTGGCTAACCGGACGCAGATTCTGCGGATGTTCCACGCTCAGCAGGCGTCGAACTACAACGGGACACTGGTTGGATTTCTGGCGGAAGTTGTAAAAGAGCCTAACGATAATAAATATTTTAATTTTGTCCCCAAATGTGCAGATGGGGGGAAATATAATGTGTTTATTAGTGGTAGAGAAGAAGATATAGAATGTACTAAACATGGATTAATGATTGTAACTTCATCAATGGCAGAAAAGTTATATAAAGATTTTCAAGATATGCTTAGTAGATTTTTTAATCCTGATGGTACACTTAATACTGTTGAGTTAAAAAAAGAACTGGGGAATGACTATGAAAGTATTATCAGGGCTAATGATAAACTAAGGGAATATTTTCTCAAAAACTTTGGTGGAAAGTGGGAACAAGTAAAAGATAGTAGTGGCTCATCATATGATCTTACTTTCCATACAACTTCAGAAACGGGAAAAATATTAATTTATGCTAATTCTGTTAAAGATGACTTAAATAAACAACCATGGAAAGCAAAATATATTTATGATTCTTCTAATAAGAAATGGTATTATAATAAGGATGGAGTAGATTTAGCTTCTATAGGAGCTAAAGATAAAACTGAGTCCCAGATAATTAATGCATGGAAAAGTAAAGCTAATGAAGGAGAAGGCTGGGAAGAAGTCACCCTTACAGGCAACACTTTCAGCAAATAACATAATTTGATAAAGTAAACGATAAAGCTCAGTGCTTCAGCGCTGAGCTTTATTTATATCTGGATATTGATTTAAAACAAAAACACCCTTCTCTATTATTAAAGAAGGGTGTTGCTCTTTGATGGTGCCTCAGCACAGAATCGAACTGTGGACACAAGGATTTTCAGTCCTTTGCCTGTCTCTTATACACATCTCC
>ERZ1026946.721-NODE-721-length-10131-cov-3.567388_pt1 | contig 10131 bp, 9 predicted proteins | sample MGYA00519460_ERZ1026946 | MGnify/ENA primary metagenome ERZ1026946 (study PRJEB26926, sample SAMN06164620) | human gut metagenome | biome: ENVO:00009003; feature: ENVO:2100002; material: ENVO:00002003 | host: Homo sapiens | place: USA | collected 2012 ...
GCAGAACCTTGACCTGAACATCTATGTTCTGGAGCGCGAGACCCTCATCAAGCTGGTCAAGGACGCCACTGCCCGCGGCCTGATCTACTTTGAGCGTGATATCCTGGCCCACAACGTCAACATCCTGGACATCCGCGCTCTGGAGTACACCGGCTACGTGGCTCATATCTGCGATATGAAGAGCTACTTCGATGAGAACCTCAAGCTCATCGACGAGAAGAATCTGAACGCCCTCTTCCCCAAGCAGAGCCCCGTTTACACCAAGATCCGCGACGACAACCCCGTGCGCTACGTCACCGGCTCCCAGGTGGAGAGCTCCATCCTGGCCGACGGCTGTGTCATCGAGGGTACTGTGGAGAACAGCGTGCTGTTCCGCGGCGTCCGGGTCAAGAAAGGCGCTGTTGTCAAGAACTGTGTCCTGATGCAGGATACCGTTGTGGAGGAGAACAGCTCCGTTGAGTATGTGGTTACCGACAAGAATGTCCACATCACGGCAGATAAAAAGCTGATCGGCACGGATTCTTTCCCGGTGTTTGTTGCCAAAAGGCACACGGTGTAACCTGATTACGCCCTGAACTTTCCCGCCAACTCTCCCCGGCGGGTGGTTTGCAGGAAAGGGCGGGGGAGTGAACACGCTTCTCCGCTCTTTCCTTATTTTATCATAACAGCCTGCCCGGCAGGCGTTGCAAACAGCCGCTCCAGCGGCTCTGCAAGGAGGTACCCATGAAAATTCTCTATGCAGCCAGCGAGGCTGCACCGTATGCAAAATCCGGCGGGCTGGCCGATGTTGCCGGTGCATTGCCCAAGGCTCTGGTTCGTGACGGCATTGACTGCCGCGTTATCATGCCCCTGTACGGCGATCTCAAGTTCAAGGATACGCTGACCTATGTTACCAATTTCAGCGTGCCCGTGGGCTGGCGCAGCCAGTACTGCGGCCTGTTCAAGGCCGAGCATGACGGCGTGACGTTCTACTTTATCGACAACGAATATTACTTTAAGCGCAGCGGCCTGTATGGCTTCTATGATGACGGCGAGCGTTTTGCTTTCTTCTCCCGCGCCATTCTGGAAACCCTGTTCTATACCGACTTTGAGCCGGATATCATCAACTGCAACGACTGGCAGACCGCCCTTACCCCGGTTTACCTCAACCTGTACTACCGCCACCTGGATAAGTTCAACCACATCAAGACGGTATTCACCATCCATAACATTGCCTACCAGGGCAAGTATGGCATGGATATCCTGGAGGATACCTGCGGCATTGGCGCACGCGATGCCCACATTGTGGAGTATGATGGTTGCGCCAACTTTATGAAAGGCGCAATCGAGACTGCTGATAAGGTCACCACCGTCAGCCCTACCTATGCACAGGAGATCCTGGACCCGTGGTTCAGCCATGGTCTGGACGGCCTGCTGCGCCAGAAGCAGTATAAGCTGTGCGGTATCCTGAACGGTATTGACGTGGATGTTTTCAACCCCGCCACCGACCCGGATATCCCGCAGAACTATGATGCCAACACGGTGCAGCAGGGCAAGCCCGTCTGCAAAGCAGCTTTGCAGGATGAGTTCGGCCTGAACAAGGATGGCAGCCCGGTCATGGCCATGGTCACCCGTCTGGTCGGTCACAAGGGCGTTGACCTGGTGCGCAGCATTGCCGAAGGTCTGCTGCAGCAGGGCATTGAGCTGGTGATCCTCGGCTCCGGCGAAGCCCAGTACGAGAACTTCTTCAACGAGCTGTGCGCCCGCAACCCCGGCCGAGTTGGCGTGTACATTGGCTTTAACGCCAAGCTGGCCCAGCGCATTTATGCCGGTGCCGATATCTTCCTGATGCCGTCCCGCTCCGAACCCTGCGGCCTGGCCCAGATGGTATCCTGCCGTTATGGCACCATCCCCGTTGTGCGTGAGACCGGCGGCCTGCGCGACTCCATCCACGACTCCGGCGATGGCTATGGCAATGGCTTTACCTTTGCCAATTACAACGCCCACGAGCTGTACGAAGCCTGCTGGCGTGCCAAGGAAGGCTACTGGAACAAGGAAGGCTGGCCCGTGCTGGTCAAGCGCGCCATGGAGTGCGATTTCAGCTGGTCCAACTCCGCCAAGAGCTATGAGGGCCTGTACAATGAGGTCGTGAACCTCTGGTAAGTCTTTGGGAAGCTGTTCCCGGATGAGTTAAAATCAAATCCCGCTGTGTGCAGCCTGAAAAGCCGCATATAGCGGGATTTTTGTTTCATTGGGATTGGTCCGGTGAAAAGGAAAACGGAAAGAATAGATACGCCCGTGCGGCAGCATAGCAGCGTGACAGGGGAGACGAACCGAATGCTTCCAGAACGCAGCACAGGAATTTCGAAAAAGCCAGCCATCCGGAAATGAAGAAATTTCGGATTTTTTGCCACAATTTGCCGAACATGTGTTACAATAGTATCGGAATTTTGGCCGTGGCATTAAGGAGAATCCCATGCCCGCGGTCAATCGGGAAAGGAAACATAACAGCAATCCTATGGGGAAAAGAAAACATTGGTATTTACCGTGCATCGCCCCGGCACTGGCCGCGCTTTTGCTGGCGGGCTGCGGCGCAACGGTGGATTTGAATGAACAGGCCACAGCCGAAACCGCCATGGCCGTGCAATGGGTGCCCAATGGCAGCGTTTATGCTACTGCGGCGGAAGAGCTGGAATACTGGTCCACAGCCCAAAAGCTGGAATCCGCCCTTGCCGCCACGCGGGAAACAGCCCCCAGCGTAGACTTGAACGAGCTGCTGGATGAATTCTGCGCCGCGCAGCCGGGCAGCTTTTCGCTTTACCTGCAAAATCCGGCAACGGGGGAAAGCTATACTTATAACACGGATGCCCTGTATTACCCCGCCAGCCTGCTCAAGCTGCCCTATGCGTTCTGGCTGTGCGGCCAGGCCGATGCCGGAACACTGGACCTGGAAGATGAACTGCCCAACCAGTTCCGCGGCCGTTTGTCTGATACGGCGCTGCAAGCCTATAACGATGCCGAGACCATCCCGGCCAAAGCCGCCATGCGTGCTATGATCGCCCACAGCGATAACAACGCCGTCACCCTGTTGACCACCCACTGGCCAGCCAATGAATCCAGCGGCTTCCAGCAGTTCCTGGCGGATTACGGCTTTGCCTATGCCGCAACCTGCGACCTTACCCCGCAAACCGGCATTATCGGTATGGCTTCCACTGGCGAGTTTGCCAACATTGTGTCCGCGGTGTATGATTATCTGGATTCAGGCAGCGCCGCCGCAGCTTACCTGAAAACCTGTATGCTGGCCGCTGACCATGATATTTTGTATGTGCCGGATGGTGTGCCTGCCGCCAAAAAGTATGGCAGCTGGGATTACGCATATCACGATGTTGCCATTGTGTATGCCAAGCATCCCTACTGGATTGTTTGCATGACAGACCAGGGAGATGAAAATGTAGACTTCCCCGAAGAACCCACCCAGGCCATGCAGACCCTTGGCCAGCTGGTGTATGAATACTGGAACCCATAAACCACGCCAGCGCCGTTTCAAGAAAGGAGCCGACCTTTGCCAAACAAGAAAACTGCCGCCCAGCGCCAACCCTATGTGGACGCTATGAAAGGCTTTGGCATCCTGTGCGTTGTCATTGGCCATTTTATCGAGTATCACCGTGGTACCGCGCCGGGCATCAACGCGCTGTTTACCTGCATTTACCTGTTCCATATGGCAATTTTTTGCACAGCCAGCGGCCTGGTGGCTAAGTTCAGCCTGCGCAAGCTGGTCACGCAGCAGCTATGGCTCTACCTTATCAGCCAGGCGGGCATCACGGCGTTCCGTGCGGCTGCCCTGAAAGATAACATTGTGGATCAGGGCGGCTGGCTGCAAAATGTACTGCTGCCATGGCGGCACATGTGGTATCTGTACGCCCTCATGTTCTGGATGCTCACCGTGCCTTTGCTGCGCGCCATCCAGCGGCGCGGCCTGCTGGCCAGCACCGTAGGGATGGCCGCGGCCATTGCCATAGGCCTGTTGGGCGGCTGTGTCAACTGGCCGTTTGATCTGGGCCGTGTGTTTTCCTTTTTCCCGTTCTTTGCGTTCGGTGTGCTGTTTGCAGAGCCGTTCCGCAGCTGGCAAAAGCGCTGGTATGCCTGGGGCCCGCTGGCGGCGGCCATCGTGGTGTTTTATACCGTAACCGTCCAGCGCATCGTCACCGCCGAAACCCCGGTGTATGAGGGAGCCCGCATCTTCCAGTCCGACGCCTATGCGGTGGGCGGCTACCTGATGCAGGATCGCGCAGTGTTCTACCTGCTGGGCTTTGGCACCGTGCTGGCCATCACCCCCATTCTGGGGCTCATCAAGCCGCTTGCCAGCCTGGGCCAGCGAACCCTGCCCATCTACATCCTGCACATGCCGCTGTACGCGCTTCTGGTTCAACTTGGCTGTTACGAAGCCTGTGCTTCCCACGGTCTGCCTGCCGTTATTACCTGGCTGTGCTTTATCATCCCCGCGGTGGTGGCCCTGTGCGCCAGCGCCCCGGTGTGTGCCATCCTGAACGGCATTGCAAACATCTGGTACAAAACGCTCCCGGCTCTCTTTTCCCGCCGTGGATAAAGCGTTCGCAGATGCGTTTATCCAACCGCAATAAAACAAATAAAAGAGCAAAAAAATAAACCAGGCGTGCCCTGCAAAGCAATCGACTTTGCAAAACACGCCTGGCTTTATTTTATAAAATCACTTTCAGGGCCAACGTGAAAGAATCAGCCCTCCGCCAGGAATCACTGCTCGTCCTTGTGATCCAGCAGCTTTTCCATGGTGTGCCAGCCCAGCACTGCGCACTTTACGCGGGCCGGCATGTGGGAGATATCCTGCAGCGCACCGGCTTCTTCCAACTTTTCAATGTCGGCATCGGTAGCTTCGCCCTTAATCATCTTCAAAAAGGTCTCGGCCAGGTCTTTGGCTTCATCCACGCTGCGGCCAATGATCATGTCCAGCATGATATCTGCCGAAGCCTGGGAGATCGCGCAGCCGTCACCAACAAAGCTGCCGTCCTCAATCTTGCCGTTTTCTACTTTCAGCTGCAAAATAATGTCATCGCCGCAGCTGGGGTTCACACCCTCCAGCGTCATGTTGGCGCCGGGCAGCGGCTTTTTATGGGCGGGGTAGAGGTTGTGGTCGGTCAGCACCTCATTATAAAACGTACTACTCGGCATAACCCATTTCCTTTCTTACGCCGCCCAGCGCCGCCAGAAAGCGGTCAATGTCAGCGGTGGTGTTATAAAATGCAAGGCTGGCGCGTGCGCAGGAACGCACACCCAGATAAGCCAGCAGCGGCTGTGCACAGTGGTGCCCGGCACGCACGTCCACATGGCAGCTGTCCAGAATGGTGGCAATGTCGTGCGGGTGCACACCGTCCACCGTAAAGCTCAAAATGCCGCAGTGCTTGTCCGGGTCATCGCTGCCCAGAATATTCACACCGGGGATCTTCTTCATGCCCTCATAAGCATAGCGGGTCAGGGCCTGCTCCTGGGCGTGGACATTTTCCAGCCCAACGGATTCCAGATAATCAATGGCCGCAGCCAACGCAACCGCGCCGCCTGCATTCACGGTGCCGGCCTCAAATTTGTGGGGCAGCTCAGCATACACAGCGCCATCGCGGGTGACGGAATCAATCATCTCGCCGCCGGTCAAAAACGGCGGCATGGCATCCAGCAGCTTCTCCTTGCCATACAAAACGCCAATACCCATGGGGGCCATCAGCTTGTGGCCGGAGAATGCAACAAAATCAGCATCCAGAGCCTGCACATCCACTTTCATGTGGGGGGCACTCTGGGCGGCATCGACCAGCACAACACCGCCGTTGCGGTGTACCAGCTCGATCACTTTCTCTACCGGGTTTACGCAGCCCAGCACGTTGGAAACATGGCCAATGGCGGCCAGCTTTACCTTGGGGCCGATGACGGCTTCCAGCTTTTCATCCGGCAGGCTGCCGTCTTTTTCACATTCCAGGTAAACCAGCTTGGCACCGGTCTGGCGGGCAACCATCTGCCACGGCAGCATGTTGCTGTGGTGCTCCATGATGGTGATGACGATCTCATCCCCGGCATGGATGTTGTTCAGCGCATAGCTGTAAGCAACCAGATTGATGCTTTCGGTGGTGTTGCGGGTAAAGATGATCTCGGCATCACTGCGTGCATTCAGGAACTTGCGTACCCGCTCGCGGGCGGCCTCGTAACGGTCAGTCGCCTCCACGCCCAGTTCATACAGGCCGCGCAGGGGGTTGGCGTTGGCCTGCTCGTAAAATTCTTTCTCTGCCTGCAAAACGCTGGCCGGGCGCTGCGCGGTGGCGGCGCTGTCCAGATAGGCAACGTCCTGCTGCATCAGCAGGGGAAAGTCCTTTTTATAATCCACAAAATCAAAGCTCATCGGTGTGCGCCTCCATGAATTTGTGTGCTTCTTCCGCCAGTGCCTCCGGCAGCAGATCAACTACGGCCTCAATGCGGGCGCGGGCCAGCAGGCTGCGGGCAGCTTCTTCAGGAATGCCGCGGCTGGCGAGGTAGAACAGCATCTTTTCGTCCAGGCGGCCGATGGTTGCGCCGTGGTTGCCTTCCACATCCTCTTCGCCGCACAAAATCAGCGGAATGGTCTGGTTGACCACGCCGTCGCCCAGCAGCAGAACGTTCTCCTGCTCCTGGCCCTTGGCGCCGGAACCTCCGGGCAGCAGGTCAATGCTGCCGCGGAACAGCTTGAATGCCTTCCCGGCCAGTACGCCGGTGGAATCCATCTCGCAGGTGGTCTTTTTGCCGCGGTGGCGGGCTACATAGTTCATGTCCAGGCGCTGTTCGCCCTGGCCCAGGTAGCCGATCCTGGCGGTAAAGTTGCTGCCTTTGCCGATCAGATCGGCGGCAGCACCGGCATACAGCTTGCCGGAACCCAGTTCAAGCTTGGTCAGCTCAAAGCTTGCGCCGTCTGCGCAGGTGGTGCCGATATCACTCAGGCAGGTAAAGCCATTATCCAGTACCTGCACCATCGAAAGCTTGACCACAGCGCCAGCCTCGGCCTTGATCTTGATCTGCAAAGCGGCCAGGCCTTCGCCAGCGGTCTCATTGCGCAGGATCACAGCCACCTGCATGGTGCTGCCAGCCTTGGCTTCCAGGTACAGCCGGTCCCCGGCGGGGATGCCGGGCTGGTAGGTATAGGTGATAACCGCGGGGGCATCCATCACTTCGTTTTCGCCCAGGGTCAGGTACTCTGCTGGGCTGTTGGCCAGAAAACGGTCAACGTCGGTGCCCATGCCGGTCTCCATGGCCCAGTCCTGTGCAGCGCTGCTGCGGGCCAGCTGTGCGGTCTGCACAAAGCTGGGGGCGGCACCCACGGCGGGGGCGTTTGCTTCCAGCCGGGCTGCATTCATTTTCAGCCAGTTCCACGTCAGAGCGGGAAGCCGGTTGACGGTCATTGTTTCATTTGCCATACTCCCAACTCCTTTGCTCACCCAATGCTGCCCTTCATCTCAAGGCGGATCAGGTTGTTCATTTCCATTGCGTATTCCAGCGGCAGTTCCTTGGAAACATTATCCGCAAAGCCGCTCACGATCATGGCGCGGGCTTCCTCTTCGGGGATGCCGCGGCTCATCAGGTAGAACACGGCGTCATCACTGATGCGGCCAATGCGGGCTTCGTGGCCCACGTCAGCATCGGGGGTGCGCACGTCCATTGCGGGGATCGTGTCCGAACGGGAGATGGTATCCAGCATCAAAGACTGGCAGGAAACCGCAGCCTTGCTGTTCTTGGCATCCTTGTTAATGACCACCGCGCTGCGGAAGGTGCTGATGCCGCCGTCCTTGGAGATGGACTTGGTGTTGATATAGCTGGAAGTATCCGCGCCGGTGTGAACAACCTTGGCGCCGGTATCCAGGTTCTGGCCATGACCGGCGAAGGTTATGCCGGTGAACTCCATGCGGGAGCCCTTGCCCTTCAGGATGGTCATGGGGTACAGGTAAGAGGTGTGGGAGCCAAAAGAACCGGAAACCCATTCCATCACGCCGCCCTCTTCCACAATGGCGCGCTTGGTGTTCAGGTTGTACATGTTCTTGGACCAGTTCTCAATGGTGGAATACCGCAGCTTGGCGTTCTTGCCCACAAACAGCTCCACGCAGCCGGCGTGCAGGTTGGCCACATTGTACTTGGGGGCAGAGCAGCCCTCAATGAAATGCAGCGAAGCACCCTCGTCCACAATAATCAGCGTGTGCTCAAACTGGCCAGCGCCGGGGGCGTTCAGGCGGAAATAGGACTGCAGGGGAATCTCCACATGCACATGCGGCGGAACATACACAAAAGAACCGCCAGACCATACCGCGCCGTGCAGGGCGGCAAATTTGTGATCCGTGGGGGGAACCAGGTGCATGAAATGGGTACGGATCATCTCGGCATAAGGGCCGTGCATGGCGCTTTCCAAGTCGGTGTAAATAACACCCTGCTCCGCAACCTCTTTTTTCACGTTGTGATATACCAGCTCGGAGTCATACTGTGCGCCGACACCGGCCAGGCTGTCGCGCTCGGCCTGGGGGATACCCAGCTTTTCAAAGGTATCCTTGATGTCGGTGGGCACTTCGCTCCACTTGGCGCTCATTTTGGTGTTGGGGCGCACATAGGTGATGATATCATCCATGTTCAGCTCATCAATCGGCGGGCCCCACTCCGGGATACCGGTCTTATTATAGATCTCCAGCGATTTCAAGCGCAGCTCCAACATCCAGTCGGGGTCGTTCTTCTCGCGGGAAATCTGCTCTACAATGGCGGGGGTCAGGCCAGCGTCTACCTTGTAGGCGTCTTTTTCCTCATAGCGGAAATCATACAGGCTGCGGTTAATGTCCTCAACCTGCGATTTTTCGCGTTTTGCTTCGTTTACTTCTGCCATATATTTCTCAGGCCTCCGCCATCTTTTCAAAGCGCTCGTAGCCGTTCACATTGATCTCTTCCACCAGGCTGCCATCGCCGTTTGCAGCAATCTTGCCGTTGACCAGCACGTGGGTGTAATCAACAGACAGCGCATCCAGAATGCGGGTGCTGTGGGTGATGATCAGCAAAGCGCCGTTGTGGTCTTTCTGGTATTCTTCCACGCCTTTGGAAACCAGGCGCACGGCGTCAACATCCAGGCCGGAGTCCGTCTCGTCCAGAATGGCCAGGCGGGGCTCCAGCATCAGCATCTGCAATATCTCGGCCTTCTTCTTCTCACCGCCGGAGAAGCCCACGTTCAGGTCGCGGTCGGCGTAGCTCTCGTCCATATCCAGCAGGGCCATGGCGTCCTTCAGCTTTTTCTTGAAGTCCCACAGGCGCAGGCGGTCGCCGGTCTTCTGCTCGAGCGCGCTGCGGATGAACGCGCTCAGCGTTACGCCGGGGACCTCCAGCGGGTTCTGGAAGGACAGGAAAATGCCCTTTTTCGCGCGCTCGTTGACGGGGAGCTCCGTGATGTCCTCGCCGTTAAAAATGATCGAACCGCCGGTTACGCTGTAGGTCGGATTGCCGGTGATGGCATAGCCCAGCGTCGACTTGCCGGTGCCGTTGGGGCCCATCAGCACATGGGTCTCATCCTGTCCCACGGCCAGATCCACACCGTGGAGAATTTCCTTTTCCTCGACCCGCACGTGCAGGTTCTGAATCTCTAAAAGTGCCTTACTCATATTGAACCACCTTATCTTCTTTCCGTGCCGCTCAGGACGGCCGGTGTTTTTTCATTGACTCGCATGAATTGCGCCAGCGTATGATTGTCGACATAGCTGTTGATCTGGTCTTCCAGCCCCTGCCAGAAAAGCCGCGCGTCGCAGTCGCAGGAAGCGCCGCAGCCGGAGCCGTCCTCAGACTGGCACGCGATCGGCGACAGGTTGCCCTCCACCGCCCGCAGAATTTCACCTACGGGGTAATCCTCGGGGGAGCGGGTCAGGCGGTAGCCGCCCGATTTGCCCACGGCGCTCTCGACCAAGTTCGCACGGCTCAGCGCGGCCATGATGGTCTCCAAGTACTTTTTAGAGAGCTGCTGGCGCTGCGCGACATCGCTCAGGCGGTGCCATTCGCTGCCTCCGTGCTCGGCCATATCCAGCATGACCCGCAAAGCGTAGCGCCCTTTTGTTGAGATCATCATGCGGCATGCCTCCTTGCTCATAA
>ERZ1026946.723-NODE-723-length-10120-cov-36.539096_pt1 | contig 10120 bp, 11 predicted proteins | sample MGYA00519460_ERZ1026946 | MGnify/ENA primary metagenome ERZ1026946 (study PRJEB26926, sample SAMN06164620) | human gut metagenome | biome: ENVO:00009003; feature: ENVO:2100002; material: ENVO:00002003 | host: Homo sapiens | place: USA | collected 2012 ...
CGTCGGCAGCGTCAGATGTGTATAAGAGACAGGGCCCGCCCCCCAGCCCATAAGGATGAAGTCCGACATGCCGCGCGAGGACTTCGTCGCCATGGTAGAAAGGGCCAAGGAATACATAAGAGACGGCGAGATAATACAGGTGGTGCTCTCCCAGGAATTTTCAAGCGACGCCCGGGTTGACCCGATTTCAGCCTACCGGGCGCTGCGCTTCATAAATCCGTCGCCATACATGTTCTGCATAAAAAGCGGCAGGAACTGCCTCGTAGGCTCCTCCCCCGAAACGCTCGTGAGGTTCGGCGGGGGCAAGGCGTACGTAAGCCCCATTGCGGGAACCCGCAGGCGGGGCGCGGACGAAGCAGAAGACATGCGCCTCGCCGACGAGCTCCTCTCCGACGAGAAGGAGCGCGCCGAACACCTGATGCTCGTGGACCTCGGCCGCAACGACATTTCAAGGTTCTGCGAGCCCGGGAGCGTGCAGGTGGGCGAATTCATGTCAATCCAGCGCTACTCGCACGTCATGCACCTCGTTTCGCGCGTGACGGGCGAAGCCAAAAAGGGCGTTGACGCCTTCGACGCGCTCGCGGCGACCTTCCCGGCCGGGACGCTCTCCGGAGCCCCGAAAATCCGGGCCATGCAGATAATAAACGAGCTTGAGAGCTCGCGGCGCGGGCCGTACGGCGGAGCCGCCGGATACGTCGGCTACAACGGCTCGATGGACATGGCAATAACCATAAGAACCCTCCAGATACGCGACGGAATGCTGTCCGTCCGCGCCGGGGCCGGGATAGTTCACGACTCCGACCCCGAAACGGAATACGAGGAGACCCGGGCGAAATCCCGCGCCGTAGCGCGCGCGATAGAGTCCGCCGGACGCCTCGAACTCGACACCGACTCGCTCTGAAAAAACGACGGACATGATACTTCTAATAGACAACTACGACTCCTTCTCATACAACCTAGTCCACTGCGTGGAAACCCTCGGGCGCCCCGTGAAGGTGGCGCGCAACGACGAAATCTCGTGCGAGGAAATAGAGGCGCTGGCGCCAGAGGCCATAATCCTTTCGCCAGGGCCCAGCAGCCCGGAAAACGCGGGAATCTGCATGGAGGCCGTCAGGCGCTTCGCGGGCAGGATACCAATCCTCGGCGTGTGCCTCGGCATGCAGTCGATAGCGCAGGCCATGGGCGGCAGGATAGTCCGCGCCCGCCGCGTGATGCACGGAAAGGTTTCGCGGATAACCCACAATTCCACGGGGGTTTTCAGGGGCCTGCCCTCCCCCGTTGCGGTGGTCCGCTACCATTCGCTCGCGGCCGACCGCACGTCGCTTCCGCCATGCTTTGAAATAACGGCGGAGGCGGAGGACGGCGAAATAATGGGCATCCGCCACAGGGACTTCCCGCTGGAAGGGGTCCAGTTCCACCCGGAATCAATAATGACCTCCGGGGGGAAGCGCATGATTGCAAACTTCATCGGGGAGGCGGCCGCCGGCGCGCAGCAGAAATGAAAACGGTTGACGCTGCAAGAAAGATAAGCGAGGCGCGAGAAAACCTGACCCGCGAGGAGGCCGCGGAAGTGTTCGACGAAATAATGTCGGGCGCCGCCCCGGAAGCCGCGATAGCCGCCTTTCTGGTCGCGCTGAAAATGAAGGGGGCGACAATGGACGAGCTGGTCGGGGCCGTGTCCATCCTCAGGAAGCGCGCGGAATTCATAAGCGCGGGCGGCCGCGCGCCCATCGACACGTGCGGCACGGGGGGGGACGGCCTGGACACCTTCAACATATCGACGACTTCGGCCTTCATCGCAAGCGGGGCCGGGGCGTGCGTGGCAAAGCACGGCGGGAGGGCGGTCTCGGGCAGGTGCGGCTCGGCGGACGTGCTTTCCGAACTCGGCTTCAACGTTGAGGCGTCCCCGGCCGTCATGGAGCACTGCCTCCAGGAAAACGGGATAGCCTTCCTTTTCGCGCCGCGAATGCATCCGGCGTGGAGGCACGCAATGCCCGTGAGGAGGCTCCTCGGCTTCCGCACGGTCTTCAACATGCTGGGCCCGCTCGTAAACCCGGCCGGCGCATCCGGCCAGGTGCTCGGGGTGTTCGACGCAAGGCTGACGGAGCTTTTCGCCCGCGCCCTCCGCGAGCTTGGCTCCAGGCGCGCCCTGGTGGTCCACGGCGACGACGGCATGGACGAAATCACCGTCTGCGGCCCGACCCGGATAAGCGAGCTTAGAAACGGCGAGATAAGGACGTACGAGTTCCGCCCGGAGTCCGTGCTGGGCGAATGCGGGTCTTTTGAAGACCTGCGCGGCGGAAGCCCGGCTGAAAACGCCCGCAAACTCCTCTCGATTCTCCGAAACGAGGACGCCACCTCCGCGCGCGACATATGCCTTTTAAACGCCGCAGCCGGGATAATATCCGCCGGCCTTGCCGACGGCTTCAAAGAGGCGTTCTCAATGGCGAAGGATTCGCTGGAATCCGGGCGCGCCCTCGGAAAGCTCGAAACCCTCATAAAATTTTCAAGGGAAGTATGAACGGAATTCTCGGCAAGATACTGGCAAAAAAGCGCATCGAAACTGAGGCGGAAATGCTCGCCGTTCCCGCAGCAGAAGTCGAGCGCGCGGCCCTGGCTGCGCCAAAACCTCCGAGTTTCAGGGACGCCCTGGCCCCCTCCGGCGGAATCCCGGCTGTCATAGCGGAGCTGAAGAAGGCGTCGCCGTCAATGGGGCTGATACGCGCCGATTTCCGGCCGGAAGAGCTGGCGCCCGCCCTTGAGTCCGCAGGAGCCTCGGCGCTTTCTGTGCTGACTGAGAGGGAGTTTTTCATGGGGGGGCCGGAGTGCCTGTCGCAGGCGGCCTCCCTCGTAAAAATTCCGGTGCTTCGCAAGGACTTCATCTACTGCGAATACCAGCTCCTCCAGGCAAGGGCGCTCGGCGCATCCGCGGCGCTTCTGATTGCGGCGATGCTTAAAAAAACGGAGCTTGAAAGGCTGGCCCGATTCGCAAAGTCGCTGGGCCTCGACGCGCTCGTCGAAACCCACACCGAGGGCGAGCTAGAGTGCGCGCTCGAATGCGGCGCTGAAATCATAGGGGTGAATTCGCGCAACCTGAAGACCTTTGTATTCGACTTCTCGCTTTTTGAAAGCCTGCTTTCAAAAATTCCGGAAGGGGCGAGGGCCGTGGCGGAATCCGGCATGGAAACGCGGGAGGCACTGGAGAGGGCCGCAGAGTGCGGCGCCCATGCGGCCCTCGTCGGAACCGCGCTCATGTCCGCGAAAAACCCCGCAAAAAAGCTCGAAAGGATGCTCGGCGGAAAATGAAGGTCAAGATATGCGGCATAACCTCGGCCGAAGCCGCGCTGGCGGCCGAAAGGCGCGGGGCGGACTTCGCGGGCCTCATCTTTGCAAAAGAAAGCCCGCGCAGGCTCGAAATTGGCGAGGCGGCCGAAATCGCCTCCGCGCTCTCCTCGGCAAAGCCCGTCGGGGTGTTTCTGGACCAGGACCTGGAATTCGTGCGCAGGGCCTCCGAAGCCTGCGGGCTTTTCGCAGTCCAGCTCCACGGTTCGGAGGATGCCGCTTTCGCGCTCGAATGCAAAAAGTTCGCGCCCGAAGTCTGGAAGGCGGCGTGGCTTGAGTCGCAGGCCGACGTCGAAGCCGCCGCAGCGTTCCCCGCCGACAGGATAGTGGCGGACGCTACGTCGGGCCCCCTGCGCGGGGGATCCGGCAAACGCGCCGACTGGGGCCTCGCGCGCAGGCTGGCCGGGCTTTGCCCCGTAATCCTTGCGGGGGGAATCTCCGCCGAGAACGTAATGGAGGCCGCGCTTGCGGCGAACCCGTGGGGGGTGGACGCAAACAGCGCACTCGAATCCCGCCCCGGGGTGAAATCAATTTCAAAAATAGAAAAATTCATGGAAGAGGCAAACAAGTTAAAAAATCGCGGACGCTACGGAATCTACGGCGGATGCTACGTGGCCGAGACCCTGGTCCCGGCGCTGCACGAGCTGGAAAGGGTCTTCCGCCAGGCGTGCTCCGACGATGACTTCAACGGGGAGTTTTCATACCTTCTCAAAAACTATGTGGGCAGGCCCTCGCCGCTCTACTTTGCAAAGCGGCTCACCGAAAGCTGCGGAGGGGCCAACATATGGCTCAAGCGCGAAGACTTAAACCACACGGGCGCCCACAAGATAAACAACGCCCTCGGCCAGGCCCTGCTTGCAAAGCGCATGGGAAAGACGCGCCTCATAGCCGAAACCGGGGCCGGAATGCACGGGGTGGCGACGGCCACGGCGGCCGCCCTGCTGGGCTTTGAATGCGACGTGTTCATGGGAAGCGAAGACATCCGCCGCCAGGCGCCCAACGTGGAGCGCATGGAAATGCTCGGCGCGCGCCTCGTGCCCATCTCAACCGGAACCGCCACGCTGAAGGACGCCATGAACGAGGCCCTCAGAAACTGGGTGGCGACAGTGGAAAACACATTCTACGTGATAGGGACGGCTGCAGGCCCACACCCGTATCCGGAAATGGTCAAAAAATTCCAGTCGGTGATAGGCCGCGAAGCGCGCGCGCAAGCCCTTGAGGCGTTCGGCTCACTGCCGGACGAAGTGGTCGCCTGCGTCGGCGGCGGCTCCAACGCGATAGGGCTTTTCAGCGCGTTTCTGGACGACGCGGGCGTGGCCCTCACGGGCGCCGAGGCGGGCGGAAGCGGTATTGAAAGCGGCATGCACGCGGCGAGCCTCAATGCGGGCGAAGTCGGCGTGCTCCACGGCAACAAGACATACCTCCTCCAGGACGCGTCCGGGCAGATAAAAAACACCCACTCGGTATCGGCCGGCCTCGACTACCCCGGGGTGGGCCCCGAGCACGCGCACCTGCGCGACACCGGGCGGGCGTCATACGAAGTCGTAAACGACGACGAGGCGGTGGAGGCATTCCGGACGCTTTGCAGGCTGGAGGGGATAATCCCCGCGCTCGAATCGTCCCACGCTGTGGCGCAGGCAATCAGGAGCGCAAAGCGTCGCCCCAGGGGCGAAAACATAATCGTCTGCCTTTCGGGGCGCGGCGACAAGGACATGGACTCTGTAATGGAATATCTCGGGAAACGGAAATGATAAGCGAAATTTTCAGGAAGGCGAAATCCGAAAACCGCGCGGCCCTCGCGCTATTTATAACATGCGGCGACCCGTCGATGGAGTTTACCGAAAGGCTGGTCGGGCGCATAAGCTCCTGCGGGGCCGACATAATCGAGCTGGGCGTGCCCTTTTCAGACCCCATGGCGGACGGCCCGGTCATACAGGCGGCCAGCCAGCGCGCCATTGCGGCCGGGGCGAACCTTGAGAAGGTCATCGGCATGGTGGCCCGCCTGCGCAAAAACGGGGTAAAAACCCCGATTGTGCTCTTCGGATACATGAACGTGTTTTTCAGGCTGGGAATCGAAAAGGCGGCCCGCATGAGCCGCGAGGCGGGGGCCGACGCGTGGCTCATCGCAGACCTCCCCCTCGAGGAGATGGGCGAAGCGCTCCCCGCCCTCAAGGCAAACGGCATGGACTTCATCCCGCTCGCGGCCCCAACCACGCCCCCCGCGCGGATAAGGGAAATTTCCGAGGCAGGTTCGGGATTCCTCTACTACGTGACAGTGTCCGGCGTGACCGGCGTGCGCGACAGGCTCCCGGACGGCTTTGCAGAAAGGCTCGCCCAGGTGCGCGCGGCGTCGAAGCTCCCGGTGGGCGCCGGATTTGGCATATCGAATTTTGAAAGCGCGCACGCTGCGGCGGCGAACGCCGACGCCGTGATAGTGGGAAGCAGGCTTGTGAGCCTCATACACGAAACCCACGCCGCCAAAGGCGAGGATGCCGCCCTCGAAGCCGCCGGAAAATTCGTATCCGAACTCGCGGAGGCCGTCAGGCGTTAGCCCCCGGCACGAGCCGCAAAAAATCCCGCCAAAGCGGGCGCGGCGCGCGGAAAGGGCGCGCTCCGGAGCTTAGCCCCGGCCCCCTTCCCCGCCGTCTGGCGGCTCGTCGTCATAGCCGCGGTAGCTGCCGTCCGGATTGCGGAACTCCTTGGGGACGGGATTGAGCTGGAAGAGCGGCAGGAGGGCCAGAAGGCAGACTATTGTCATTCCCATGACGAAGTATCCTGCCATGTCGTGCACGGAGCCGCTTATGGACTCAGGGCCGTTGTGGTAGGCCCAAAACGACAGGAACATGGCCCTTATTATGTTGTTTATAAAGGCAAAGACCATGGAAAGCGCCACGAGCGCCGCCTTCTTCCAGAATTTGTTAAGAAACACCGCCGCCAGAAAAGTCCCCGCAAAGAGGCAGGCCGTCAGGCTCCTTATGCCGCTGCATGCGTCCGCCACGCCGACTGAGCCGTTTGGAAACTCCAGCACGTTGGCCCTCAGGGTCACCACGTATCCGAGGCTGTCCATGAAAAAATATACGATTTCCGCCACATAGCTCAAAAGAAAGAGGCTTATCTTGCGCTCCACGCTGTCGAAAAGCGGCGCGGAAACGAGCCACGCAAACGAGGAAAAAAGAAAGAGCCCCGTGAATGAAATCCTCTCAGACATCGGCTTGAGGCGCCCGTCCGCACCGTTCTGGGAGGCGAAGAAAGCCATCGCAAACACGGCGAAGGAAAACCCGAAAGTCGCGATGAACGCCGGAGCGCCGAAATTTCCGGACACGGCAAAAAAGAATACGCCCATCAGAAAAGTGAGCATTCCGCACGCGAACATCGCCATAAAAAACGCCGACACCGCCTTTTCAAGCAGGCCGTAGCGCACCTGCTCCGGCGACGCGGCGCCGAAGTACGACGATATGCGCCCGAAGCGGTCGTAAAGCACATATATGGCAAATATCGGCATGAAAAACCCGAAGAAGTAATCCTGGCGCGTCATCCATATGCGGGACAGGGGCACGAACAGGATGCACATCATAAAAAGCGCGCAAAACGCCAGGCCCACTGCGGCGGGGGGAAGGCGGAAGAACGCATATTTTTTGAGGGATTCGGGAATCATTTCGCCTGCCCCTCCCCGGCTGAACGGTCAAACAAAACGAGCGAGCCGAGGGCCTCCAGTATCGGGGCCACGTCGGGGTCGGAGATTATGGAATCTATGGGGGCGGAGGAGTCTATCCTTATGAAATACTGTTCCGGGATTCCCTCCATACCCTGCCTGAACATGTTTTCGACATAGCGCACGGCGCTCGGGATGCGCGTATCCCCCACTCCGTAATCGTACCCCTTTCCATCGACCACGTACCAGTAAATCACCTCCCTGCGGACCGACTCTCCGGAATTCGACCTTATCTCGAACTTGCGCGTGTTTCCGGGAAAGAACTTCCCCCCAGGAGCCTCTATGACGCGTCCGTTCACCTTGAAGTCGGGAAGGTTCGTCCATCCGCCCTCGACCCAGCAGTTGTCGGGGAGGTGGGTTGACGCCCTGGACACAGGCTCCTTGCCCTCTGCCCAATAGGATATGTAAAGGGTGAACTCCCCGCCGTCCGGCGAGACGTACCTGCGGGAGAGGTACTCGTTGACAGACAATATGTTCTCCGAAGCCCTCGCAACCTCCTCAGTCGGCCCCAGCGGCATATCCCGCCCGATCCACTTCCCCGATTTCATCGGGATTGCGCGGTCCATGTGGCCAACCGGCTTCGGGGGCTTCATTCCGCCAATGGTGCGGAGGTTGAAAAACAGCATCATGGCAAGCGCCGCGCACACGGAGGCGACGGCCATATATAAAACAGTCTTTAGCATCTGGTTTTTTTCGTATTGCGGTGTTGGAAAAAATCGCCGGCCCTAGCGGGCGTATCCGTTGAACTTGAGCCACGAGCGGAGCATTTCGCCCCAGGCTGCGACCGGCATGGCGCGATGGTTCAGGCCGTAGCCGTGCCCGCCCTTTTCAAACATGTGGAAGTCCGCCGGGACGCCCTCGCGGCGGAGCGCGAGAAAATACCCCACGGAGCTGGCCTCGTAGGCGGTGTCGTCCATGGTCTGGACGATGAAGGCGCGCGGCGCGCCCTTGGTCACCCTGATTTCCGGAGACAGCGCGAGCGTCCGCGAGTCGGCGAGGTAGGCGGGGTATATCAGGACTGTGAAGTTGGGCCTGGCGGAGAGGGAGTCGGCGGCGTCCAGAGGCTCGTAGGAGGGCGCGTCAAAATTGGTGGAGACCCTGGCAGACAGGTGCCCCCCTGCGGAAAAGCCCATGATGCCCACCTTGTCCGGATCTATGTTCCACTTTTCTGCGTTTTTCCTGACGAGCCTCACCGCCCGCTGGGCGTCCTGAAAGGCGGCGTCCCTGTCGCCGGGTATGCGGTATTTCAGGACAAAGCAGCTCACCCCGGCCCCGGACAGAAACTCCGCTATCGCAGTGCCCTCCTTGCCGTAAGCCAGATGGCCGTAGCCGCCGCCGGGGCATATTATGACGGCTGCGACGGGGTCGGCCGAGTCGGCCTTGTAAAAGCGCAGCGTCGGGGTTGAGACTCTCTGGAAACCCTCGTTGGGTTTTCCCCTCTCGCCTGAAGACTTCTCCCCGCCGGCCGACTTCCCCGGCATTTTCACGCCGTCCCACAGGCCGAATTCCCGCACGCCCTCCTGCGCCGCAGAGGCCAGGGCCGCCCAAAGCGCGCACATGCAAAGCGCGGTCTTTAAAAATTTCATATCGAATCTTTCCGTAAAATTAAGCGTGTTTTTGTTTGCGGGAATTTATAAAGCGCCCCCGCCGCTTGTAAAGCCATAATTGGCCGGGCCCCGCGCCCCAAACGCGCGCCGCCCAAAAAAATATATTGTAAAGGCGCCCGCACGGTGAAATAAGAGTTCCATATGGATTACATCGCCGACCCTTCCAGATACGAAAAAATGACATACAACCGCGCCGGTACAAGCGGCCTCAAGCTTCCCGCCGTGCAGCTTGGCATGTGGTACAACTTCGGCAGAAACGCCGACTTTGAAAACTGCAAGCGCATGGTGTTCAAAGCCTTCGACTGCGGAATCACAACGTTTGACATCGCCAACAACTACTGCAATTCAACCGCCGAATTCGTGGCGGGCGAGATTTTCAGAAACCACATGGCCGCCTACCGCGACCAAATCATAGTAACCTCAAAAGCCGGCTACCGCGACATCGAAGGCCCCTACGGCGAATGGGGCTCCAAAAAGAGCGTCATCGCAAGCCTCGACCGCAGCCTCAAAAAAACCGGGCTCGACTATTTCGACATATTCTATTCCCACCGCTTCGACCCCGAAACGCCGCTGGAGGAGACGATAGACGCGCTCTGCGACGCGGTCCACCAGGGCAAAATCCTGTACTTGGCCGTCTCCAACTACTCCGGGGTCTGGGCCCAGAAGGCGTTTGAAATCGCCCACTCGCGCAGGGTTCCCCTCATCGCAAACCAGGTGAGGTACAACATCTTCGACCGCAGGATAGAGTCCTCCGGCGCGCAGGACACGCCCGGGATGAGCCTTGTCTGCTACTCCCCGCTCGAACAGGGGCTGCTCTCTGGCAAGTATCTCGGCGGCATTCCCTCGGACTCGCGCGCTGCGGTGGATTCCGGCAACCCCTGGCTCAACGAAGGCATAATAAAGCCAAGAATCGACGCCGTGCGCAAACTGGACGAAATGGCGCGCGCCCGCGGCGAAACGCTCCCGCGCATGGCCCTCAAGTGGCTCCTCCAGCGCAGGAAGGTCGCAAGCGTGATAATCGGGGCCAGCAGGCCCGAGCAGATTGAGGACTCCGCCAAGTGCGCCCTCTCGCCGGAAATCTCCCCGGAAGACATGGCGCGCATAGACGAAATCGCAAGGCCGCACTTTATAAAATGGTAGCCGACCGCCCGAAATGTTCCGCAGAAAAAGAGAGATTTTCGTAAAAAAGGACGTGATACCGCCGCACATGATTAACCCCATGACGCGGCGCAAGACCTTCAGCCAGACCCGTTTCGACCGCTTTGACATACCGGGCGAAACCGGCAAGTCCGTAAAGAGACTCCTGCTTCTAATCCTCGCCCTGTTCGGAGCGTGGTTCGTTTACGAATGTTTCCTCTACTGGAACATATTCGGATAATGCCCCGGAAATCCCTCTGCGGCGCGCACAAAAGCTGTCTCTTATACACATCTCCGAGCCCACGAGACGGAGCTACATCTC
>ERZ1026946.737-NODE-737-length-10021-cov-5.626129_pt1 | contig 10021 bp, 8 predicted proteins | sample MGYA00519460_ERZ1026946 | MGnify/ENA primary metagenome ERZ1026946 (study PRJEB26926, sample SAMN06164620) | human gut metagenome | biome: ENVO:00009003; feature: ENVO:2100002; material: ENVO:00002003 | host: Homo sapiens | place: USA | collected 2012 ...
GATCTGGTCATCGTCGGCGGAGGCCCGGCAGGCCTTGCCGCAGCTTACAGCGCATGGCAGCACGGCCTGCGCGATATTCTGATTTTGGAGCGGGACAACGAACTGGGCGGCATCCTGAACCAGTGCATCCACAACGGCTTTGGCCTGCACCGCTTTGGGGAGCAGCTCACCGGCCCGGAGTATGCCGGCCGATGCATTGAACTGCTGCAATCCACCGGCGTGCGGGTGGAGCTGGGCACCATGGTGCTGGAGGTCACCCCGGACAAAAAGATCCACTGTGTCAGCCGGGAAAAGGGCTATCAGATTTTGGAAGCCAGAAGCATCATCCTCTGCATGGGCTGCCGGGAACGCACCCGCGGTGCCATCGGCATCCCGGGCACCCGCCCCGCCGGCATCTACACCGCCGGTGCTGCCCAGCGCTATGTCAACATGGAGGGCTATCTGGTAGGCAAGCGGGTGCTCATCCTCGGCAGCGGCGACATCGGCCTGATCATGGCACGCCGCATGACCCTTGAGGGCGCAAAGGTTCTGGCCTGCGTAGAGGTGATGCCCTACTCCGGCGGCCTGACCCGCAACATCGTGCAGTGCCTGAACGACTTTGACATCCCCCTGTACCTCTCCCACACCATCGTGGATATTCAGGGCAAGAATCGCGTAGAAAAGGCCATTGTGGCCGAGATCGGCCCCGACCGCAAGCCCATCCCCGGCACCGAGATGGAGTTTGATGTGGACACTATTCTGCTGAGCATAGGTTTGATTCCCGAGAACGAGCTGACCAAGCAGGCCGGTATCGAGATGGATCCCCGCACCAAGGGTGCCATCGTGTACGAGAACATGGAGACCAGCATTCCCGGCGTGTTTGCCTGCGGCAACGTGGTGCAGGTACACGATCTGGTGGACTTTGTTTCCGGCGAGAGCGAGCTGGCCGGTGCGGCCGCTGCCAGCTACGTCCAGAACGGCCCCGTAGCCGAGGGACGCGTGCTGACCGTGAAGCCCGGTGCAGATCTTGGCTACACCCTGCCGCAGCGCATCCGTCTGGAGGGCGTGGAAAAGAGCACCAACGTTTCCTTCCGCGTCCGCCGCATCTGCGGCAGGAGCACCATCCTTGTCAAGAGCGGTGACACGGTGATCGCACGCTTCAAGCGCGACCGCCTTGCCCCCGGTGAGATGGAGCACATTGCCCTGCCCAGAGTGCTGCTGGACAGAGCCCCCGTGGACGAAGTGACCATTGAGATCGAGGAGGCATGAGCGATATGAAGGAAGTAATTTGCACCTGCTGCCCGCAGGGCTGCCATCTGCAGGTGGATGAGGCCAACGGCTATAAAGTGACCGGCAACGGCTGCCCCAACGGCATCGCCTACGGCAAGGAAGAGCTGACCCACCCCACCCGCATCATTACCAGCACCGTGCGCGCCGAGGGCTGCCTGCACTCCCGCTGCCCGGTCAAGACCTCCAAGCCCGTGCCCAAGGGACAGATGGCCGAGGTTGTCGCCGCGCTGGACAGCGTGGTGCTGCACGCGCCCATCCATGTGGGTGATGTGGTGCTGCACAACGTCTGCGGTACCGGGGCAGACATTGTGACCTGCCGCGATATGGCATAAAAGCCTTTCTGCACAAAGTCAAAGCAGCCGCTGCACCTTGCCGTGCGGCGGCTGCTTTGCGTTGGCGGTGCAAAACACAGGTGCAGCAAGCCCCCTTCCGGGTCGTCCCGTCTCCCATCGCAGCGCAAGCTGCTCTTGACTTTTTGCCGCCGAACCGGTATGTTGGTACTGTCCGTTTGCCACACAGCATTGCATTTACAATATAAGGTAACTTTATGAAAATACACAGCACGACCCCTTTGCAGATCACTGACCGCTTTGGCGCACAGGCGGCCTTTGCCAGCCTGCGCCTGCCGGACGGCACCGAAGCCGCCGTACCGGCAGAGCACGCCGCCGCTATTTATGTAAACGAGCAGCCCGCTTTCCGGGTGGTATGCACCCCGGCGCTGCTGCCACAGCTGGCCTTGGGGCGGCTGCTCACCGAAGGGTGGATTGCATCTGCAGACGAGGTGGAGCAGATCGCCGTCTGCGCCGAGGGTGCAAAGGTGCAGGTATATCTGCGCCACCCGCTGCCCACCCGCCGCGCCGCCGCGCAGGAAGTTGCCAGCTGCTGCACCGATAATATCGCGCTGGGCAGTCCGGTGGAGCTGCAGCCCCTGCGCCCCGTGCCCGGGCTGGCACTGCAGCCGGAATGGGTGCAGACCCTGACCGCCGCCATGCACGCCGGACTGCCGCTGTACCGCGCCACCCGGGCGGTGCACAGCTGCTTTGTGCTGCACAAAGGAGAAATTGTTTTTGCCTGCGAGGATCTGGGGCGACACAACGCGCTAGATAAGGCCGTGGGCTGCGCGGTGCTGGCGGGGCTGCCGCTGGCAGAATGTGTGCTGTACACCAGCGGCCGGGTGCCGCTGGATATGGTGCGCAAGGCCATCCGCGCCGGGGTGCCGGTGCTGGTAAGCAAAAAGTATGCCCACCGTGCAATCCGCAGAGCTTGCGGCGGAATACGGCCTGCAGCTGGTGTGCGGGCGCAAATTCCCTAAACTTTAAGCAAATATTACAAAAACAATAGTTACAAAACGGAAAAGCCTGTCTGTTTCTGTTGACATACTCCGCGCACGCATGTTAATATATTATCGAAGAGACCGCTCCGCTGTTGCAGCAGCCAGAGCGGCCTCAATTGTTGTCCGGGGTTACCCGGCAAAAATAAAAAACAGGCAGGTGATAACATGAAGCAGGCAACCAACCCGTTTGCGCCCGTACCGCTGTGGCGCAAGCGGCTGCCGGGCTATGCAGCCATGGGCGTTGCGACCATCGCCTTGGCGGTCGGTCTGACCACCTTGCAAAGCGCACGCACCACGGTTGCCGGTACCCTGCTGCCGGTGTCGGAGGCGGATGCAGCCACCTACGGCATCAGCGCAGTGTACCAGCTCGACGATGGCAGCTACCGCGTGGAGGGCTCTCAGAAGGGCTTCCAGAGCGATGTACAGGCTGCCGTGACCATTGACGCCGAGGGCAATGTTTCCGCAGTAGAGATCCTCTCTCAGGACGAAACGGAAAGCCTTGGCGGTCAGTGCGTCAATCCGGAGTTCACGTCCCAGTATCAGGGCGCAGCCCCCTTCACGCTGGCGGGCAAAAGCTACACCGTAACGGACCCCGTTACCGGTGCCGCCTATGCCGCTGCCGGTGCGGCGGAGGAGCAGCCCGCTGCTGCCGGGGATTTTGACCCCGCACAGTGGCGCACCTTCGATACCTCTCCCGAGGCCGAGGCGACCCGCAAGATGTATGCTGCGGGGCTTACCCTCTCGGCACTAAATGGAGAGCCCTTGGACGATGAACTGGCTCCGCCGCTGGATTCCAGCGCAGAGGCCGTGGCACGGCGCAAGCTGTACGCAGCCATGCTCAGCAAGAGCGCACTGGACGGCGAGCCGATGGCGATCCCCTTTGCGGATCTCTCGGCAGAAGAGCAGTCCAAGGCGCGTCTGGAGCAGGCCAGCCTGACCACCACCGGCAATGCGTCCGGTGCCGTCAGCGCAGACCTGACCGAGGTGGACGCCCTTTCCGGCGCGACCATCACCTCTTCGGCTGTGACGACCATCGTCAACAACTCGTATTTCTATGTGACCGGGGTGCTCTGCGCAGAGTGACCTCAACGGAGGAATGGAACCTATGGCAAAAACTGATTTCCTGACGGCTGACATGACCCGCCGTCAATTCATGAAGATTTCGGGCAAGAGCCTTGCAGGGCTCACCTTGTCCGCTTCCATGCTGTCCCTGTTCGGCTGCTCTCAGCAGCAGGTGGATTCCGGCGCAGTGGCCACCTGGGCACTGCCGCAGGGCCTGCTGGTGGTCAACGCAGACCTGTGCACCGGCTGCCAGCGCTGCGAGATCAACTGCACCCTGACCAACGACGGCGTGTGCTCCTCTTACATCAGCCGCGTCAAGATCCAGCGCCGCCTGAATCTGGACGGCGCCGGCAACGGCCTGCTGTCCGGCACCGATAACTGCTTTGTCTACTTCCCGGACACCTGCCGCCAGTGCGAGGACCCCGCCTGCGGCAATGCCTGCCCGCAGAAGGCTATCACCACCGACGACCGCGGCATCCGCGTAGTGGATACCGACAAGTGCATCGGCTGCGGTGCCTGCCATGATGCCTGCCCGTGGCATATGCCCACCGTCAACCCCGAGACCGGCAAGTCCTCCAAGTGCATCGCCTGCGGTGCCTGCGTGGCAGGCTGCCCGTCCGGCGCTCTGTCCATCGTGGACTGGGATGCCGTCACCAGCGCAGCACAGGCTGCTTACATGGATCTGTAAGGAGGAACAACAATGGCTGAAACCTATGGCTGGGCAGGCAAGATCCTGCGCGTCAACCTGACCACCGGTGAGATCACCACCCAGGACGACGCAAAATACCATAAATATATCGGCGGTATGGGCATGGCCTACCGCATCATGTACGAGGAAGCTCCCATGGAGCTGGACCCCTATGACGAGAAGGCTCTGGTCATCTTTGGTGTCGGCCCCCTGACCGGCGCAGGCGTGCCCTGCTCCGGCCGTATGAACGTGACCTTCCGCTCCACCTGGTCCAAGGGTCACTCCATCATCGACGCTCACATGGGCGGCCACATCGGCTCCATGCTGAAGTATGCCGGTTACGACGGCATCGTTGTCAGCGGCATCTCCGAAAAGCCCGTTTACCTGCGCATCGAGGACGGCGAGGTCTCTCTGGAGGACGCAACCGAGATCTGGGGCAAGGGCACCTTTGCTGCCAACAAGTGGATGGTAGAGCAGAACGGCCGCGAGTTCGAGACCGCTTCCATCGGCCCCGCCGGTGAGAACCTGGTGGACTACTCCACCCTGAACACCAGCTTCGGCAACTCCGGCGGTGCCGGTCTGGGCGCTGCCATGGGCAACAAGAAGCTGAAGGGTCTGGCCATCCGCGGCACCGGCAGTGTCAAGGTGGCTGACTCCAAGAAGGTGTTGGAGCTCTCCAACTACATGATGGGCAACCTGATCGGCGGCAACAACAACCACAACGTGCCCGCACAGCCCCAGAGCTGGGCAGAGTACAGCGCTACCTCCGGCAAGAACCGCTGGTCCGGCGCTCCCGGCCGTATGTGGAAGAAGGCTCCCGGCGGCCCCGTGGATACCGGCGAGCAGCCCTACAACGATATCAACAAGGTGGCTCTGCGCTGCTTCAAGGGCTACTTCGACTTCGGCGCTCCGGCTGCGGAGTACACCGTGAAGAACGGCGGCTGCTCCTCCTGCCCCATCCGCTGCTACACCGAGTATGATGTGGATCCGCTGGCCGATTACGACCTGCCCACCCACAACTCCAACACCTGTATGCCCGTGCTGTACGGCACCCGCGTCTACCCGGACGGCGTGCACGACTTCAAGTACGAGGGCGACGGCACCATGGTCATCAATCTGGCATGGTCTCATGCTGTGGACGACATGGGTCTGTGGGACAACTACGGCAACCTGAACCGCGACCTGCTGTGGATCCTGCGGATGCCCCGCGAGGAAGCCACCAAGTACATCAGCGAGGCCGAGTACGACTCTCTGCCTTGGGAGTGGGAGAAGGCCGGTGATCCCCGCTGGGAGGTCGAGCTGATCCGCCGCATGGCTTACGGCGAGGGCGACCTGTCCGTCATCGCCAAGGGCACGCTGGCCATGATGGAAAAGTTCGGCCTGCCCAAGAGCTGGCTGGACCGCGACGACGGCGCTACCAACTCCAACCTGATCTACAACGGCTTCCCCAACCACCACGGCCCTGCTGAGGCATGGCAGGTGGGTATGCTGTACAACCTCGTCTACAACCGCGACTGCATGATCCACGAGATCGTCTGCGAGACCGGTTCCGGTGCTCCCTATGAGGTGACCAAGAAGGTCATGGAGGACTTCTTCGGCGAGGGCTGCTACGATAAGGCCAAGGCCTACACTCCCATCAACGAGAACAAGGCAAAGCTGGCTGCATACTGCGTCAACGACAAGAACTTCCACGACTCCGCCACCCTGTGCAACTGGATGTGGCCCATGACCCAGTCTCCCTCCAAGGAGCGCGACTACCACGGCGATCTGGATCTGCAGGCAGACTTTATGACTGCTGTTACCGGCGAGACCTATACCCAGGCCGGTCTGCAGGAGGACGGCGCCCGCATCACCCAGATGCTGCGCGCGATGACCGCCATCAGCTTCCAGCAGAACTGCGGCAGCGCAAACCTGCGTCAGGAGCACGATGCCATCTGCGATTGGGTGTTTGATAAGGACCCCGACTTCAAGGCATTTGAGGAAGGCACCACCAAGCTGGACCGCGCCGACATGGAGAAGGCTAAGGATCTGTTCTACGACATCTTCGGCTGGGACCGCACCACCGGTGTGCCCACCCGCGAGACGCTGGAGAAGTATGATCTGGCTGATATGGCTGACGATCTGGAGAAGCGCGGCATCTACGCCCAGAACACCGCAGCAGCTGAATAAATCCAACAGATAAATCCCATAGAAAGAGGAAAGACCGTCATGTTGTTTGGCAGACGTAAACCCGGCTACACCACCACGGTGGATGGCAGCGTAGACCCGGAGCAGGCCGTTCTGGAACTGCAAAAGGCAGAACTGGCCGCCAAGAAAAAGCCCAAGGCAGAGGTGTTCGACATCGACGCCGCAAGCGAGACTGCCCGCCGCCTGAAGGAGACCGGCAGTACCTTTGACGGCAGCGCCGCCAAGACCGGTGAGGACGTCATTGCCGCCGTGCAGAAGGAGACGGATGCTCTGGCCGCAAAGCAGGCCGAGGCACAGCCCGCGCCCGCCCAGACGAGCACCCCGGACGATGCCGAAAAGCCGCAGCTGCTGGATTTTCTGGCCGCCGAGCCGGAGGCAGAAAATGATCCCTTTGCGGATCAGCCTACCAAGACCGCTCCGGAGCTGCCGGAGCTTACCCCGGCACAGGAACTGGCCGGTTACATTCGCTCCCGCTCTGCGGCTGCGCTGCTGACCCCCCACGCCCTGCTGCTGACCGAGGTGGAAAATGCCGACGAGCTGCTGGCGCAGATGCCCGCAGACCCCCAGTGCACCGATATCGTCACCCGCGCGGGTGCAAAGGACACCTACTACTATTCCAACGCCAACATGAGCGATAACTACGCCATGATCGCGCAGCTCATCGAGGACAAGGATCTGTGTGTGATGTTCGCCGAGATGGTGCGGTTCAATGCCCGCATCTATCCCAGTGCCACCCCGCTCAAGTACTTCCAGCGCTCCCCCTACGGCCTTGCGCCGGAGGTCATCGAGCAGACTTGGAAGGCCATGCAGGAAAACCCCGCCTATGCCGATATCGAGGAGCTGACCAACAACCAGAACGAGCGGTTCCTCTTTTCCACCAAGCACCTCACCCGCCGCTACGCCAAGGCTATCAGCGACGTAGACGATTTCTGCGATTAAACCATAAACTACAATTGAATCAGGGTATAAGAGCTTCTTTGAGCAAAGGCGTCTAAACTCTCACAAAGAGCAGGACACCGCGCCGCAATGCTAAGGGCTGCATAAGCCGGCATTCAAGGGTGGCGGGGGAAACCCCGCCGCCTTCCCGCAGAAGAAACGCTGCAATTTGAAAAAAAGAACTCCTCCCATCTTCACAGGTGCTTTTTGGCTGTGTGCTGCCACTGCAAGGGCGGCGCATAGCCAAAGGCTGCCACCGGCGTAGCAGACTGCAAACTGCCGCAGCCGGTTTTGTGGGGATATTCTGCGGAGGCGTTTTGATTTTCCGGTCAAGACGTCTCCGCTTCTTTTTCACCTGCCTTTTTTGAAAAAAGAATACCCCTGCTCCCCCGCCTGAGCCATAGCAGGCCGGGAGAGCGGGTCTATGGAGGAAGTTATAATGAATCAGCCTTTCTGCTCCCCCGTTCAGGCGCTGCGCAGCGTGCTGGACGCGGCAGCACTTCTGCCTTCTCCGTCCCCGGAGACCATCCCGCTGGAAGCCGCCTGCGGGCGCATTGCCGCCAGTGACCTCTGCGCCCGGATGGACCAGCCCCCCTTTGACCGCAGCCCGCTGGACGGCTACGCCCTGCACAGTGCGGATACCGCCGGTGCAAGCCGGGAGAACCCGGTCACCCTGCCGGTGGTGATGAAGCTTTACGCGGGCGATGCCCCGGCTGCGGCGCTGCCCGCAGGTTGTGCCGCCCGCATCATGACCGGAGCTCCCCTGCCGGAGGGCGCGGACTGCGTTTTGATGCAGGAGCTGACCGACAGCGGCGAAGAGACCGTGCAGCTTTATGCCGCCGTAAAGCCCCTGCAAAACGTGGTGTTCCGGGGCGAGGATGTGGCCGCAGGCGCGGTCATTGCGCCCGCCGGGACGGTGCTCTCCCCCGCCCATCTGGGTGTGCTGGCCGGGCAGGGCTACGCCGAGGTAACCGTCTGCCGCCCGCTGACCGTGGGCATCCTTTCCACCGGCAGCGAGCTGCTGGAACCCGGCGCACCGTGGACACCCGGTAAAATTTACGATGCAAACGGCATCCAGAATGCCGCCCGGCTGCGTCAGCTGGGCTTTTCCGTGGAACGGCAGCAGTGCTCCGACGACCCGGAGGTCATCACCGACAAAATGCAGGAGCTGCTGACTTGCTGCGATGCTGTCATCACCAGCGGTGGCGTCTCCGTAGGGCAGAAGGACTATCTGCCCCTTGTGCTGGAAAAGCTGGGTGCACAGCTGCTGGTGGAGGGCGTAGCCCAGAAACCCGGCAGTCCTATGCTGGCGGCTACACTTAACGGTAAGCTGGTGTTCTGCCTGTCCGGCAACCCCTTTGCCGCCGCCGCTACGCTGGAGCAGTACGCCATCCCTGCGCTGCTGCGTGCCGCCGGACGCCGGGAGGAGAGCTGCCTTCCCGCCCGCACCGTCTGCACCCTGACCAATGGTTTTTCCAAAGCCAGCAAGGGCAACCGCTATCTGCGGGCGACTGCCTGCGGCGGCAAGGTGACCCTGCCCGGCGCGGGCAGCACCGAGGTGCACTCCTCCGGTGCGCTGTCCGCCATGATGGGCTGCAACTGTCTGGTGGAGATCCCTGCCGGAAGCGGGCCGGTAGGACCCGGTATGGAAGTGGAGGTGCTTTGCTTTGTACAGTGAACAAAAACAGGCGCTGGCCGAAACACAGGCGCTCAAACGCCCGGCGGTGCTGGCGGTCAGCGGGGTGCACAACAGCGGTAAGACCACCCTGCTGGAAAAGCTGCTGCCCGTGCTGCGCAGCCGTGGACTGAAGGTGGGCGTTATCAAGCACGACGGCCACGATTTTACCCCGGATGTGCCCGGCACCGACAGCTACCGTCTGCGGGAAGCAGGTGCCGAGGGCGTGGCGGTCTACTCCGGTACGCGCTATCTGCTGACCGAGGAATTCCGTCTGACTGAGCAGGATCTGCTTGCCCTGTTCGAGCGTCACGGCTATGACCTTGTGCTGCTGGAAGGGTTCAAGTCCAGCGGCTGGCCGAAGATCGAGGTGGTGCGCAGCGCCATTTCGGATGCGCCCGTCTCCTTCCAGCCGCTGGCGGTGGTGGGGGATATCCCCGGCGCAGATTTTGACCTGAACGATATTCCGGCACTGGCAGACTGGATCGAAGCCCAGATGCCCGCGCTGTAAGGAGAATGCCATCATGAAACTGATCCGTACTGTTGACGCCGCAGGGCAGGTGCTCTGCCATGATATCACCCAGATCATCCCGGGCGAGTACAAGGATGCCCGCTTCCGCAAGGGGCACGTCATCCAGCCCGAGGACATCCCTGTGCTACTTTCCATCGGCAAGGAGAACCTCTACGTCTGGGAAAAGCACCCCGGCATCCTCCACGAGGACGAAGCAGCCGCCCTGCTGTACAAGGCCGCTGCGGGCAAAAATATCCACGGCACTGCGCCGAAAGAGGGCAAGATCGAGCTGATCGCGGACTGTGACGGCCTGTTGAAAATCAATCGCAAGGCGCTGATGGCTGTGAACAGCACCCCGCA
>ERZ1026946.739-NODE-739-length-9980-cov-5.062972_pt1 | contig 9980 bp, 9 predicted proteins | sample MGYA00519460_ERZ1026946 | MGnify/ENA primary metagenome ERZ1026946 (study PRJEB26926, sample SAMN06164620) | human gut metagenome | biome: ENVO:00009003; feature: ENVO:2100002; material: ENVO:00002003 | host: Homo sapiens | place: USA | collected 2012 ...
CTAGTCGTCGGCAGCGTCAGATGTGTATAAGAGACAGCATTAACTATATTTATGTCATAAGCCGAATTTATGCCTTGTTTTTTTATATAAATTTCTTTACAAACAATAATAAAGGTGTAAAAAAACAAGTTGTAAACAATTTCACAAAAGGTACTTTGTTCAAATGAAAAATATTGCAATCAGATTGTCTCTGGCTTCCCTATCAATATTTGCATTCAGCGGATGCACATATTCTTCGGATGCATTGTTCCCCTCTTTAGTTGGTATGGATTCTTCTTCTGAGATTACTGTCGCAGACAGCAATACCAAAAGCAGCGATGTTCCGGAACTCGGAACCACGAATTTCAAACCGTTGGAAATTTCACAGGGCGGCAATACCGGCACTTTCGTCGGTCAGAAAGTCGTTACTTTTCGCGGCGAGCTTTCACAATTGCAAAGTGCCATTCGCAAACATAATGAAGACCTCCAAAAAATCCGCGCTTCTGTCATCAACAATGCTTTGCAGTATCACAAGTTAATCGGTACCATTGAAGCCAAACTCCAAGTCGGCACCACGCCGGGCAACCCGCAGATGTTTACCATGCTGCAAGGGGCTCAGAATAACATTCAGGTTATGAATGCCAACACCATTGCTTTGAACCAGTTGGCAACCCGTGTTACCTCTGATTCGGCCATGACCAGTTATCTGTTGGATTCCATTCGTGCCGCATACAGCGTTTCCGGTGCCGTTGATGAAGATCACCGCCAGCTGCGCATTTTGGAAAACGAAACCAATCAGACTTCTATTTTAATCGGCAGCCTGTTGCAGGAAATTAATTCCGACGCCGCTCGTCAGCAGCAGTATATCGAAACCGCCCGCAACTATATTGTTGATTTGAGCGGTGCGATTAAAGCCGGCAGTTATGGTGTTAACAATGCGCCCCTGCCGACCGCTTCTTACGGCACACCGGCTTCTTTTGCCAACAAGTCTTCAACTTCCGGTTCGCCGCTGTTCACTGCCAAATTTAACAAAACCAATGTCAAATATCATGAAGGTTTGAAACAAGCCGTCAGCCGTGCGATTGAAAAGAAACCCGGCGTTATGTTTGAAGTTGTTGCCGTTTCTCCGGCAAACGGTAATGCTCTGGCCAAAAATTCAGCCCAGAACAATGCTTCAAAAATCTTTCAAGATATGATTGATATGGGTGTCGGCGCCGAGCGTATCAGCCTTTCTTCAAAAACCAGTTCTGCTGCCAATACCGCTGAAGTTCAGATTTTTGTAAAATAGTTTGGAAGATTTATCTGCCACAGACTGCCCTGGTTTTCTTTTGAGTGTAGAAAGCGGGGCAGTTTTTTTATCCGGGAGTTGAACATAATGAATAATGCAGCCCAAGTTATCGCAGCGCTTAAAAGCTTTGCCAAGCCGGAAAAAGCGGCGCAAATGGCCTCTTTCTTCAAGACCGGCAAAGGCCAATATGCCGAAGGCGACATCTTCTGGGGACTGACCGCTCCAGAGATGAAAACTATTGTAAAAAAATTCTATAAAGACATTTCTTTTGCCGAAATCCAAAATTTATTGGATTCGCCGGTTCATGAACAACGCAGCGCCGGATTGCAATGTCTGGTCGCAAAATTTGCCAAAGCCGATAAATCCGCCCGCAATGAAATTACAGATTTCTACCTGCGCAATACCAAAGCCGTCAATAATTGGGATTTGGTAGACACCACGGCTCCTTATATTCTCGGAGCCTGGGTTTTGGAGAATGACAATCTGGAACATAATTGGCGTCTGGCGCAGTCAAAGGAGTTATGGCAGGAGCGCATCGCCGTTGTTTCTACCTGGTATCTTATCAGGAATAATGTCTTTGCGCCGACAATTGCCCTGGCTGAACATTTTCTCGGCCACAAGCACGACTTAATGCATAAGGCTGTCGGCTGGATGCTGCGGGAAGTCGGCAAGCGCGATGAAAAAGTCCTGATTGCTTTTTTGGATAAGAACGCATCGATAATGCCGCGTACCATGCTTCGTTATGCTTTGGAACGCTTAAGCCCCGACCGCCGCAAATTTTATATGCAAAAAAAGGCATAGACTGAGACGAGAATAAAGGCTGCTCTCATTTTGCCGTGATAAAATTTTTCCGGAATCTTGAAGATTATTTCTTTGTGATTATATGGTTAGAACCATAGTTTAACTAAGGTTTTGAAAAGCCATGAATAAAATTATGACTGAGACCGTTTTTTATAAAGGAATTTAAAATGAGAAAAACATTATTACTGGCCGGTGTTGCCTGCCTTTTAGCAGCTAATGCATCTGCTGCGGAATTAAACCCCTATGTGTCTGGCAAATTGACTTATTCCGACATCAGTTATAACGGCACCAATGTTTGGAAAACCGGTGTTGGGAAAGACAAGTTGAGCGATGATGTTCTCGGCGGCAGTGTTGCGGCCGGTCTTTCAATGATGGCACCCGGCGGTGCGGTTCGCGGTGAGTTGGAATATAATCTGAATGGCGAAGCCAAAAAATCAATGGGTGTAACCAGTGCCAATATTCCCGGTGAAATGAAATTAAGAAGCCAGTCTTTAATGTTGAATGCATACTATGACATCAATACCAATTCTGCTTTCACACCTTATGTCGGAGCCGGTATCGGTTTTGCCAAAGTAAAGGCTAAATTGACTTCATCGGTAATGAATACCAATGCTGACAGTACAAAAATGGCATGGCAGGTCGGAGCCGGTGTGGCCTATGCCCTCAATGACAATGTTGCCATTGACTTAGGATACAGATATACCGATATGGGTGAATATTCCAAACCTTTGGGTGTTGATAACACTTATAAGCTGGATGTACATTCTCACGAAGTTTTGCTGGGTGCAAGATACAGTTTCTAAGCCTTGTTGCCTGTCACAAAAAAGCACCGTTTTAGCGGTGCTTTTTTTATAAATGGTGGAGCTGAAGAGGATTGAACTCTCGACCTAATGATTGCGAACCATTCGCTCTCCCAACTGAGCTACAGCCCCTGAATAATTTTTTTATCATCTTCTACATATAAGAAAAGCACCGTAAAAGACGGTGCTTAAAAAAATTGGTGGAGCTAAGGATTGCTAAGCAAAAAGCTGACTTAATGTCAGGTTTTTGTCTGCAAAATCTTGGAAAACGTTATTAAGCAAAGGGATATAAATTATCCCTGAAGCGAAATTACGTTCCCAAGAGCTATTCTCCTCCAAGAGAACAAGCAAAGCGCCGTTCGATTGGTTGTTTCTCTTATCATTATATAAGAAAAGCACCGTAAAAGACGGTGCTTAAAAAATTGGTGGAGCTAAGGAGGATCGAACTCCTGACCTCTTGAATGCCATTCAAGCGCTCTCCCAGCTGAGCTATAACCCCAAGAACAAACGCAATATAAAAAATCTTTTGCCTAATGTCAAACATTTTTTATCATCTGCGGCGCCCGTTTTTATGAATCACCCTGCCGCCGGTTAATCAAGCCGCTTTTGCAGCCTTTTGCCCAGCTCATAACCAACTCGTCTTCGCCGGTCATCTCATCTTTTTTCTCAACCAGAATTTTGAAGTCGTTTTTCTGATAAAAATTCAAAGCGGCTTTATTGCGGGCATAAACTTTCAGTGTCAGATTCGGGCGGTTTTGCCGTACATAATCCAATAACTTCGAACCGATATTGCGGCGCTGATAAGCCGTATCGACAAATAAGGCGCCGATGAAGTTATCTAAAATAACGCTGATGAATCCTTTGATTTGGTGCTTGTCCTCATAAACAAAAGTCTCGGCCTGCGGCAGATAAACGTCGCGCACTTCCGCCAATCGCTGCTGCCAGAAATCTGCGGCAATAAAATCATGAGCCTGCAGGCTGGCCTTGAGCCAGATTTGCATAACCTTGTCGATGTCTTGTTTTGTTGCTTTTCTAATCATTTTGTTTTCTCATTTATCAAAGGGCGTCATTCCAAGCGCGGAATGACAAGGCTTTTATTCCCAACAGGATTCTTCAGCTTGACTGTGCTCAATGTCAGAATGGCATTTTTCTCACTCTGTCACTAAAATCTTCAAAAAACTCTGTGCGAGCATCGCGAGCAGAAATATCGTCAACTTTCCGCGGTCGGTCGCCCCCGACTAGATGTCGAGGTCGTCGACAAATTTAGCGCGTTCGATAATGAATTTGAAACGGGTCTCAGGATTCTTACCCATCAGACGCTCAACTTGACGGCGGGTTTCAAAAGCCTCTTCTTTGCCCTCTTCGGTATTGGTTGACGGAATGAGAACTTTCAGCAACATGCGGTTTTTCTTGTCCATGGTTGTTTCTTTAAGCTGCAGAGCGCTCATCTCGCCCAGACCTTTAAAGCGGCTGATATCGGGCTTCTGGTTGCCTTTAACCACTTTGCTGAGGATTCTGTCTTTGTCATCATCGTCAAGAGCATAATAGTTATTGGCGCCGACCACGATTTTATACAGCGGCGGAGTGGCGATATACAAATGGCCGTTTTCAATCAACTTCGGCATTTGCTGATAAAAGAAAGTCATGAGCAGGGAAGCAATATGTGCACCGTCGACATCGGCATCGGTCATGATGATGATTTTTTCATAACGCAGATTCTCTTCCTTGTAGTTCTCTTTAACGCCGCACCCTAATGCTTCGCACATATCTTTGATTTCCTGATTCTGCAGGATTTTATCCAAAGAGGCGCTGGCAACGTTCAGAATTTTACCGCGCAGCGGCAGAATAGCCTGCGTAAAACGGTCGCGTCCCTGTTTGGCAGATCCGCCCGCGGAATCACCCTCAACAATGAAGATTTCCGTTCCTTCGGCAGCAGCCTGAGAACAATCGGCCAGCTTGCCGGGCAGACGCAGTTTTTTAGTCGGAGATTTACGGTTCTGGACTTTTTCTTCTTTTTTCTTTTTGCGGGCTTCAGCACGGTCAATCACATATTCAAGCAGCGCTGTGGCATTCTCTGTGTCAGATGTCAGCCAGTGGTCGAAAGAGTCTTTAACGGCCTGTTCCACTAAGCGGATAGCCTTGGTAGAAGTCAGCTTGTCTTTGGTTTGGCCTTGGAACTGCGGATCACGGATAAATAAAGACAGCATAATGCAGGAGTCGCTCAAAAAGTCTTCTGCGGTAATATTGGCGGCTTTTTTAATATTGGCCATTTCGCCATATTCTTTAAGACTGCGAACCAGAGCCGATTTGAAGCCCATTTCATGCGTTCCGCCCTGCGGGGTAATAACCGTGTTGCAGTATGAATAGCAGAAACCGTTTTCGTCTTCCGGCCAGGTAATCGACCACTCGACTTTGCCTTCGTCATTCGCCAGCTCGGCTTCGCCCGAAAACATCGTGCGGTTGATAGTGGCACGAGCGCCGATTTGATAATTCAAGAAATCTTTGAGTCCGTTCGGAAAATGCAGCTCTGTCTCGGGCGGTGTTGCATCGCCTTCGCCCAAAACCTCGGGAGAACATTTCCAGTTAATATGAATACCTTTGAACAAAAAGGCTTTTGAACGCGCCATACGATAAATACGGTTCGGAGAGAGGTTTGAATTAGCCCCGAAAATTTCCGGATCCGGCTTGAAGGTAATAGATGTGCCGCGACGGTTCGGAGCATTGCCGATAAGCTCCAGAGCGGTCAAGGGTTTGCCTTTGGAATATTCCTGACGATAAAGTTTTTTATCGCGGGCAATTTCAACAATCAGCTTTTCAGACAAGGCGTTAACGACCGACAGACCGACGCCGTGCAGACCGCCGGAAACCTTGTAGGCACCGCCGCCGAACTTGCCGCCGGAGTGCAGCATGGTCATAATCACTTCCAAAGCCGACATATTGGGATATTTCGGATGCGGGTCAACCGGAATACCGCGGCCGTTATCGGCAATCGTAATCGAATAATCGCCGTTGACCGTCACGTCGATATGGTTGGCATAACCGGCGACGGCTTCGTCCATGGAGTTGTCAAGAATTTCGGCAACCAGATGGTGCAAAGCTGTTTCATCGGTGCCGCCGATATACATACCCGGACGATGGCGGACCGGTTCCAGTCCTTCCAAAACTTCAATACTCTGGGCGTCATATTCCTGTGTTGCGGCAACAGCGGTGTTATTTTCAAATAAGTCGGTCATTTTATCCTCATCGATTCTGTAATTGCCGCTAAAATAGCGCAAAAATAATTTTTAGACAAGCGCAAAACCTTAAGAATAAACAGAAAAGCCACTATTTTTAGCAATAATCGCCGAGTTTATATTGATTGACAATGTTGACAAAAAATGCTATTTTTGTCGCAGAAAATATTAAATTTTATATATTATGAAAAAAGTAAATTCAAATTTGAAAAATTTTTTGATTAACCTTTTGGGGCTCATCGGCCCTCTCGCGGTTTTGGTCTCAACAATCATCACTTTGCTCAGCCAAAACCTTGATTTACACTTTGATTCCTATGACAAGGACATGATGCTGTATAAAAATGTTTCTGCAGCAATCAGCTTCTTTTTGGTTTTAATGTTGTACTGCTTTCTTGAGGAGGTGCCGAAACGTTGCGCATGGCTTTGTTTTTGTCTCGGGATGTCCCTGTTGCTTATCGGAATGTATTTTCATGTTTCGGTATGGATAATGCTGGCAGCCGTTATTGTTATGGTTGTGCTGATTAGTCATTTTTGCGGCGGTGAAATGGATTTCTGGGGTAGATGGGTTGTTACGCTTGCTGGCGTTAGTTTTGTATTTATAATCTGCTCTTTATTGAGTCTTATGTTCGAAGGATTGGCTGAACGGCGTCAGGCATACCGGGAATATTGCAAAAATCCCGATTCTTATCCTAAAACAGTCATCAGGGATATTCGGGAATCAGAAATGTATACGGATGAATACGGAATTATCCCTTTTTCAGCCTCGGATGAAAATGGTCTGGATGATATTCAAAAAGGGGACACAGTCCGTCTTTGGGTCGTGAAGGACAAGGTTAAGGCCGTCTTTTACAACAGCCGGACTGAAAACAAAAAATAAAAATTATTAAATCAGCAGAAGCATCGGAAATTTCCGGTGCTTTTTGCATTTTAAAATGTAAAAAAAGCTTGCAATTCTCAATACATGGTATAAAAAGAGTCACGCATACGTCTCAGGTGAGTCGTGTGTATTAATTCACATGCAGATAACGGGATAAGTGCTTATCTCGCTCCGGTGCCGCTTGTCGGTTCAGAAATCTGCAGAGGTTTAACTGGAAAATAGGAAATATAAAAATATGACAATTCCAACATTTACATTACGTCAGATGGTTGAAGCTGGCGTACACTTCGGTCACCACGCTCGTCGCTGGAACCCCAAAATGGCTCCGTTTATCTACGGCAAAAAAGACAACATTCACATTATCGACCTGCAGAAAACTTACCCGATGTTGTATTCAGCTTTGAATACTGCTCGCGAAATTGCTGCCAACGGCGGTAAAGTTTTGTTCGTCGGTACCAAAAGACAAGCTCAGGACATCATCAAAGAGAATGCTGAACGCTGCGGTCAATACTATGTCAACCATCGTTGGTTGGGTGGTATGCTGACAAACTGGAAAACTGTTTACAAATCAATTTCCCGTTTGGCAAAATTGAACGAAATGTCTGAAAACAACTCTTATGAAGGTTATACCAAGAAAGAAATCTTGAACCTGAAAAAAGAGCAGGAAAAATTGGCTTTGGAACTCAGCGGTATCATGAACATGGGCGGTCAGCCGGATTTATTGTTCGTAATTGATACTCCTAAAGAGAGCCTGGCTATCAAAGAAGCTAAAAAACTGGGTATTCCGGTTATCGGCATTTGCGATACCAATGCTGATCCGAACGAAGTTGATTTCCCGGTTCCGGGTAACGATGACGCAATCCGTGCTATCCAATTCTACTCTGAACTCATTTCAGGCGCAGTTTTGGACGGTATGTCTGCAGAAATCGCTGCTCAGGGCGTAAAGGTTGAAGAAATGGTTGATGCAGCTGCTGAAAAAGCTCCGAAAAAAAGAGCTCCGAAAAAAGCCGCTAAAGCCGAAGAAAAAACCGAAGAATAATTTATAATTCATATTTATAAATTTTTCCAAAACGTGGCGGTATTTTAGAAAACCTAAGATACCGCCGCATTTAAATTATAGTAAGGGGATTTTATTAATGACAAATATTACAGCCGCAATGGTAAAAGAATTGAGAGAAACAACAAGCGCCGGCATGTTAGACTGCAAAAAAGCTCTGACCGAATGTGACGGTAACATGGAAGCAGCTGTTGACTGGCTGCGTAAAAAAGGTTTGGCTTCTGCTGCTAAAAAAGCCAGCCGTATTGCCGCTGAAGGTTTGGTTGCAGTTGCTGTTGACGGAACCAAAGGTGCCGTTGTTGAAGTTAACTCTGAAACAGACTTCGTTGCCAAAAACGAAATTTTCCAGGAATATGTTGCTGACGCTGCTTTGGTTGCCTTAATGCACAACGGCGAAATCTGCGACATGAAAACTTTCCAATGCCCGAAAGTTCACAAATCTTTTGAAGAGCGCCTGACTGACATGATTGCCAAAATCGGCGAGAACATGAACCTGCGCCGCGCTCAGACTGTTGAGGTTAAAGACGGTATTGTTGCTTCTTATATCCACAATGCCGCTGCTCCGAATATTGGTAAAATCGGTGTTCTGGTTGCTTTGGAATCTACCGGTGACAAAGCCAAATTGGCAGACTTGGGCAAACATATTGCCATGCACGTTGCTGCTTCTTATCCTCTGTTCAAGAGCATTGCCGATGTTGATCCGGCTGCCGTTGAGCATGAAAAAACCATTTTTGCCGAGCAGGCTGCTGCTTCCGGCAAACCGGCCAACATCATTGAAAAAATGGTTGAAGGCCGTGTTAAAAAATATTATGACGAAGTTGTTCTGGAAGAACAGGCTTATATCATGGATCCTGACAAAAAAGTTAAACAGGTTATTGCCGACGCTGCCAAAGAAATGGGCACAGACATTGTTTTGAAAGACTTTGTCTGCTATCGTCTGGGTGAAGGCCTGCAGAAAAAAGACGAAGACTTCGCTGCCGAAGTTGCTGCTCAGCTGGGCAAATAGTTATCCTGTCATCCTGAACATAGTCGAAGGATTTCAGCAAATTAAATACAAAAGCACCCGTATCTTGCGGGTGCTTTTTTTATAGGCGGCAAAACAGCCGCGGGATTGACAAAAGCTTGTCCCGGCGCTATGTATAAACCTTCACAAATAGAAATTATCTTTATTATTTAATCTAATATAAAAAAATCATGTGCGAAAAAAAATTACCTGAAATTCGTGTTGATCTGTTTAAAACCGTAAAAAATTATGGCGTTTACATTCATCCGAGCATGCTCATCACCGATGAGAGTTTAACAGACGTTTTCTTAAAAATCCCCGGTGTTGTGCAAGATTTCATCGGCGCCTGCCGCAAAGAAAATGCCGTTGTGCCCAAGGAATTCCAAAATGAATTTGCCCCGGTTTATTACAGTGATGTTCCCTGTTTAATCGCTCTGGCCGGTGATGCAAAACTGATTGCCGAACCAAGCGGACTGCCGTTGGAAAAGCTTTCTGTCTTGTTTTCGCTGCAGGAAGAAGCAACTGAAATTGAAAGTAACAAGATTTTGGAAGCTGTTCATCAGCTTGGCGAAAAACTCTGCGCTCTGCAAAAAGTTGATTTCAGCCTTTGTCCGAACGTTGAAATTCTTGTTTACATCAGCGGTTTGCGCCGGCAAAGCGTGCAGGAATATCTGACCGGCAAACGCGAACCAATGCCGGCAACCGAAGCTTTGTTGTTGGACTCGCTGCATAAACATGGCCAAAAGCTGAAAGACATGCAGCTGTTGACGCATGAATGATTTGTTTGCCGTACAGCCGTTCTTATCTCGAAAAGATGAGACGGCTGTATGCTTTTTAAAAAGAAGAAACACATACCGGCAAGGGCTTTTTTATGGCAGAAAATGTCATAAAACTGACATCAAGTAAATTTTGACAAAATCCGTAAAATCTGATATTCTAAAA
>ERZ1026946.743-NODE-743-length-9952-cov-9.261898_pt1 | contig 9952 bp, 9 predicted proteins | sample MGYA00519460_ERZ1026946 | MGnify/ENA primary metagenome ERZ1026946 (study PRJEB26926, sample SAMN06164620) | human gut metagenome | biome: ENVO:00009003; feature: ENVO:2100002; material: ENVO:00002003 | host: Homo sapiens | place: USA | collected 2012 ...
TCGAAACGAGAGATGTACTGCAGGGCATGGTGCGTCTCGCCCGCAGTATGACCTTGGACGCACTGTGCAATTCGGATGCGGAGGATAAAACTCCGCTCGTTGATGAGAGCGTCGATGACGAGTATGAGGATACGATCACGATTCCGGTTCCCCTCGAGGCGTTTGGGGATGCAGGACTTCTGGGCAAGGATCTGCACATCCAGGTCATCGACGGTGCCGTGGTCATTACCGAGGATACGGATGATGAGTAAGGATCACGAGTATCTCTATCCCTACTCGGCACAGGAGGCCAAGAAAAGAAATCAGCTTCCCATGTGGCGCGAGAGTTACCACGCCAATGTTGCCTGCCGGAATGCCATCGAGGAGACGATCCGTCAGAACTTCGATGGAATGCACCTAAAGAAGGACTGCCTTGAACCTGTGCTTGCGGAATATGGCTATGCCAACCGTGAAGATCTGGAGCGTAACCTCCCGCAGTCAAATAAGGCGGAAAATGCGGATATGCGTGGAGCCTATGCCGTTTCCGGACGCGGCGGCATTGCTCATGAGCCTGCTGTAGATAAGCCTCGGCGCAGGGGCGGAAAGCAAATGAAAACCTATGGTGAGGAGGATCTATGAGTTACTTCGGAACAATTTATGCCGACACCGAACTGCCCTCCAGAGCGAGGGCAGTTTATATGTATCTGCGTGACCGCGCAGACAGCGAGGGAAAATGCTGGCCAGGAATCAAGACGATTGCGTCCGACATGCGATTGTCACGCTCCACGGTCAAACGGGCATTGACGGATCTGGAGCAGCATGGATACCTGCAAAAGATCCCACGCTACCGTGACAATGGGAGCAGCACATCCAACCTGTATTCCATGCAGTAAGGCCGTAAAAAAAGCGCAGTCCTCCGCCAAGGGAGGACTGCGCCCATTTGCTGAACCCAGGGGAGGTTCATGATGGACCTCCCAGAAGGACTCACTCTATCGGAGATTTAACACAGAGAAAGAAACAAGCGTCACTTCCAGAATTGCTCTAAAACCCTCTATGATATGCAAACTATAAAAGAGCGTATTGGTTATCCGAAGTATAAGTATAACTCTTATCGGATATTCTCAGCATATCGTAATTCTTTGGATTTGCGATGGCATCGTAGCAAAACTCAGCACCCATCATTAGTTGGCGCTGACATTCGCCAATCTCAGGAACCACATCAGCATAGATGCTATTATTTACATAGCACATAGAACATGATATGGGATTTAACTCTACAATGTCTATATACGAATTACCGTTGCTGTCAATAAATTCGCCTAAATCTAATGCGTAGTTAGCTGGGAAAACGCCCAGTCTTCTAATGTGATCTACCATATGTATGGCAATATTTTTGTGTGATTTTGGCACGGTGTGTTTGAGTGAATGGAGCGCCCTGGATGAGTTGACAACCTGATTATTCAAAATAATGTGCCTGATTTCGCGTGTGCCTAACTGCATGATTAACGCTCGCTTTAGATACATTCATGTACTCAGCAACCTCTACTGAACGAACTGAACCATGTTGCGCTTCAAGAATAAATATGGCTTTTAGATAGTCTTCTCCGGAAGAATGAAGTCTTTCTTTTGTAACCGCCTCAGCCACACTGCTGGACATTATTTCACATGAACAGATGCAATGTCTACGTAGCTGGCATCTGTGTAGAAGTCATAGCCAGTTATCTTATCAGTATTCCACAGAGCCAGATCGTGAGTGCCGGTTACAGGCACCAGAAGATTCTGATCTGCAATACCATTCAGAATCATTCCATAGATTTCCTGCACACGCTGAGAATCAGAAGTGGAGTCCAATTCTGCGAAAATTTCAGGATTCTCAAAGAAAGCAGAGAACTGGCAGAGGATCGGATCACCCATAGCGCCAGGAGCCATATTGCTCATATCTGTTGCAGGGTCAAAGGAACCGCCAGCAGTATTGTAGAAGGTCAGATCATATTCGCCAGCCATCAAGGCTCCATACCAGGTGTTCATGTCTACTGCATCAATAGTAACATCGAAGCCGAGTTCTTTAAGAGAAGCTGCAATAGAAAGAACTGCATTGTCAACACTTGCAAGGCTCTGAGAATAGTTGAAATGAATGGCGAGAGAAGTTCCGTCCTTCTCCAGGATACCGTCATCATTGGTATCCTCATAGCCGGCTTCCTTCATGAGCTGCTTTGCCTTTTCCATGTCAGTAGGATAGGTCTTAACCTCCACACCGCAGTTGGGCTTTTCATTCGTAAAGAGGGTTTCGGCAGCGGTCTCCAGGCCATCGAAAACAGAGGTTTCCAACTCCTGCTGATTAACAGCGTAGGATACTGCTTCCCTTACAAGAGGATCATTAAAGGGAGCCTTATTCAGGTTCATACCCAGATAACGGGTTTGGTTGGTGCTGTCATCCATGGCATGACCGAAAGCGGTATCCTGGGAAATCTCCGTGTAGCCTTCTGCGCTAAGTCTGCTGGAGCCGAGAATTGCATCGATTTCACCGTTGCGCAGAGCAAGAATTTTTGCAGCATTATCAGGAATCACTTTGACTTTGAACTCGTCCACTTCAGGAGCTTCGCCCCAGTAGTAGGGATTGCGGATAAAGGTATAGGTATCTCCCTCGACCCGGTCAAACATATAGGGACCAGTACCCATAGTTGCACTCACGCAATTCTCGTAAGCCTTTTCTACGCCGCCTTCAAAGGCTGCGGGATTCACAATACCAAGAGGCAGCGCCATGGTCAGATTGTCAAGAGCAGCGTAATAAGGGGTCTTCAAAGTCATTACAAAGGTTTTTTCATCCGGGGTTTCCAGCTTGTCAAACAAAGTAGTGAGCTTACCGAAGGCACCATTCTGGGGACCCAGATTGGTTACTACTGCTTCAAGGGTCATCTTTACTGCCTCGGAAGTCAGAGGAGTACCGTCAGAAAATTTGACACCATCACGCAGATGGAAGGTGTAAGTCTTGCCGTCATCACTGATTTCCCAGGTTTCAGCCAACTCGCCCTGGATCTTCCCGTTATCATCGTAGCTTACCAGAGTGTTGTAAAAATTACGACTCCAGAATCCGGCACCGTAAGTGCTGGATACCATAGGCGTGATAACAGGATAGAAGCCTACAGAAAAGTCCCAATTCTCGGTGACAGTGATTGATACCGGCTCTGCATCGGTCTGAGAGGTGGATTCCTCCGGATTCTCGTCAGGGTTTGTGCCGCAAGCTGCCATAGCAAGGCACATCACAAGTGCGAGTCCGAAAGCTAAAAGTTTTTTCAGTTTCATGTACAAAATCTCCTTTATTTGTTTTTATAACATGCTTTTCAGCAGGGTATACATATTTATTGAATGGTTTAGCCCAGATATGGAGCAATAGAATGCAGCAGAAGCTTTGTATACGGATGTGTAAAGCAGTCTGTTGAACCGTGAAATGTACGGTCTTCGATAATCTTACCGCAACGCATCACCATCACACGGTCTGCAAGATATAGCGCAACATCCAGGTCATGGGTAATGAAAAAGCAAGTCATTTTTCGCTCCTGATGGAGTCGCTTCAGCAAATCAAGAATATGTTTACGAACCAGGACATCCAGCCCACTGACTGCTTCATCAAAAATCAATACATCCGGTTGAGCAGCCAACGCTCTTGCAATACATACACGTTTTTGTTGTCCACCGGATAGCTCATGAGCTTTTCGCAGCTTGATCTCTTCGGGAAGCTCCATCATGGTAAGAAGATCATTGATTTCCCGTTCTTCTTCCTTTTTGCTGAGTTTTCTGAAATTGCGAATTGGCTCTGCAATGATTTGATATACCGTAAAGCGAGGGTCCATTGCTCCCTTGCCATCCTGAAGAATCAGCTGTATTTTAGATCGCAGTACCTGCTTTTGCTTGCCCCGGCAGAGGGAAATGTTTTTTCCTTCAAACAGTACCTCTCCAGAAGATGGAACCAGAAGACCGCACATGAGCTGAGCCAAAGTGCTTTTACCAGATCCGCTTTCTCCTACCAAAGCGCAAAATGAACCATTCTGAATAGTAAAATCTACATGATCAACGGCCAGAAGCTCGTTGCTTGTGCCTTGTTCGTGAAATTCTTTTGATAGGTTGTTGACTTTAATCATGATTCCGCCCCTTTCGTGAAAGCACAGGAAAGGGAGTAAGCTTCAATCAGCGACCTTGTATAAGGTTCTGTGGTATGATCGAAGACAGATTGAACTTCACCGGATTCTATAATTTTTCCTTCTTTCATCACCAACACGTTTCCACCTAATTGAAGAGCTGTTGCGAAATCATGAGTTACCATAAGAATCCCAACTCCATTTGCTTTCATCTGCGAAAATAAATCTATGATTCCATTTCTGTGAATCACATCCAAAGCAGTTGTCGGCTCATCGGCAAGCACGAATTTTGCATCAAGCATCATAGCCATTGCGATAATGACACGCTGAAGCATTCCTCCGGAAAGCATATGGGGGTATGCTCTGTATACCCTGTCAGGATCATCTAAGCCTACATCATGCAGAAGCCGCAGAATATAGTTGTAACGTTGCTGGCGGGATTTGTCGGAATGAAGCCGTAGCGTTTCATCCATCTGTCTGCCAATACGCATAGAAGGGTCCAATGCAGTCATTGGATTTTGCGGGATGTAGACAATCTGGTTTCCGTATATTCCTCGTCTCTGCTTTTCTGATGAATTCAAAAGATCAGTTTCGCCGAAGAAAACGGAACCCGACACCTCAAATTTTTTAGGGTCCAATAAGTTTAGCACCGCACTACAGGTCATTGTTTTGCCGCTGCCTGATTGACCTAACAAGATTAAAGACTCTCCTTCTTTGATTGCAAAGGATATTTCAGAAACCAAGTTATCCGAGCCTGACCGCAGTTTAATGCTTAAACGATCGATTATAAGTGACGACATCATAGGCTGTCCTCCTCCGGCGTCAGAATATCACGGAGTGCTTCTCCAAACAAATTGAAGCCTGCTGCCGTTACGAAGATGCACAAGCCTGGATAGATCAGCAATTCCGGATGAGAGTAAAGCGCTGTCCTGGCATCATTTAACATGGCACCCCATTCCGGTGTGCCGGAGGGAAGGCCAAGTCCGAGGAAAGCAAAGCTGGAAACCATAATGATGGAAGAAGCGACACCAGTGGAAACATACACAAGAAACTGTGGCAGAATGTTAGGAATCAGATGTCTGAAGACCAGCTTTCCTGTATTGCACCCAGAAATCCGGGCTGCCAGGATATAATCTTTACCCATTTCTTGAACGGAATAAGATCTGACAACACGAACAAACCAAGCCCAGGTCGCTATCACAACAGAAACGGCAATGTTTTGGAGTCCGTTCCCCAGAACGCCTATGACAGCAATAGCAATGATAAGAGAAGGAAAAGCAATAAACACATCACAGAGTATAGTAATGAAATGGTCTGCTTTTTCTCCAGCACAGGCGCTAAAAGTACCGACAATCAGACCAATCACAGACAAAATCAGCAGCACAGGTAAACTGATTCCGATGGAATATCTGGCTCCATACAGCAGCCTTGATAAGGTACACCTGCCCAATTGATCTGTTCCAAGAGGGTATTCTGCGTCAGGCTGAGCATACTTTTGCGATAAATTCACCAATTCAGGGTCGTGAGGCGAAAAAGCAGGTGCTGCAATCGCAATCACAATCACAATAGCAATCAGGCACAGACCGATGATTGCCTGCGGCCTTTTGAGTAGCTTATGTATCATTTTCTTCCCTCACCATCCATGGACAAAGCAGACGGTTGATTATGTCTGCCATGAAATTTGCGACAACAAAAATTGCTGCAATGACGACTATACAGGTAGAAACTGCAATCGTATCTGCTGCAATCACACTGTCCACCAGATAAGTTCCGATTCCCTTGATTGAAAAAACACTTTCGATTACAGCCCCTCCGGCAATTAGAAAGCCGAATTGCTGAAAGAAAATTGTAACAACAGGCGGTAAGGCATTTCGCAGAATGTGGCATACCAGAATTCTGTTGGCAGATAGTCCACGGGCTTTTGCAAACCGAACATAATCAGAAGATAATTCAGCCAGAAGAGAGGAACGCATAATTCGGATGAGTGAACACGAACTGGGAACCGCCAGGGCAAATGAAGGAAGTAAAAAGCCCCTCCAACCTGGACTTGGTAAGACACTGAACCATTTCAGATGAATCGCAAAGAACAGTAGAAGAAGGAATCCCAGCCAGAAAGTTGGCACACAAATACCGCAGATAGTAATGCCTCTGGTAACCTGATCGAAAAGGCGGTTCCGCTTTCTGGCGCAGAGCAAACTGATTGGAACGGTGAGTACGATAATCCATAGAATAGCCATCCCTACAAGAGATGTGGTCGTAGCCAGATACTTGTGCAGATCCTTTACAATCGGTTGATGAGTGGTCAAAGAAGTCCCAAGTTCTCCTGTAAACATTCCGGAAAGCCACTGAATATATCGCACAGGGAGAGGTTGATCCAATCCCATTTCCACCCGAATCATCTCAATCTGTTCCGGCGTAGGATTGGATACGCCTCGGTGTGCAATAATTTCTGCAGGATCTTTTCCGGACCAAGCAATCAACAAAAAACTCAGGACGCTGACTCCTATCAGCACAATGAGGAAGCTAATGATCCTTTTTCCAATATATTTCTTCAAATAATGCACCTCCTCACATCAGAAATCAGTTAGACATAGTTAACCAAATGCCTTTATGTTACCCTTCAGTGCGGTCTGCATCTGAAGGGTGACCTGCTTAGTAGTTAAATTTCTCTGCCAGATTGGACTTTTCAATCATCTTTCTATATGTGGGCGACTGTTTCAGCAGATGAGCATGTTTTCCACAGGCTTCTACCGTACCTGCTTTCATAACGACGATCTTATCTGCATTTTCAATAGACTTCAGTCTGTGTGAAATAACAATCACGGTCTTGCCTTGAATCAAATGATTTAATCCAGTCTGTATCTGGACTTCTGTTTCCACATCTAACGATGCAGCAATCTCATCCAGAATGATAATTGGAGCATCCTTCAGGATTGCTCTGGCAATGGACAGCCGCTGACGTTCTCCGCCGGAGAGTTTGGCTCCATTTTCCCCGATTATTGTCTGGTAGGTGTCTGGCAGACGGCTGACAAACTCATTGCAACCAGCCAGTTTTGCAGCTCGTATTACTTCTTCGTCAGAAGCATCCAGCCGCCCAAGGCGAATATTTTCCATAATAGAAGTATTGAATAGAATGACTTCCTGAAAAACAATGGAGACATACTTGAACAAGCTATCAGTGTGAATTTCTCGTATGTCGGTTCCTCCGATCTGAACGGTACCGGAATCTGCATCATATAGTCTGCTGATGAGCTTAAGCATTGTTGTTTTTCCGCAGCCGCTGGGACCGACCAATGCGGTTACCTGTCCTTGCTCCGCCGTAAAGGATGCATGGCGAATCACCTGGGTGTCTTTCTGGTAGGAAAAACAAACGTCCTTTATTTCTACATTGAAATCTGAAAGGACTGCCTTTTCTCCACCCTGAAGTTCATGATTCTTGATTTCACCAATCCGGGCAATTCTTGCGTCCAAATAAAAGATTTCCGTCAGATAGAGCAAAACACCACCCATGGCCCCGCTGAGTTTCGCCGCCATAATAATATAGCCCAGAAGAATCAGGATACTTACCTGACCGGAGGCAAGCATCGAAAGGCCAACAGTTGCCGTGATTCCAATAGGAAGAATCGATAAAGTCTGGCCGATTGTAACAGGAATCGTCTGGGTGATCTGGGCTTTCCACTGAAGATTTTCTGACTCATCCAACTGCTGGTCCATTTGAGCTTCTACTTTTTCTTTCAACCCATAGCTTTTAATTTCCTGATTCAGTTCGATTGCATTCTGAAAGCTTTCGGAAATATCTCTCAACTTATCATAATGTTTATTTACATCTCTGACCTGCAGTTTCTTTGTCAGGAAAAGAACCGAAGCAGAAGCAAGAACGGGAAGCAATACACAGAGCCCTAATTTCCAATTCATGATCAGAAGGGCTGCGCTGATAACCAAAAAGTAAATTGCAAATCCTATGGTATTAGCCACTGCGTTCGCAAAAGCATGCTCAATCGAAGCCACATCTGCCATGATTGTTTGAGCAAGGTCAGACAAATTGTGCTTTGAAAAATAGGATAGGGGCAGTTTGGAAAGCTGTTCCGCCAGATCAATTCTTAAATTTGCAGATTCCTGGTAGGTTTCATCATAGGTCGTTTTATAGTTATAGTTAATAACTAAGTACATCACCAGGGTCGCTACCAGCATAAACAGGAGATATACCACCGGTTTCCCGGTGTTTCCATGCAGCAGCCTGTCTGCAAACAGAAAAACACAAATCATCGGCGGTACAAAAGAGACATAATAGAGGAAGAATGACCAGATTGATTTTACAAGGCCTTTCGCACCCGAATCACTAAGCTGGAAGGCATTTTTTAGATATGTCTTCATCATGCCAACCTCCACTGATTTGCCTTGCAGTATACATCCTGAAAATCCTTATAACGTCCATTGCAGGCCATCAGTTCATTGTGGGTTCCCTGTTCCACAACTTTTCCATTCTGGACAAACAGGATCTGGTCTACATTCTGAATAGAGGACAGCCTGTGTGCAATCATGATAACTGTTTTGCCTCTCATCAGTTTTTGGAAAGCCTGCTGCAACTCGTATTCGTTTTCCGGATCTGCAGCTGCAGATGCCTCATCCATAATGATGATATTCGCATTCTTTAGAATAGCCCTTGCAATGGCGATCCTCTGCACCTCGCCACCGGAAAGGTATACGCCCTTTGCCCCGATGACGGTCATCTCTCGCTGGGAGAATTTGTCAAGAATAGATGTGCAGTTCGCTGCGTCAAGTGCATCCATAATCTGCTGCCGTGTTGCCTGAGAATTTCCGATTCGGACATTTTCGTAAATTGAGGTCTTCAGTAATTGACTGTGCTGGAAGACAAATGCTATGTTCTGGATGAGAGCTTTTTCAGAATAACTCTGAATGTTCTTTCCACCAATCAGAATCTCGCCGCCATCAACAGGATAAAATCCTGAAATCAGCTTTGCAATGGTAGATTTGCCTCCGCCGGAAGACCCGATAAGCGCATAAGTTTTATTCTGATGCAGTGTCAGGTTAAAATTCTTCAGCACGAAGGTGTCATCATATTTAAAGTCAACATGACGAAATTCAATATCGAAATTTTGGAAGTTCTCTTCGCTTCCATGCGGAAGCTTTGCCTGATCCATTGAAGCAGTCAGCTCATCAAGCTGATTCAGCGTATTTTGTGCGCCAAAGTTATCCTGCCCCGTAAACATGATCGATGTGAAAGAAGTAAATACAGCTCCGGAGAATACTGCAAAGAAAACAATCTTTGCCAAGATCAGCATGGCAGGTTCTCCATAGCTGATGAGTACAACTGCGGCTGGTACGGCAAAAGCATAAAACACGTTGAACAGAACCTGGAATCCAACATAGGGATTCTTACAACTGAGGCTATACTGATAGACGTACTGTTTGTACTCCTTGATCGAGTCAATCAGAGTTTTGTAATACTGTACAGTTACACCGAAGATTTTTATGATCTGCATTCCTCTGACATATTCTACTGTTGCCGCACTCATCTTTTGAAGTGCCGCTGAATAGCCAGACAGAAATTCAGTACCACCGGACATTTTACGATACTGAAGAACACCAATCACAGTTGTAAGGATCAGGAGAATACCAAGGCGATAGTCTATTGCAAACATCAGCACAAACATTAACACCGGCGTCATAACAGCAGTGACGTTGTCCGGAATCAAATGGGCCACTGTTTTGTGTGTTTCTGCTGCGTTATCATCAATAATTTTTCGAATCTCTCCAGAGCTGTTATGGTCAAAAAAGGAAGAAGAGGCATCCAATAATTTATGAAGCCCATTTTT
>ERZ1026946.758-NODE-758-length-9851-cov-3.756635_pt1 | contig 9851 bp, 17 predicted proteins | sample MGYA00519460_ERZ1026946 | MGnify/ENA primary metagenome ERZ1026946 (study PRJEB26926, sample SAMN06164620) | human gut metagenome | biome: ENVO:00009003; feature: ENVO:2100002; material: ENVO:00002003 | host: Homo sapiens | place: USA | collected 2012 ...
TACGAGATGTAGCTCCGTCTCGTGGGCTCGGAGATGTGTATAAGAGACAGGGTCGATACACCCAATTCCATTGCACGATCTTCGTAATACTCGTCATCGTCCGCGACCGCCTTTGCGATTGCGTCATAATCTCCCGAGTCTACGCCGTACTTTTTGGATAGCAGCTGCAACGCCGGAGCAAGCTTCTCAAGCCCCTCGGCGTCCGCCTTGTACTTTGTCTTTGCCGACGAGACTACTTTCTGCATCTCCCGGTTGTAGTCGGGGTCTGCCATGATTTCATCCCATGTAAGCCGCTTTGCTGTGTCTTTAGTCTCTGCTGCCTCTATGGCTTCCTTTGGCGCAGCGGCGGCCTGCGCATCGGCTTTAGGCTGATTAACAGCTTTGCCATATTTCGCCCGTCCGAGTTTTTCCTTAGGCACTCCAAGCTCTGCGAGCCTGTCAGCCGTGGTTTTCGGTGCTGTCTGTCCGGCGGCAACAGACACATTAACGCCCGTGTTCTGCCCGGCGGCGGCAGATGTTTCGCCCGAAGTGGCTGCACCGCCATCGCCGGTACCGTCCGCGAATAGCTGCAGCCAACTGAATTTGTTGTGCATTTACATGCCTCCTATTTATTTGCCCGTAGGTGGGCAGGTCCGTCGTACCGCCTGCAGGGCTCGAACCTGCATCTCTATCTATCCGAGCGTTTTACCGTTAAACTAAGGCGATATACAAAAGGGGCGGAGAAGGGGGGACTCCGCCCACAAGAAAGGAGAAAGCAGACTATTACAGCCGCCGTCTGCCGGGGCGGCATCTTAAAGGAGGTGAACTTGCTGTCTCATGCAACCCACGTTTTCAGCATAGCATTTACTTATGCTTTGCTTTCAGCCCCACCTTGCGCACTTTTTTTAGTTTCTGTGAAAATTTTTATGTATTCCGGGTATTCCTGCATCAGCAACACAAAGCCCTTGACTATTACCGACATTTCAACGACCGCCACAGGGTCATATTCAGTCAGTTTTATCCGTGCTTTGCCGTCGGATATATCCACTTCGGTGATATCCTTTGGCAAAATGGCCGCTGCCGTGCGCACAAGGATTGTCGCAGCCGCGCATATCAAATCCTCGCCTTTGGGCGCAGACTGCGCATGCCCTTCGATTTCTAATTCGAATGTGCTGCCGGTGCTGTTTACGCATACGTTTATCATGTTGTCGCATATCCTCCATCGGGCATTGCCGCCTCGCGCGTCTTTGCTCGGGCGTTAGACACCTGTGCATGTTCGCGCTTGGCCGGGTCTTCTGCAATCTGTATATTTGCCTGCGGTGTGCTGATCTGTACGTTAGCCTGCTGTGCGATAGCCTGTATCTGTGCAAGCGACTGCGCATCACCGCACTTGGCCGCAAGCAGTGCCGCGACCTGCAGCACCGTATTAAACCTGTCGAACAATGTGCCGTTCTGCTTGATGGTCTTGCGTACATCGTCTATGCTGTCAAAATCCATCATCGTAAGGCATGCAAGCGCTTGGTCTGTCTGCTGCGGATTGAAGAATCCGAGATTATAAAACTGCAATGCCAATTCATTATTTGACATCTTGGTGTATGCCGTGCGCTTCTGCGGAACGACATTGATATCAAACTCCGGCACACGCTGCCCGATATCGTATCCGGCAAACATCTGTGTCTGCGGCTTTATGTGCTCGTTGGAATAGCTTAAAAACAACTCCTCGCCGCCGTCGCCCAGAATGCGAAACTGACGCGGCGCATCGTAAAACTGCCTTATCAGCTCTATGACAAGATAGTTTAATTCGCTGTATGCCCTGTAGCTTGCCTTGGTGCTGTCTCTGCTACCTTTGCCGCTGGCTTCCTGCAATGCTGCTATTGCGCTTGCAGCCGTTACGCCGCTGCTTGTCGTGCCTGTCGCAGTCTCCGTGTTGCCGCTGGTCTCGCGCAATTCGTTGATGCTCAGCTGCAACATGCTGATATAGTTGCCGTCAAGGTTATCGTGCGTAACAGGCTTTAGGTTATCGTCGTTTAAGCTGCCTTCGACGTTTATGATGGTTTCATTCAGGTTCGTAAACTGCTCAACGTTTACGCCGCAGTTGGCTTTCTTAAAGTACCTGGGTTTTGCGCCGACCATTGCATTTTCCACATACGCCGTTTTCATCAGGTCAATTTCCGTCTGCGGCGCTTTGCACAGGTCTACATAGCCGTATCCGCATGGGCTGCCTTCAATGGGAAACAGCGTGTCAAACACATACGGGTATTTGCTGTGGTCATACCAGCCGGTCATTGCACGGTCAGGGTCATTTTCCGTCGCGTAAAGCACCGTGCCCGGAACAAACAGTATGTAGTGCAGCACACCGTTTTTGTGATAGTACGCACTGATAACAGGTACTTTGTCCGTAGTGTCTACATGGTCATCGTATCTGTATTTGCTGGTTATAAAATCATGCGGTATATTCTTGCCCTCCGGCAGCTCAGCCGGGAACATGGCTCGGACTTCGGTTTCGTCCTGAAAATCGACCTCAAAAAAATACTTTGACTGCTGTATATCCTCGACTCCCGGCTCCCAAAACAAATTAAGGATGTTGCACTTGCGCACATCGATATCGCCCAAGCCGTTCATTTTGTTCTTGTCCCATATGACCTTGTACACGCCTGTGCCGGTCTTCAGCTTTGACCACATAACTTTGCTATAGGTGGCCTCAAACTGGTTTTTTTCCAGCACAACAGGGATTATTTTAGACAGCATAGCCGCCTCTGCTTTATCGCCCTGTTCCCTCGGCAGTATGTTAGGCTCAGGGTATGCATCCATTGCGTCGGCGTGTTTGTTGGTGATAACGTTATGCAGCCAGCCGCTTTTACTTCTAAATCCCGGCTTTGCGTGACCGTCCTTGTCTTCTTCAACATCGTTTCGCAGCTTCCACCAGTTTTCCGATGCGATAATACGGCTATCGACTGACTTCTTCCCGGCGCGATATTTGTTTAGTATCTGCATCAAATCCTGTATCTGCTGTTCCCCAATGGGTTTTATGCCAAGCATCTGCGCCGCAGTTTCAACGCTGCCAAGCTCGGGCGCTTTGCTGCCGTCTGCGCGTATAGTGTCCTTAGTGATATCCATTTGCTTTATATCCATCCTTTTTGTATTGGTTCAGTGGGTCAGACAATATAACTTTCGGTTTTTGAGGTATTATCGGGCTTATCGGTCTTGCCATACACATATATCGCCATTCGTCACTTGCGTGATCTTCCATCGACGTATCCAGATCTTCGGGCTTATGTTCGTCATACATCAGCAACGGTATAGTACGGATAAACGCCTTGCAGTTGTCGAATACATACATGCGCGGATATCCGTTATCGTCAAATTGCAGCCGATAATGGCATTGCATCCAGCCTGCAAGCCGCTTGTTGTCGCCGGGGTCGAAGTACACACCGTATTTCTCGGCGGTCTCCGCGACCGACACGCCGCGTGACACATCCCATATTGACGGGTCAGCAACGCCAAGTATCTTGCGCCCTTTAAGCCACGGATGCGTCTGCTCCGTCTCGCGGATGCGCTTAAACTGTTCGTCGGGTGTCCACTTGACACCTTCGTTAGGCGTATCTGTGCAGCCGTACAGCTCCAAAACGCGATACAGTACGCCGTCATAGTCGATAGCCCACCATGCGCAACTAAACGGCTTGTTATAGCCGAAGTCGTATGACCTGTATATCGTCCAGCCACGTGCCGCGCCTTCGTTCAGGTCAAACGCCGGTATAACATGCGTAAATCTGCGCTGTGCTATAGCTTCTTCCGGCGTTATCCCCGCCTTTGCGCACAGTTGCGCATCCGGGCGCGTTCTGAAATCTTCAAAGAATGCGCCGTCGAATATATCCCATTCGCCCTCCAACCACGCCTTACGCAGCTTAGGCGGCAGGGCTTCAAGCTTTTTTATATAGTCGGGGTCTGCATCCATCAGCGGCTTGTTATCCGTGACCTTGCTTTGAATAAATGAATAGTCCTCCGGGTTCTCCCCATCGGTATAGGCGCGGTCTATCGCCAACCGCTTCACCCAACTGTGCCCAACGCCGCCGGGGTTACATGTAACATATATCCGCCGTGGGAAATCATTCGCGCCACGCACGCAGGCCGAGAGCTTCCTGAACCGTTCTTCGGTTTGGTGGGTACCTTCGTCCAAAAACAGAATATCCGTTTCTGTGCCCTGAAAGCGTTCAGCATCCTTGTCGGTATCGCAGTACCTAAATAATATTCTGCTGCCGTTCGGGAATGTAATGACCTTCTTCTGATCGTTATAGCTTGCCATGCGCTGTGATTTATCAGCATCATAGCAATGCAGATCGCGTGTCAGAGGTACTATGTGGTTTTCCTGCAATTCCGGGTATGTTTTACGCACGATCATGCATGTTATCCCCGGAAACTTGAAGCAGTACAGCACCGCCGAGACGCGCACGACGAAGCTTTTGCCGCCGCCGCGTGCGCCGCCGAAAAACACAACATGCGCCCTATCCTTTAAAAATTCCTGTTGTGTAGGGCTTAGGTAGTCGATTTTGTATTCAGGCATGGTTATTTACCGCAGAAATCATCGGCACCGGCAATGATAACGCGCACCGGCTCAGGCTGTGCTTCTCCTGCTGCCTGGCGTTCAAGGTTTTTAATGCGCGCTTCCTGCTCGCGTTTATCGGCATCGGATTTAACACCCTGGATTTCCGCAAGGTCTTTCATTGCGCCTGTAAGGCTTTTCAGGCCGCGTTTATCCTTGATAATATCCGCATCCGTTAACTGTGCTACAGCGCTGCATAGCTTGCTTGACAGCAGCCCAGCAGCTTCTAATAGGCTTTTGTATTCCTGATAATCAATTTCCAGCTGTGCTTTGATACGGTCTGCGCCCTTGGCCGCGCTATACTGCGTCCGCTTCTGCGCCCATTTTTCTCGTTCGGCGCGTTTTCGCAATGTACTGTACGAAACGTTGTGTTTCTCGGCAAGCGGCCTTGTGCCTATGTCGGTAGTAATATATTCAGTTTTGATATCATCCCATTTGCTCATGCCTTTATAATAATGTAGGTGGCGTTGCATTAATCAGCCCCACCTTGCGCACTTTTTTGCTGCACATAAAAAATCAAGGGTAACGCTTAATGCGCTACCCTTTAGTATTTTTCCGCTAATGTGATCTTGTAGACCGGGCATTGTGCGTACTGTGTGCAGCAGTATTTGGACACATACACCCGGCGTTTCTGCTCGTCGCCTTTAAACCACAGCTGCAATCTTGCGTCACCGCATGGGCCTTCACAAAAGATCTTGTTCTCACGCGCCGAGCCTTTTGACCAAAACGGGCACTTTGCCCGGCTGTCATAATATCCATCAGCGCCCCTCATGCAGCGTGTACCTCGCGTACCGTGTCGGGATGCCGTAACGGTTAAGTCCGGTCTCCATCGTTGTTTCAACGTCATAGCCGCGCTTGCGAAGATCAAACACGCGCCCGGATGCCCTGCCTATGCCGTAGTCATACATGGCCTCGCGGCTTGTTATGCTGCCGTGTTCGCGCATGTGGTTTAACATCATTTCGCACTGACTTTGGATTATCATGTTCCGCGATACCTCCAACATTTTTTAGTTGTAAATGTCTTTACCGCCCTTGCGCGTTTTATGTAACCAGTCACCAGCAGCTCCCTTGCCGGGTATTCATTCCGCGCCGCCGCCTTGCGTTTATCATTCTCCGCGCAAAACGCCTTGTACCGTTCGCACGTTGCATGGCAAAACGGCGTTCTATCCGGGCAATTACGGCAGTCACTTTTCATAGCGCACAGGTTCAAAATCGTTACACCAGCCGTTACGCTTATCGCAGTTGCAAGCGCACTGATCGCAGCACCAGTCGTAATAGGTGTTATCGCTACGGCGGCATATCTCACGGATTGCTATGCGGTAATCATTTATTTGCTCGTTGAAATGGTTTGCCAAACTGGCCATGCTGTCATAAAAACACATTGGAACACCGCCCAGAATATCAATCAGCCATTTACGTATTGCGTATAGTAGTTTTTTCATGTTTCCCATCCTTTCAAAATGCTATGCCCGAATGTTCGCCGCGTTCGGGCAAATCAACCATTTCAGGCCGTTTTATTTCCTGTTCCACAGCCCACGCTATATTCCACAGCGCCGCTACAAGGTGATGCGCTTCCGCGTCGCCCTGTATGTACAGGCTAAGATGCCGTATGCCGCTGTCTATCAAGCTATGCTGGGGTATGCCTTTGTCGACGTTGCGTTCCCCGTAGTGGATCGCGCCGCGCTCGCAGTGCTGCGCAAGGGCGTGTATCGCGCCCCACGGCAGCAAATCATAGCGGCCTTTCCCGTCGGCCTTATCTCTCACTGCGCCGGTAGAAAACTCGCGGCGTTCATCTTTTTCGAATTTCACTATCCTCCCACCTTTCGCCGATATCTTCTAAAAAGTGCAGAAATTCATGCGTATCTGCGCAATAATATTGTTTGCCGTTAACGGTAACCGTGTAGCTGCCGTCGTGGTTGCTTTTGGCTTCCCAGCCTACGTTTTTAGCCATTATCGCCTACCATACCTTTCATCGAATGGCGAGAAGTTATCCTCGCCCACTATTTCACGGATGCGCCGGTCAAGGACGGTTTTTGAATATTCCAGGCTTTTATCGCCCACGCTGTCTTCTACGAACAGTTCGGCAATTTCGTTTACATACATAACGAATCTTTCGCCGAACGCCTTAGCGCGTCCAGCGCCCAAGCCCAAAATATCATTAGCGGCCATAAACGCCGCGTCTTCGGCCATCTGCATACGGTTATTCACATAAAGCTGCATCTCTATGTCGAATTCGTGCCGTATACGCTTTGCAAACCCCGATTGTTTTCTACCCATGCTTAGTCACCACCTTAAATCGCTTTGTATTCTGACCGCCTTTCGCAGATTTGGTCTATAACGCGCTTGCATTCAGCAACCATCTCGGCGGTTGTCCAGCGCCGATACGTTCGCGTGTCCGGGGCATCGCGATAACATCCGAAATAGTCTAAAACTTGTGCATAACCCCATCCAATGAACCAACCGTCGTGATCTGCCGCATCCAGCGTGCTTTCGGAATACGTTATTCCACCATGGCAGTTAATCGTTTTAGCGTTAATCGCCTTATCGTAATGCTTGATATCGACATACGCGCACGGATGCATTCCGCGGCTTACAACGTAGTAATCAAATCCCTTATACGTATCGCAAGCCAGCCGTTCGGGGGCGCAGCGCTCAGGCTTGTAAACCATTTCTTTCATTCGTCAGCACCTCCGTCCATCTTTGCGCCGCAGTTGGGACAGATAGGGTAAATACCCTTTTTGTTCCATTGATATTCTCTATGCATCGCTTCTCCGCCGCACTTTGAACAGTCGTAGCAATAATCACTGTTTTTCCAGTGCGGTCGAATCCACTGCCCATGCACCTCCTGCTTATAGCCCAGCTGCACCGCCATGCGCTTAAACTCGCTTTTTGTCGGTTCGTGAATATAAATAGGCTCGACAGCAGGCGCACACTTAATGCGCTCGATAATTTTGTGAGCGCCTCGCATTTCTGCGCTCGTTATTTTTCCTCTTGCCGTATATACCACCGATTGCTCGATGTCGTGTAACAGCGCTTCACGCTCTATGTATTCAGCCATTGTCAGTCCTCCCAATCAATTGCCTGTCCACAATAAGAACAGAAATTCATTTCTTCATCTACTCCCTCGTTGCAAAACGGACACAAACCAGCTTCAATGTCATCAGAAAGCGCAAACTTCTCTATCGGTTTCTTTGGTATCTGCTTTTGAATGCAGTCAACCATCACTTCGAGGTCATATTTCTGCTTCATAGCATCTATGAACTCTGTCATATCAGCACACTGTTGGTCGAACATAGCGCACTTGGTCGCTAATTTGCATATGTGCAAGGCTTCTTCTGCTGTCATTGTTACTCCTCCTTCGGCGCATCCGGCAGCGGCATCCAATATAGCGGCATGCAATCACAATCGGCATACCAGCCATCATCCGTGTTTGCACACCAAAACGTGATATCTTCGTCGCCGTCATGCCAAAAGCCTACAGCCATGTTTCCGCTACCGAAATACATCAAAACGTCCTGCTTGATCTCCGGCAGCCTGTCCTCTACGCTTGTCCACTGCATTTTTTCAAGCACACGCGCCGCGACTTCCAATGCTTCGGGGTCTACAAAATCCCCTGCGCCAAGATTGATACCACTGGTGACGATATTGTCTAATGCTTCTTTAATATCTTTAATAGTCATTGTTTATCACCGTCCTATCCGTTGTCGTTATCGTGCCTTTAAAACAGCTTGTGCATTGTCCGTCGCAGTATGCCCAACCGCTACCGCATTTGTGCATTGATGCGCCGGATGAGCGTCGTGCAAGCTCTATCTCTTTCTGTTTCCATTCAAGTTCCGCTCTCAGCGCTTCGTTTTCGCGCCGTAGGTTTTGGATTAAAAGATCAGTATCAGTCATATTGTTCCTCCCCATTGTTCGGCCATAGCCTTTGCTATGCCGGGGTTAAGCAAAAGCGCTTTAATTTCGTGAAGAAGGTCGAAAGAGCCGCTAATTGCCGAGATTCCAACAATTTTGCTTCCACCACCGTCAATTCTTGCCCACTCAACAAACTTTGCAATGTCACGGCAGGAAATTCTCCCGAGCGCTGTTTCCGACCATTCGTGCCGTGTAGAATTTTCTATGGGCGGATTTTTTCCGATAAGCCACCAGTCAGGGCCATATCTCCGCTGGAGTTCAAAGTAATAGTAGTCGTCTGGATTGATCTCTACGTTGATAGTCTCAAACCAATCTAATGACGGCTGCGTATACGAAAACTTAAATGGCGCTTTACCAGACTGTGACATTCCGCTCCGCCTCCTCACAGATTTCTACAATGTGCTGGCACAGGGCGGGAGGAATCTTTGACCTTTCCATACTGTTCTTCAGTGCGCATGTCCCACCACGGGGAAGGATGATACCCATTTGCTTTGCCTTCCTGATAGTTGCCCCTCTTGGTGATCTTTCGTGGCAAGGATCACCGTTTTTGCAGATGGGCTTGAACTGCGGATTAGGATGATTTGTCCAGATGTCTGTTGGTTTCATTCGTGTATCACCATACTGGCAATATGTAACCGTATAACGGGGAAGTCCTTGCATCCATGTCATCTTCCGCATACCGCCCCTTGGATTTTCGATAAACCAATACTTCGGGGATAATGCTAAAATCAGGCGTAAAACATGCTGATCAACCGCATCACAGAACTTCGCATATTCGCTTACCGGGTCAAGGTTTCCGGTATCAGGGTTCTTTCTGCGGTGATGACTTATCGCTGCTATGCTGAATGTGCTGCAATCAGGGCTTGCCCATATCACATCAGGTCTGCCGAACTTCTGAAGGATGTCTTCGGCCTTGACTGTCATGATGTCGGCATAAAGGTCAATATTCTCAAAGTCCTTGCTCCATTCAATTGAAAACACTTCATGACCTTTAGCCTCAAATGCCTTGCCGATACTCCGCGTCCCGGCGAATAATTCAAGAACTTTCATCAGTACACCGCCCTAAAATGGTTTTCGACTGAATCGCCCGTAAACCACAGATATTCACTGCCCAGTTCGCGCACAACTTCTGCGCCCTGCTTCTCCATGCTCCAGCGCGTAAGCACGTCCAGCGCCACGACATACAGGTTGTCCCATACGGGGAAATCGGGGCTATAACCGTAAAACTGCCCCGGCTGGCTCACCACGCCGATGATGGTATCGGGAAACCGCGTATCGTCCACGCGGTTGAGCACGCACCATACGCACTTACGCTGATTATCAACCTGTCTCTTATACACATCTGACGCTGCCGACGACT
>ERZ1026946.770-NODE-770-length-9781-cov-5.232675_pt1 | contig 9781 bp, 11 predicted proteins | sample MGYA00519460_ERZ1026946 | MGnify/ENA primary metagenome ERZ1026946 (study PRJEB26926, sample SAMN06164620) | human gut metagenome | biome: ENVO:00009003; feature: ENVO:2100002; material: ENVO:00002003 | host: Homo sapiens | place: USA | collected 2012 ...
TATCAGCCCTTATACTGATTTATTAACATTAATTGCTTTATCACTTTTGTTAGTTTTAGTTATTGCTCTTTTATGGGCGACTTATGTAAATTTTATTAAACCTATAATCAAGAGAAAACAGAATGAAAAATAAACCAAGCCAAATATTGCTATTGAGCGGAATATATTTTTGATTCATTGAGGCGTTTGTATAACTTATTGATTCGGTTTGATAAAACGATAACAGCCTTAGTGTCTAAAGTTTGAAAGTCACAACATATGCGAGCCAATAAAAGAAGTCCCTCCTCGTGAGGGGCTTTTTTTATATGATGACAGTGGAGTTGAACTCGCAGGGAAACTGGTTTGGCAAGGAGGAGCAGGTGCCGTTGCGGATTGATTATTGACAAAATTGCAAAAAAGTGGAATGTATCTATTCAGAGATTGCTATTTTAGTCTATAATTTAATCCTAGTTATTATGAAACGAAAACTTAATGAAGATCAAATTAATAATTTGATTTCGACAACGGGAAAAGCCCGTGAAAATCATGAAGCATTTGTGAAAAAAGTTGAGGAAATGGAAGCAGCCTATACGCCCGGAGGCGTGTATGGTCCTGAAATGGGGATTGAAAATGAAGGTTTGTCTTATTCCGGTTATTATTCATTCAATCTGTTTAATTTTTTCACTCAACAGGAAATCGACGATTTATTGTCGCAGGGCTCACTTGAAGATGTCAATTTGTTGTTTGCAAAGACCGAGCGTCTTTATGATAAAACAGACCGGCATTTTATTGACGGGGCATTTGATTCAATCTTTGGGGCGAAAATCGTTGAAATCTGGCCGGAAGAAACTTTGAAGAAGTTTATCTGTGACAAGATTCCGACCCGCCGTGATCGATACAGTCTGCCGCGTCATTTTGAACAGGCGGTTGTGGCAACGGGTAAGCACGATTTGATTATGCTGCTGCTTGACAAGTCTTTTACTCTGGGAATGAGCGAACCGGGACAGCAGGCTGTTTTTAAGCGTGATAATGAGGCAGAGATTTTTTATCTGTTGTCTCAGGCTCATCTGGCTAAAACGGCGATTTATGATTGTCCGGAATTAACGCTTTTCCAGTATAAAATCGTCAACAGCGGCGATAAGGCGAAAATCCGCCGGTTAATCGAATGTTGTAAGCCGGCCAATGAGGTTCAGGTCTGGCTCTATAATTGCGGTCTGACGGATATGTATCAACTGCTGCTTGAAACCTGGGGCGTTTGTCAGGAACTGCAAATGATTGCCATGCAGAAAGAAGACAAAACCATGCTGAAGGGTATTTTGGACAAGCATGCTTTGGCTCCTTATGGTGCGACGGAATATTTTATTCAAAACCTTTCTGACGAGTGGTTTGATTATTATATTCTGACGAAGCGTTACCGCTTTGATGATGATGCGGAAATTATTTTGCTTAAGCAGAATAATGAAGCGCGGATTTTCCGCTATATTGACTGCGGTAAAGGCGGTTTGTCGTATCGGGCAAAGGATTATGTCCTGCAAGAAAAGCAACGGCAATATTGCCGTCGGCTTTTAGATAAGGGGACTTATTTTACCGGCAGTGATTTCAAAGATTTTCTGACCTTTGCCGAAGAGGAAGATATTTTAGTAAACCTGAAAAATATCGGACGTTTTGGCCGAGACGAAGAGAAAAAGCTCAGTATTGTGCGTTTGGAAAACTCTGATTTGCTGGTGCAGGCCGTTGAATTTTGCGGTGATCATCCCGATTATGTCAAAAAGATTATCGAAAGAAATAATTTTGACGAAGTGAAGTCGGCGGTTTGTCATTGTTATCATTGCGATTATGACCGGTTGATTTTCAGTTATTCCGATATCGATATGTTCAAGGCTTGGCTTAATCGGCAATATGACCCCAAGGAAGTTCCTGCGTTTGTTGACTTTACAAGACTCAACAAAGAAGCGGTGCGGTTTTTGATTGATTATTGTCATTTCCCTGCGGAAGTGGAGACTCGATTTTACGAAGAATGCTTCCAACCGGAGGTAGAGTATTATTTGCAAAAGCATTATCCGGGAGTGAAAATATAATTCTCTCTCTGCGGATTAACAAAAAGCCACGGGATCAATCCTGTGGCTTTTTTTGATCTCTGCTTTTAGAAAATCTCGTGAGCCATGGGCATTGACGGGGCGGCGCCTTTGCGGGTGACGCAGACGGAAGCGGCTTTGTTGGCTGTTGTCACGCAGTCTCTCAGGCGTTTGTTGTTGAGCAGCTGCGAGGCGATGACACCGGCAAAACAGTCGCCGGCGCCGACGGTATCAATGGCCTGGACGGGATGGCCGTGAATTTGATAGGCGGTGTCTTCGACAACCAGAGCGCCGTGGCGCCCTAAGGTTACAATAACAATTTGTTCCGGCCTGCTTTTTGTTTTATCGGCGACTCTGGCAATGGTTTCAACGGTTGTGTCATCATCAAGATTTTCACCTTTGATGAAGCCGAGTTCGGTTTCATTGACAATCAGAACATCGGTCAGCGTAAGCAGTTCTTCAGGAATAGCCTGAATCGGCGACGGATTTAAAATCGTGCGGGCGCCGGCCTGTTTGGCACGACGGAACAGGGTCGTGATTGTCGGCAGCGGAATTTCAAACTGGCAGATAATAATGTCGCCTTTGCTTATCGGAATTTCGCTGATGTCTTCTATGCCGACATCAGCATTGCTGCCGGGAACCACGACAATAGTATTTTGCCCTTCATCATCAACCGTGATAAAAGCTGTGCCGGATTCTTTGGCGCTGGGTTTGAGATAAGTTGTGTCGATGTGGTGCTGTTTGATAAAATCTGCCAGAGCGGTTGCAAAAACATCGTTGCCGAGGCGGCTGATAAGGGTTGTTTCGGCGCCCATTTTGGCACAGGCAACGGCCTGATTTAAGCCTTTGCCGCCGGGCAGATATTCAACCGATTTTCCGGTAATGCTTTCACCTGTCTGCGGCAGAGCAGCGACACGGGTGATGATATCCATGTTGATACTGCCGGCAACAATGATTTTGTTCATGGGTTTTCTCCGTTGAATCGTTTCTTTTTATATAAGTCCGTTTTTAGATTTTATAATCTCTAAACCGAAAAAATCGGAATGTTACGGTGGCTTAGGGCAAAAATGCTTTGCTGTGCAAAATAATCGCTGACATCATCGCCGTTTTCATTTTTGATTTGACCGCCGGCTTCGGTGACGATTAAGGCTCCGGCGGCAAAATCCCAAGGCTGGAGTTTTAATTCCCAGAAAATTCCGGTGCGTCCGGCTGCCACATTGCACAAATCCAAAGCGCCGGAACCGCTTCTTCTGATGTCCAGAGAAGCATCATAATATTTGGCTGCCAGTTTCCAGGTCTTGGCAATGTCATAACTGCCGGTGCCAAAAGCAACCAAAACATTTTCTATCGGGTCGGAGCCGGTGTGAATCGGCTTGTTGTTGCAAAAAGCGCCTTTGTTTTTTTCGGCATGGTAAAGCTCATCCAGAAACGGGTTATAAATAATGCCGAGAAAAGGCTGCCCGTCTTTCATCAAAGCGATGGAAACACAACTCCATTGATAATTTTTGACAAAGTTGGTGGTGCCGTCAATCGGGTCACAGATGAAACAATAGCCGTCTTTGGAATAGGCTGATTGTCCTTCTTCGCCGAGGAAAGATGCTTCAGGCAGCAGAGCCGTCAGCTTTTTTTTGAGAATTTCCTGAATTTTGACATCATAGTCGGTGACGAGATTTTTAAAATCGTTGTTTTTGGTTTTGACATTTTTATCAGAAGCGTTTTTGATAATTTTACCGCAGTTACGGGCAATTTTGATAATCTCTTGCAGCATAAACTTCTCCTTTGGGTTTTTTCCGAGTTTAGTTCCGAAGTTTTAACTTTTGGTGTAAATGGCGGCTGATTTTTAGCTGGCATATCAATTTAATTTTATTTATAATCCGACTATAACCAGAAAAGGAGAAAGCCATGGCTGATGAGTTGCAGGCCGAACTGAGAAAGAAGCTGGAGGCGGCCGGTGTCAAGTTTATTGATGCCGAGACGGTTTATCTGCGTGAAGATACCGAGATTGCTGCCGGAGTTGTCATTGAGCCGTTTGTTATTATCGGCGAAAAGGTCAAAATCGGTGCCGGCAGCGTGATTAAAGGTTTTTCGCATATTGAGGAAACAATCATCGGCGAGAACAGCATTATCGGCCCGTTTGCAAGGCTGCGCGGCGGTTCGGTCATCGGCGACAGTGCCGGGGTCGGAAATTTTGTGGAAATTGCGCGTTCGACAATCGGCAGCAAAACGGCGGCCTGGCATCTGACTTATATTGCCGATGCTGAATTCGGCAAGAATGTGGAAATCGGCGGCGGTTTGGTTACTTGCAATTTTGACGGTTATCATAAGCATAAAACCAAGGTTGAAGATGACAGTTTTGTCGGTTCAAATGTGACGTTGATTGCTCCGGTTTCGGTCGGCAAAGGTGCGATGGTTGCGGCGGGAACTGTCGCCGGCGGTGATATTGCCGCAGATGAACTGGCGGTCAGCCGCGCCGATTTGGTTCACAAGGCCGGAGGGGCTGAAAGGTACCGCCGCAGGAAGACCGGACAATGACAAATTGTTATGGACTTACCGGACAAATATCGTCACGGTATGGTTAAATCAGGCCACTGAAAAGTAGCAAAGAGAGGGAAATATGAAAAAAATAAATTTATTGGCTGTGGCACTTTTACTGTTGGTTTCCTGCGGAGAGCCGTCTGTTGTAGGCAGCTGGATTCAGCCCATCCAGGGGATGGAAAATCAAATTCAGGGGATTAAACTGGAAAACGGCGGCAAAGCTTCGTCAATCAATATGCATACTTTGGTTTATCAGAGCTGGAAGCAGGCGGGCAACAAGCTTATTTTGACCGGTGAGAGTATCGGCAACGGTCAGACGATTCAGTTCAGCGAAGATTTTGAAATCGTGCAATTGAGTGCCGAAAAACTGGTTTTGAAAAGCGGTGATTTTGAACTGGTTTATACCCGGCAAAAAGAATAATAGGCAGGCAATTATTATAACTTTCGGTCAGGGTGAAGGTTGCTGCTGAAGCAATATATCTTTCTTAGTGCAAAATAAGGAGAAAGATAATGGCAAAAGCGCAACTTATGAAGAAAGTGCAAAGTTTTACAGATAAATTAGCAGAAGCAGATGCGGCGCCTTTATATGAGCTGACACCCGAAGAGGCGAGAAAGGTTTTACTCTCGGTTCAGAATATTGATATTGAGGTTCCTGATGTTCGCAAGCAAAAAATCAACGTTAAACTCAGGAACGGCCGGGAAATGCCGGTGATTATCATGAAGCCGGCCGATATAGATGCGGAATTGCCGGTGATTTTTTATATTCACGGCGGCGGCTGGGTAATGGGCGATGATGTGACGCATGACAGGTTAATCCGAGAGTTGGCTGACAGCGTCCCCGCAGCGGTCGTTTTTCCGGTTTATCAGCCGTCACCTGAAGCGCAGTTTCCGCAAACCACTAATGATTTGTTTGCCGTTTTGGAATATATTGTTAAAAATGCCGGAGAATATAAACTCGATATTTCTAATCTGGTTGTTGCAGGAGACAGCGTTGGCGGAAATATGGCGACTGTTATGGCAATGATGGCTAAAGTACAGGGGAATAATCCGAAAATAGATTTTCAACTGTTGTTTTATCCGGTAACAGATTCTGACTTTGAAACGGAGTCTTATCATAAATTTGCGGAAGGTCCGTGGCTGACTAAAAAAGCTATGCAATGGTTTTGGAACCAATATGCCCCTGATGAAAATGACCGTAAAAACATTTATGCATCACCTTTGAAAGCCAGTTTGGAACAATTAAAAGGGCTGCCTCCGGCTTTGGTGATTACTGATGAAAATGATGTTTTGCGCGATGAGGGGGAAACTTATGCCCGTAAATTGGATGAAGCCGGCGTTGAGGTTGCTTCTGTCAGAATGAATGGCACAATACATGATTTTGTTATGCTGAACAGTCTGGCTGAATCTGCACCGACGAGAGCGGCTTTAGCTTTGGCTGTTTTCATGTTGCAAGAAGTTTTCTTTGATAAATAGGGAAAAGATATTTAATAATCCCCGGATTTGTTTCGGGGATTTTTTTATCTTTAACGATGAACGGCAATGACTGCGTGAAGCAAGACGCAGGCAGAATAAAAAGCCCCGGGGAGCGGGGCTTTTTTGCGTTGTGTTCAGGGAGTATCAATTTATTTTAAGGTGGCATTGATGAACCACTGGTTTTTAGCATAAGAAGCCAGATAGTCTTCAAACTGGTTGGCAACTTGGAAGTTGTCATGGTCAGCCGCTTCAGCCCTGATTTCTTTGGCCAGTTTGACCATTTCTTCAATATCGGCTGCAATGATTTTCAAAACTTCATCAGCTTTGAAGTCTTTGCCGTCAAGCTCTTTAATGGTTGCCGTTTTGGCATAATCGCTGAGTTTGACAAGCGGCATCTCGCCCTGCATTTTCATAATCTCGGCGACTTCATCATATTGCGCAAAGGCTTGGTCATAGAGGCTTTCGGTAAAGTTATGCAGCGGCATAAACATTGAGCCGGTTACATTCCAGTGCAGATTGTGCAGTTTGACATTCAAGACGGCGAGGTTGGAGAGGTAGACGTTAAGTTTATTCATAGGCAATTCCTTTCTAAAGTTGTTGAAAACAGACATAATAATAGAGGTGTGCTTAAATATTGAGCAAGTCGTTCATGGCCTCACTCATGGCCGGATGGGTATAAATCATATCACGCAAATCGGTGTAGGGGATGTGGTGGTCCATGGCCAATTTGACGAGATTAATTACTTCATAAGACTCTGCGCAGAAAAGCATGGCGCCAAGGATTTGCGACGTTTTGGCGTCAATAATCACTTTGAGCAGGCCCTCGGGCTGATAGACAGCCTTGGCTCGCGGAAAAACGGCGGCCGGCATTTTGGCGATTTTAATCTCATAGCCTTTTTGCAAAGCCTCTTTTTCATTTAAGCCGACGCGTGAATAGGGCGGGTCAAGAAAAACGCTGTAGGGCACATTTTTGCGGTCGGCAACGGTATATTCTTTGTCGCCAATCGGCAGCTGGCTGCGGACAATGCGCGAATCGTCGAGTGAAATGTAGGTGAACTGCAAACCGCCGGTAACATCGCCCATTGCCCAGATAATCGGGTTGGTGGTCCGGAGTTTGTCATTGACTTTGACGGCGCCGGAAGGTGTCAATTCAATACCGGCATTTTGCGGCTCCAGCTCTTTGATATTCGGACGGCGTCCGGTGGCAACCAGAACGGCATCAGCTTTGACTGCGGCGGGTTTGTTGTCGACAAGATATTTGATTTCGACCTGATTGGCGGCGTCGGCCAGTTCCTCGACTTTGATACCGAAATGGAACTCAACGCCTTGTTCTTTGAGCCGCTCAAAAATGGCCTGTGCAACGTCTTCATCTTCGCGCGGCAGAAAATCTGCCTGGTCTTGCAGGATGATGACTTTTGAACCGAAGTTGGCATACATTGAGGCAAATTCCATGCCGATATAACCGCCGCCGATAATTACCAGAGTTTGCGGCAGCTCAGGCAGATTCATCAAGGTTTCGCTGGTATAGACTTTGGGGTTGTCTATGCCTTTAATCGGCGGAATGAACGAGGCGGCTCCGGTGTTGATAAAAAATTTGTCGGAGGTCAGTTCGATGTCGCCGTTTTCGGTGCGGACTTTCAGGGTGTTATTGTTGATAAATGAACCGACACCGTCAATGATTTCAACGCCGGCGGAAGAAATTTTGCTATACACGTTCATTCGCAGCATTGTCGTCAGGTGGTTTTTGTCGGATATGGCATTGCGGTAAGCTTTTTGTTTGGCAGCCCAGTCGCCGCCGCAATGTTTGGCTTCAACTGCGCTGGTGATGAGGGCTTTGGACGGAATGCAGCCGACATTGGGGCAGGTGCCGCCGTACATCAGCGGTGATTTTTCGACAATGGCAACTTTGCGGCCGGCAGCCGCAATTTGCGGGGCCAAAGTTTTTGCGGCTTTTCCGAAGCCGATGAAAACAGCGTCATAATGGTTCATTATTTTTTTTCCTTATCTCATATCAGGCGTTTTTCGGGCAGCAGTCTTTGACCAGAAAGTCAGCAACGGCGCGCAGATGACAGCCTTTGGGTTTGTAGATAATACATTTGCCTTTTTTCTCCGAAACACAAAGGCCTGCCTGAGCCAGGAGGCTTAAGTGGAAGGATAAAGTGTTGCGCTGCATGCCGTCCATCAGTTCCGAGATTTCGGTCGGGGTGATTCCGGTGTCATAATGCTCGACCAGAATCTGGAATATGCGAATCCGAACCGGTTTGGAAAGAGCGTCAAAGGCAAGTGCGGCAGTATCAATATTCATTGTTAATATCCAAATTACATTTCAACATTTCTAGAAATATAGAAACATAGTCGCGCCGGTTTGTCAATAAAAAAATCCCCATAGGCAAAATTATGAGGATTTTTTTTAATAAAGTCATCGTCTTAGCGGCGCAGATTGAAGACGAGAATGTTAGAAAGCTTGTCGATGCCGCGCAGTTCAACGGCGGTGTTTTCATCGACAATCGCCAGACCGTCACCGGCAACCAGCGGCTGTCCGTTTACCATAACCGAGCCTTCGGCCACCTGAATCCAGCACATGCGCTTGTCGGTGATGTCAAAGCTGGTGGTGCGGTCTTGCTCCAGCAGCGTTTGATAAATTTCGGCATCTTGCGAGATGATAATCGACTCGTCGCGGCCGTCCGGTGAAACAATCAGTTTGAGCTGGTTGGTGAGGATTTTCGGGTCATAAGCTTTTTGCTCATAAGAGGGTTTCAAATCCTGCACATTCGGCATAATCCAAATTTGCAGAAAATGGACGGGTTTGGTTTTTGACGGATTGAACTCGCTGTGGGTAATGCCGGAACCGGCGGTCATTTTTTGGATTTCACCGGGTTTGATTTTGGTGCCGTTGCCCATGCTGTCTTTGTGTTCCAGCTCGCCGGAAAGAACAATGCTGATAATTTCCATGTTATCATGCGAGTGGGTTCCGAATCCTTGTCCCGGCGCAACAGTATCGTCATTAATCACCCGCAGGCTGCCAAAGCCCATAAAGCGCGGGTCGTAATATTGACCGAAAGAAAAAGTGTGCCAGCTATCCAGCCAATCGATTTTGGTATGGCCGCGCTGGTTGGCCGGACGTAATGCAAACATATGCCGCTCCTCTGTTATTTTTTTGAAACTAAGGCAGATATAAGTGCAAAACAAAGTCTTTCAAGACAGCATAATCAAAATTGATAAGCGGCAATTCAGCATAAAAAAAAGACCCTGAAAAATCAGGGCCTTTATTTTAAGTCTGTTAAAACTTAAGCAGCTTTGCTCTGGTTGTCAGATTTTTTGGCAACAGCCGGCTGTGTCGGCAGGCAGAACATAACCAGCAAAGCAATCGGGCCGACGATGGGAATCAGCGCAATCAGATACCACCAGCCGGATTTGTTGATGTCATGCAGACGGCGGATACCGATAGCGATTGACGGCAGCAACAAAGCCAGAGCCAAAATCAGAGTGAAAACCTGAGCTTTGATGAGGGCGTCGACAATGTTGAACGGAATGCTGACAATAATGTAGCACAAAACATAGTACCAATACTGAGAACGGGTAGCACGGCCGTTGAAGTCAGTATACTGGTTCTTAATGACATTAACAAAATATTGGTTAAAGCCATTTTTGACTTTTTCAAAATCCATTGAGTTTCTCCTTAATAAACAAATAAAAAATACAATATTTTCTATTTATCT
>ERZ1026946.779-NODE-779-length-9689-cov-5.360183_pt1 | contig 9689 bp, 13 predicted proteins | sample MGYA00519460_ERZ1026946 | MGnify/ENA primary metagenome ERZ1026946 (study PRJEB26926, sample SAMN06164620) | human gut metagenome | biome: ENVO:00009003; feature: ENVO:2100002; material: ENVO:00002003 | host: Homo sapiens | place: USA | collected 2012 ...
GTTTGAAAGCCGGCGACACAGCCAACTAATACAATATTTTATTGACACTTAGTGTTTTATTAACCTGCATTTGCTAATCTGAATGCAGGTTTTTTTTACCCTGAAGCGTGTGAGGATAACAGTTTTTTTATGGTTAAGATAACACATTACGAAGTTTATACCGATAGGGGCGACGGCTGGAAGCTGGAAGACCGTTTTTCCAGCGATCAACGCCATGAGGCTATTAATCTGTCCAAAGAAAAAGAGCAGGAAAAACTCAAAGTCAAAATCATCAGGGAAACTTTTGACGTTCAGGATAACTCATATCAGGAAACGGTTGAATACGTCAGCAATTTGAGCAATGCTAAGCCGAAAACGCAGTCCGGACGCCTGATTTCTTCAGCAGACATTCGCAGCTATGCTGCCGGCAATACGGAGGTCGATACCCAAATTGAAACCGAGGGAACGCCGGGCGAAATCATCAAAGCGGTTTTTAAACTCGTTTCGATTGTTGTTCTCAGTCTGGTTTTTGCCAACCTGCTGGTCACGTTGCTGACCCCGGTTGTTGAAGATTTGCTTCCGGAAGAAAAAGTCCGGATGGCGCTGTTTGTCATCTTTTTTCTCATCTTTCTGGGCTTGGCTGTTCCGCTTATTTTAACCAAAATCCCTTGGTATGTTTTCAATGTTCACCGCCATACGGTTGAGCGTCCGGTCAAAGAAAGCCGCTTTTATGAAAAAGCCAACAACATCATCAAACTTTATCAGTTTAATGATTATGAGCCGAGCATTGCGCCCGCCTGGCCGGAAGCACCGCTTGAACATAAACGCTATATCATTGAGTTTATCAAAGACATCATGTCGGGGATAGAGTCGCAGACAATGTTTGAAGACAGCTTTTCCAAGCTGGGGGTTAAACTGGTTGTTTACGGCGGCTGTATGGAATTATCCCGCTATTGCGGCCTGCGGATAACCGAAGCCAATTCGCTGTTGTTTGAAGCTTTCAAAATTATTGACGGCGATGATGCTGATTTGGAAGCCTTTTATGACGGCAAAAAATCTTTTTCCGATAACAAAATTGCTGTTTTTCTGGCCGGTGTCGGCGCACATTTAATGGCACAGATTATTGAAGAACAGCCGATGGATATCCATATCTTAAAGCAGAGTTTTGAAAAATGGGAAGCTTTGCTAAACGGCGAATATCAGGAAGCCGAGACCAAGCTTCAAGCTGTAAAGGTAGATATCATGTGTCCTTGTTTAGTTAATGTCCAGTGCCAGTTGAAGTTTTTTGATGAGGCAATGCCCAACCTGGCCGAGCAGAAAGCCGCTTATGACGGCGATATCCGCAATATTATTTACAATCTGCTCAGCAAATACCGCGGCAGTAACGTCGTTGAAAAAGACGATATTACCAGCATTGAATATGATAACACCGAAGACGCTGTCAGATTTGCCACGGAATTTATTAAAGACATCAATATCTACAGAGACGATTTGAACGATGAAAACCTGTTGTTCCTGAGCAAATGCAATATTGTCGATAAGTCGGAAGAAGAGGCGGCCAACTTGGATAATTATATTGCCGACGTGCTGGATCATACGTTCAATAATGAAATTCTTGTCACCGAAAAAATCAAAAACAGTATGTATGTCAACAAATATGAATTTGAGTTTTTGGGTGATAAAAGGTTGAACAAAAGTGATAAACTTGTGGCTTTATACAAATTGATATACTAAACTTAAACTAAATTTATTGTTTAGAAAGCGATTTTATGCTACAATAATAACTGATGTTTGGTAATAAGGAGAGTTTGCAATGGCAACAATTTCCGAACTTATGGCCGGTAGCAGTGCCAAAACCTGGGAAAAAACGCTTACCGATATGAATAATGTCGATGAGACTTTTGCTAATGCCCGTGACCTTGGTTATACGCGTTTGAATTTTGCGCGCACGACCGCCATTGCCAAACTTGCCAAAAGTTATGACAGCTCTGACTATTATAAAGTTCAGGTCCAGTCAAATGCTAAGCTGGGCGTTTCGCTGCGTGACGGCACAGAAGATGAAAACGTGTTAGACCTTTCCAAATATGAAGCAGCTCTTGATGCCTTAAAACAGCAGACCGACCCTGAAGGCTACCAAAAAGAGCAGGCGGAGAAAAAAGCCAAGGAAGAAGATAATCTGCTGAGCATGACTGCGGAAAAACTGAGCATTCAGGTTTATATGACCCAAGGCGGCAAACAGGTTCTCGTCGGCGACAGCACCGCAGAAAAAGGCTCCAAACTCCGCGAGACGATGGACGATATGCTTAAAGGCGATTATCGTGCCAAGAAGGGCGATTATTATTTCAAAATCACCCGTAATGAAGAAACAACCACCAAAAATGAAGAAATCTCATATGCCCTGCAAGTCAGCCAGGGTGAAAACTTCAAACATGATTATGTGATGAAGGAGCAGGAATCTGCCGATACCAAAAACAAAAAAGAAAGCCGTGTGCCGCTGACCCAGTCTTCGGCGAGCGGGTCTCTGTCTGCGGTCAATGCTCTGGAAATTCAGGCGTCGCGTTATCAGGCGACCGCGCAAATGCTGCAGGTCGGCTATATGAATATGGCCGATATTTATAACAGCTACAACAAATATTAATTTTTCCGTCCTTTAGCGTAAAAAATACTTGTATATTATGCAAAGAAAATCTATCTTTAGGATAATTAATTTGCTATGTTTAATAAAACACAAGCTTTGCTAAAGAAAGGATAACATTATGACCGCTCCGTTAATGCCAAGAGCAACTGCCGTTTGGCTGGTAGAAAATACCACTTTAACTTTCAGACAAATCTCTGATTTTTGTGAAATCCACGAACTGGAAATTCAGGCCATTGCCGATGGCGATGTTGCCGGCAATATCATGGGTTTGAGCCCGGTTGACAACAACCAGCTGACTTGGGATGAAATCCGTCGCTGCGAAGCTGATGTTTCGGCCAATCTGGTTGCCAATGAGCTGGAAAGAAATGTTAAAGCCAAAAATTTAAAGGCAAAGAAAATTCTTTCTCCGTCACAAAGAAGCGACAAACCTTCGGCTATTGCCTGGGTGTTGAAAAACTACCCGCAGCTGGCTGATAGTCAGATTTGCAAACTTATCGGCACAACCAAGCCGACAATTGATGCCATTCGTAACGGCACACACCGTGATATGATTAATATTCGTCCGAAAAATCCGGTAACAATCGGTTTGACCTCGGAAAAAGATTTGGATAAGGCTTTGGGTGTTGCCCAGGCTCGTGAAGAAAAAGCCAGCCAGCCGAAAGTCAAGAAGGCTAAAGCAGCTAAAGAAAAAGCTCCGAAAGCTGAGAAAAAAGAAAAAGCCGCCAAGAAACCTGCTAAAGAAAAAGCCGTAAAAGCTAAAAAAGCTCCTGCCAAAAAAGCCGCAGCTAAGAAAGCCAAAACAGCCGAATAAGCTGACCTGATTAAAAAAGCCCCGTTTATCGGGGCTTTTTTATGTGAAGTAGAGAACCATTTTCAGAATTTTGAGCGGGTATCACGAGCAGTGAGACAGTTATTTGCTTGTCGACAAGGGGCGTCTGTGAACGGAGCGCCGGCTGCCGTTGCTGCTTAGTGCTTGAGAACGGATTGAATCTCGTTTTGAACATTGCGGCTTTGATTAAATTTCCTGTCGATTTCAATGCGTTTTTCCGAATTCATCGCGTCTAAATCGTTCAAGATGGCGTCGTCTTTGATTGTGCCTGTGTTAGCAATGGTGTCCAGGTCGCGAAGATAATCCTGATACATTTTTTGATAATTGGGCGTGCCGTCATCAATCTGGCTCGGGGCCGGCGTTGTCGGAGGCGTATAGGTGTTCTCGGCGGCAGGTGTCGGAGTTGACGTTGCTTCGGGTGTTTGTTTTGAAACCTGATTATTGAGGACGACAGGACGTTGAACCGGCTTATTGTCATCGGCAGAAATGCGCTTGGCTGTTGTTTCTCCGGCATTGTAGCGGGGTATATAAACTTTTTCGGGTTTGCTTTCGGCCAGGGCACCGTTGGGAATGAAAAAATTGGGCTGCACTTTTTTACGGACAAAACGCTGCCGGTTTTGTGCTGTTGCCGAGACCGACAAAACACAAAATAAAATCAACAGTACCGTAAACAAAGCTTTTCTCATGTCATGGTTCCATCAACGATAATTTAACAAATCTATTATATCATATAATACATGAAAAAGCTTGTTATAATATTAACAATTTTAATTTCTTTAGGCGTTGCCGGAGCAGATGTTTCGGCACGAACGACTTGTAATGGATTGAAAGTCAAGCCGGAAATTAAAATTACCACTTCTTACGGCCAGCTGAGTTATGATTTTTCCCGCACAACCGAACAAATCAGCCGCATTGCCGCCAATACCGGACACCGGGAAAGCTCCTTTTTTGCAACCGGACTGGCAACGATTGTGATAAAAGGCGAGTATGAGGTCGGTACTAAAGCTCATCCCCTGGATAACCAGGCCGGCTATTGCGTTGCCCCGAAAGTGATTAATATTTTTGTCGGTTTTACAACCCCGAGAATTTATATCTCCAATGAACTGGAAAAAGATTCCTGCACTTATAATCTGGTGTTGCTGCACGAGCGAACACACCAGCGGATTAATAAATCAACTCTGGATTATTTCCTGCCGTTTTTTAAAAAAGCAGCCGCCGAAATTGCCGATAATATCAAGCCGCGGAAAATTAAGGACGGCAGCCAAATGACAAGCGCAACAAATGATATTACCCGGGAATTTTCCGAGAAGTTTGAAAAAGTCGTTGATGTGTTCAAAAAAGAACTGGCCATCGAGCAAGGCAAGCTTGATAACAGTATCAATTATTCAATGGAAGATAAAATCTGCCGTAAATTTAATGAGAAGCAGCGCCTGATTCAGAGACAATCTCGTCAAGGAAACCGTTAATCCCTTTGTAAGCGGCGTCAATATATTCTTTATCTTTGGCAGAATTGTCTTTATAAAAAATCCGCACCGTTGACATGCCGATTTCTTTGGCAAATTCCAAGTTTGAATAACTGTCGTCAACAAAGACGCAGTCACGCGGATCTTTACCGATTTTTTTGCAGAATTCGGCATAAACTTCCGAACTTTCGTTCTTTTTATAAACGCCGAAATCTTCGACAGAGTAGAAACGGTCTTTGAAGAACTCATAGAGGCCGATACGTTTCAAAATACGCTCAGCGGCATTGCGGCTGCTGGTTGTAAAGATATATTGCTCAAAAGGCAGCTGTTCCAAACGCTCGAGCAGATTTTCATAAGGTTCGATAACATCTACGGGTTTGCGCTCGTGATAAGCATCGAAAAGCTTTTTGGGGTCAACACCATATTCCTGAATAAAAATTTCACCGCCGTTGCGGTATTTTTTATAAGATTCTTTAACCATCTGTTTGGTGGTTGCCAAATCCATATCCAGGCCCAAATCTTCCACCAAAGCCACAGCTGTTGCTTCGTCCAGCATATCTTTAAATTCTTCGGTTTCCAAATATAAGGTATTATCCAAATCCCAAACGATAACTTTTTTATTAGCGAGCACGTTTTTCTCCATAAGTCTTTTTATTACAACCCTAATAATCTAACAATGAAGAGGGCTTTCGTCAATCCCCATTTTACAGCTTGAAAAGCGGGCAAGCGAGAATATATCTGTTTCAGACTACCCAACATTTTAAACAAGAGGATAAGAAAATGAAAAAACTTTTAGCTTTGGCCGCAGTGAGCGCCCTGGCTCTGATGGGATGTGATTCCAAAGACGCCAATGCTCAGGCTTCTCAGACAGCTTCGGTCGGAAACCCCGATTCTGCCAATGTCTTAATCATAGAAGAAGGATACGAAGTCGTTGCTCCGGCAAGCGGCAGCGTAAACTCTGCCAGTAGTAACGCTCAATCGCCCGATTGGAGTCAGGAAGGCAATGTCGAAGTGGCCCCATTACCAGACAACCAGCAGCCTGCCGCGGCCGCCGGTAACAATAATAATGCCGCAAGCGGAAATAACGGAGCTGCCCCAGCCGCAAACGCTGCTGATTCCGGAACCGTAAACGTTGATGAAAGCGTTACCGAAATGGCGACCCCGAATGCGGCCGCTGTTGAAGTTGATGAAACTGTCAGCGATTAATAACCTGCTTCTCTAAAATAAAAGCCCCTCTTGCCGAGGGGCTTTTTTTATTCTTTATTATCGCATTCTTCGTATAGTTTCTTTTCCATGGCTTCCTGAAGCTCTTGAACCTCTTCTTCGTCCAATTCTTCGGCCGGAATCGCATAAGAACCGTTCAGCCAATTGCCGAGGTCGATATCGGCGCAGCGTTTGGAGCAGAAAGGTTTATATTTCATATCCTCAAGCTCTTTTTTACAAATCGGGCATTTCATCGCATAATCCTTCCGCTGCCCTGACAGCAATCACATTCTTTGCCTAGCAAATCCAACAATGTCGGACGTTTGCGCACGCGGATAACTTCAACATTGCCGGCGCGGGAAGAACCCAAAACCGTGGTTTTGGTAAAGTCTTTGGCAACTTCTTTTTCAAGAACCTCAATCACCGGTTTCAGAAAATGAAAATCAGACGAACCGGCAAAATCAATGATAATTTTTCCCGACAGATTACGCAGGCGAATCTGTTTGGCAATCTCAACCGCCGCTTCAATATTTAAATGAGCAATGCTGCCGTTGCCTTTATCACAGCCGCTGTCAACATCAATTGCAACCAACGCCTTGGTTTCCTGAATGGTGATTCTGCCGCCGCTTTTAAGTGAAACATTCGGACTCAGAGCTTCGACAATCGCATCTTCAAGCCCGAATTCTTTAAACGGTTCGGCCGTGATTTCGGTGGTGATATCGTCACCGAAACGTTCTTTTATTTCGGTCTCAACGTTACGGTTATTCAAAACGACTTTGTTCAGCTCGTTCTTATATTTATTGATATAGTCAAAAATCGGATTGGCCTTTGCCAGCAGAAGTGCCGGCGCTTTGAAATTGCGGGCATTGACGCGCGCGGTATCAAACAGTGATCGCAGGTAAACCATTTCTTTGACAATGGCTTCTTTGGGCTCGTTAACGGCAGAAGTGCGGATAATCCAGCCTTCCTGACCGGTGGTATTTTCCAAAACCAGTTCGCGGTAATCATGAGCCTTGTCTTTGTCGGTGATTTTGGAAGAAACCTCAATATTCATACGATAAGGGCAGTAAACAAGATTTTCGCCGACAAACTGCAACGCGCGGGTTACTTTCGGCCCTTTTTCAGCGCGTTTTTCCTGAGCAACCTGCACGACCAGACTCTGACCCTCGCAGATATTCAACTCCTCAAGCCCGTATTCTTCGGCATTCAGAAAAGCCTCGCGGCCTTCGCCCAATTCAACAAAGAAGCCTTGCTTGCCGTTTGCCAGTTCAATTTTGCGGGTTATCTTGCCCAAATAAATATTGCCTTCGAGGGCACGGTTTTCTTCAACAATTTCCAGTTCTTTCAAATCGCCGCCGCCAAGCAGAGCTATGCGGGTTGCAGCATTTTTTGCCTCATAGACAATTGTATCAATACTCATTTTATTCCTACACCTAAAAGCAGATTACGGGTTTCATACAAAGGCAGGCCGACAACTCCGGAATAAGACCCGATCATCTTGGTTACCAGAGCAGCCAGTTCTCCTTCAATTTTATAACCGCAGCAGCCGACCCATTCATGGCCGGCGACATAATCGCGGATTTCTTTATCGGAAAGTTTTTTCATCAAAATACGTGTGGTATTCAGGCGGACGGACGACTTTCCGTCTCTGTCAACGACGCAGACGGCGCTCAGAACGCGATGGGCTTTGCCGGAAAGCATTTCCATCACTTTAATCTGTTCTTCGTCAGTTTTGCATTTATGGAGGATTTTGGTCCCGACAACAACGACGGTGTCAGCGCCCAAAACAACTTCGCCGGGGTGCTTCTCGGCAATTTTGCGGGCTTTCTCACAAGCCATGCGCTTAACATAAGCCGAGGCTTTTTCGCCTTTTTTTTCTGATTCATCAATATCGGCAGGTTCAACCGCCTTGGGAATGAAACCAATCTGCGCCAGCAAGGCCGAGCGCTGCGGTGAACCGGAGGCTAAGATAAAATCTTTCGTTTCCATAGCCATTAAGCTTCGTCGTCGTAAGTTTTTTCCATTCTTTCGTGACGTTCCTGAGCCTCAATCGACAAGGTGGCTACCGGACGGACTTCCAAGCGCTCAACGCCGATCGGCTCGCCGGTCTCTTCGCAATAACCGTAAACACCGTCTTCAATGCGTTTCAAAGCTTCATCGATTTTAGAAATCAATTTGCGGGCACGGTCGCGGGTACGCAGTTCAAGAGCTTTGTCGGCTTCCAGAGAAGCGCGGTCAATTTGGTCGGGCTGGTTTAAGCCGCCTTGTTTCAAGTCATCAAGAGTATCTTTAGACTGATTGATTAAAGACTTTTTCCAGCTGAGCAGCTTTTGGCGGAAATACTCTAACATCACGTCATTCATGTATTCTTCATCAGCTGACGGGCGGTAGTCTGGTGGTAGAATTGTTGCTGGTTCCATAGTCATACTCCTTAACAATAAGTCTTGAACTGGTTTTGATATATAGCAAGCAACTTACAAATTTCAATCACTAACTTCAAGCAAAAAATTGATTTATCACCGCTATTTCGTTAATTTTGCCAGTTCCACTTCGACCCGAAGTTCAATTTCGCCGATTATTTCGCTTAAACGGTTGTCTGAGCTGTCGAATCTCTGCTCTTTTACAAATCGGGAAATCTCGATTAATTTATCCATCGAAATATACCCGGTTAACAAAGCCTGGCGGATTTCTTCCAATTTATCCAAAAGGTTGTTACCGCGCTTAATCAGCTTTTTCTTGCGTTCGCGCTCTTCCACATCATCTGCCATCTGGGCAGCAAAAATTGCATCCGTTACCGCAATGTTGGATAAGCCCGATACCGGTGCCGAACCGGTTTTCATCGTTTCTTTCAAATAAGAAGAAAAATCTGCGCCGCCGGTTGATTTTTTTACTTTTCCGGGTGCTAAATCTTTGGCCTTATTGATATCATTTACCTTAAACAAATTTTATCCCTTTCTGTTATTGGAAAGTCCATTCAATTTTATTTTTTGTGCGGTCGTCCTTGCAACGCGCGCCGGCTTCAATCAGCCCAATCGGCAATGCCGACGAGCCGCTGGCCGTCCAGGTATAAGTTTTGTTGTCGACCTTGAGCTTAATCAAATCTGACGTGTCATTTACCGTCCAGCTTAAAGTCAGCAAATCGATACAGCCGTTTTTTTTGATATCCGAAAACTTAATCGTATAGTCATATTGTGTACCGGAAAGCGACACTTCGCCGTTATAGGCATGGTAAATTTTGTCGCCCGAGACCATATTATTGGGGATAACGCGTTCTTTGACAAGGGTCTGCACAGCGCCTGTCTTGCTTAAATCTCTGTAATCAGCCATGGCCGAAAAGCGGACACGGATATTTTTTTGCAAATCGCGAATCTGTGTGACAATCGTTGTCTGCTGATAGCGGTCGAAAATTTTTGAAACAGTGGCAATAATTCCGGTCGTTACGATAGAAATGATACCGATAACACCTATCATTTCGACCATAGAAGCGCCTAACTGGTTACTTTTCCTCATCTTTGAAATCTCCAAATCCCTTGTATTTGTCTAGCTTAGCACGGATTTTCACGCTAAACAATAATTT